>ERZ795060.4587-NODE-4587-length-11528-cov-9.291990_pt1 | contig 11528 bp, 17 predicted proteins | sample MGYA00375144_ERZ795060 | MGnify/ENA primary metagenome ERZ795060 (study PRJEB30189, sample SAMN05720157) | activated sludge metagenome | isolation source: anaerobic digester from wastewater treatment plant | place: Japan | collected 2015-05-15 ... | reverse complement strand
GCCAATCATTATCATTATAGATTCCAGGAGGGGAGAATTCCCGAATTCCTAGGGGGAGGGGTGGGGGTCGTTACAGGTGAGTCACTTTTCAAAAATTTCAATTCCGAAAACTTTGGCCACATACAATGACCTGTCAAAACTGCCACATGTTATCAACTAGCCAACCAATCCTCCCTATTCCCGCCTTAATGTAAGTTTTGACCTACTCCTTAAAGGCTCCCAGGCATTAAAATCGCTCAGAAGGCCCCTAGAACGCCGTTTAATCGATTCTAATGCAAAAAGGTATAGGAGTATAGGGTAAGGCGTAAAAGTGCCCGCAAGGGCCGTTTCCGTGCGTTTACAGGCATTTCTAACGGGTCGCCCCATCCCGACTTCGCCCCCGACAAACCTATCCTCCCGGACGGCGGCCTCACACCTCCTTTTCGCCGGTCGCTCACCACGTGGTAAATAACATAGCCTCTCTCCCTCCCGCTCCAGGGCATTGGACAGCACTCCAAAGTGGCCCCATATTTACGATGGTTTATAAATACAACTCACACTAAAATATCGTATGCTGAGCGACGAACAATTTTGGAACACCGAGTTCGAGGATCGTACCGATCTGTGGCAACGAACCCTCGATGAATCCGACCCCATTAGGGAGGAGGAAGAGTCCTTGAACAATCACGCCTCCTCCCTCTTCAAGCTGTTCGCCTGCCCCCGCCGCTACTACTGGGACCGCATGGACCCCATTGAGGAAGATCGGGATTGGCGTCTCACCGCCGCCCATGGCGATGCCATACATGACATGGTGGCCGACATAATAAAGATGGCTGGGCGGAGCCGTGGCGAGGAGGTTAGGGGGGGAGTGCGGCACGTCAATCTGTCGTACCGCATCGACAACCTGTTCTGGGACGGCGAGAACGTGGTGCCGGTCGAGGTCAAGAGCGCCAACAATCGCAACTACGAGCGGTTCGTCAAGCAGCCCAACCGCTCCCACGTCCTACAACTCCAATCCTACCTACACTTCCACAAGCCGGAGCCGTACCCCTACGGCTATCTGCTGTACTACAACAAGGATGCGGACGAGGTGTGCTTCCTAAAAATGCATTACAACCCTGAGCTTGGCAAGGCCATAGAGGCTCGATTGCTGGACCTGGAGGAACACATCGCCTACCGGACCGTGCCTCAGCCAACCGATGACACTTACGAGTGCCGATGGTGCCCCTACAAGGAGAGGTGTCGCCAGCACTCTCAAACCCCAACCACTGTAGAGGCTGATACACCCTCATGCACGACCTGAAGAAGAGCCAGATGAAGAATATTGTAAAGTTCCTCAAGGCCCTGGACCCCGACCGCATCATAAACATATCCATCCAGTCCGACACGGACGAAGAATCGGTTGGGATGGGTAGCGTCACCATAGTATTTACTGACGCTGGGGAGAGGGCCGAGGATGAGGTGAATTACATACAATGAGAGCGGAAGTGGACGACATAATCGCCATGCTGCGCTATGTGCAGGAAAACGCCCTCGTTCTGGACGCCGAGGCCGAGGTGGTGGAGGTGCCCCAGAAGAGGGGACTATTCGCACCCAAGGGTGGCTACCTAGAATATGCCTGTAAGGTGCGGTTCTTGGAGAGGGGGTCGCCATGACGCCTCCCAAGAGGAAGAAGGGGCGGCCCACCAAGGCCCAGCAGTTGGCCAGACTCAAGCAGGAAGTGGGCCTGGAGCTTCCCCTCCCCACCTACATCATGAACTCGCCCTTCTACCAGGAGTTGGGCGAGGCGGACCAAAAGCGGTTGCTGGAGTGGGCCGACTACATTCGGCGGTACACCAATGAGCAATTGAGCGAGCCCGAATACTACGCCATGACCACCATCATGTGGCAGGCCGAAAAGATGGACGCCCTTCAGAAGGACGGCGAACTCTTCGACGCCAAGATGGCCGAGGAGTGCAGGCGTTCCAAGCAGGCCGTCATGGACAAGATGGAGGCGTACCGGGGCCACGCCAAGAAGAAGACCACCAACAATCTGGATGAGATTCGCAGGATGTTTGCCATCGTGGAGAAGGAGGATGGCAGCGAGCTAGAGATCAATATCACGGAGCGGCCAGCCCGCACCCAGGATGCAAAGTTTTCAGAGGTAATCGATCTTGACGACCCCCCTGTTCGAGCCGGAACGGATAAGGGCAATTCGGGACACGATAGCGGAATCGTGGACGCCACTTCAGAAGAGGACCAGGATTGAGATTTACGAGCGGTTTCGCCACTATTGCGAGGTGGCCACCGACGAGGACGATCTGTATCGCCTGCTCTACAATGACGTTCCAGCGTGGACCCTGTGCTTCCTGAACGATGGAGTGGGCAAGCCCCTCTTCCTGTCCAAGTGGCAATGCGAGTTCGTGGAGCTGGAGAAGAGGGCCAAGTTCATCTGGACCCTATGCTCCCGAAAGGTGGGCAAGTCCACGGTGCTGGGCGTCAAGTCGGCCCATGACGTGTGTGGGCCCGACATCGAGCGTATCGCCATATTCGCCCCCACCCACAGCCAGGATTTCGTGTACGAGAACGTTCGCAAGTTCCTGAAGTCCTCCCCCTACCTGTTCGAGAACTTCATTGCCAACGATAACGCCGACCGCATCGACGCCAAGAATGGTAGCGTCATCAACAACAGATCGGTGTCGCAGAACACCGGGGGAGCGTCGGTGAGGGGAGAGTTCGCCACCAAGGTGCTGGTGGACGAGATCCAGAGCATTGAGAAGAGCATCCTGAACCAGATCATCCAACCCATCGTGGCCGACGCCTATTCGGACAAGACGGTGTACTACATTGGGACACCCAACAACATGACGAATCCCGACCTGGAGGCCGATTGGGAGCGTCACAAGGCTCGCTCCAAGACCAACCTGGACTACGCCTACTTCGTGGTGGATTGCTGGCGGGGCATTGAGGAGGGCTGCATAAACGCCCAGTACATACGGGACCAGCAGGAAGACTTGCCTCGCCCCGACTTCCAGATGGAGTATGAGGCCAAGTTCCCTGACACCTCCCAGCGGTTCTACACCATGCAAATGCTGGAGGACTGTGTCGACACCAAGTACCATTTCCTGGACGGCCCCCGTCCTGGCTACACCTACATCATGGCGGTGGACTGGGCCAAATATCTCAACAACACCCAGATCGTGGTGGGCGAGGTGGACCTTCGCAACCTGCACCTCAGCTATTGCGAGTGGTATATGTTCAACCCCAAGGAACGCAAAGTGGACTATGAGGAGCAGGTAGACAAGGTGCTGGAACTGTTCTGGAAGTTCAATGTGTCGTGGATATGCCCCGACTCCACATCCACTCAGGATGCCATCATTGAACTGTTGAAGAACGGCACCGAGAACCATGATGGCATACCGTTGCCTCGCTTCTACGGCTATGATCGGGACAAGAACACGGACGCCCAGAATCTAGGGTACAAGGCCACCCTACAGAAGAACGACGAGATGCACCGTAATCATCGCCAGCAGTTGGTGAAGGGACGCATCTCCATTCCCAACCAACGTCCAAGGGAGAGGCGGTTCTACGAGAGATGGGTGGACGAACATCACAACCTGCATGTCAAGAACGTGTCCGGCTCCCAACACATTCGCCTGGTGGAAGGGCCGGGACACGACAAGGACTTGGCTGTGACGTGCGCCATGCTGTCCCTTTTCCTCAAGGAAAGGGACAAGAAACCGGCACTGATGGACATAGTTGGCTGGTGAGTCGGGTTAGAATTACTACTACTAAATCAGTTGATTTTAGTAGTTCGTCAGTAGAGAGGGATGCTTGAGATGAGTGTGTGGGACGACGATATGGCCAATCTGAGGGCCAAGCTGGATGCTCTGCTTCCTAAGTGGGAGAAGGCCAAGGAGAAGTTTGACGAACTGGACGCCGCCCGTATCGACCTGGAGAGGGACATTGAGGCCCTTCGCATCCAGGCCGAGAACGAGGCGTGGGAGAATGGCACCTACCATGACCAAATGGCGGTGGGCTTCTCCATTAAGACGCATGGCCGGAACAAGAGATTTGTGGGAGAACGCTCCCACCGGGTCACCTATGACGATTGCCGGTGCGAGGTGCAATGCCCAGCCTGCAAGAGGTACACCGTGGGAGTGTCCTATCGCAAGGATCGGGCCACCGGGGAACTGTTCGACGTGAAGTGGTTGTCGCCCTTCATCGATGATAATGGCTATGTCCTGTGCGAAGAGTGCGGGGGGTCGGAGTGAGCGGCAAGAAACGCAGGTCGGCTCCTCGCCACCCACCCCGTGAACTCCAGGAGTCCGATACCCTGGTCATGCTGCTGGCCTGCTATCGCCATAGGGGGGAGCCACAGACCCAGGCCCGGATCGGGGAGTGGAGCGGTCTGAGTCAGCAAAGGGTGAGTGTGATCCTGAACTCTCCTTATGATACCAAATACGGTGGAGAATCCTCCATGCTGTACCGCACCGCCGCCAAGTACGGCATACGGTTCAAGCTGTACCGTCGCAAGAAGTCCCTCCTCATCGACGTGTATGACATCAATGGACGTGTCACCAATTGATGCGGAGGGGCCAGACATACCTGCCACTGTTTTCACGGACAGACTATAGTGAGGGCAATCGCTTGTCATTGTTCGACATTTTTACCAGGAAAACTGCCAACGGGGTGCATGTTCCCGACCGCATCCAGTCCAAGGACACATACCGCATCGAGGCAAGCTCCATTGCCAATCTGTTCTCCGACATCTATTCGCCATACAAGATGGCACAGGTCCGTGACCTTGGCATATATCCCGAAACATACTTCTTCGATCTCTACGAGGAGTCCTATGTCCAGAATCCCTGGACACACATGCTGGTCGAATATGTGGTGAAGCACACCCTGGGGGACGGCTATCATTTCGAGGGGCCTGGAGCTGACAAGGTGGAGAAGTTCTTTGTCCAGGACGACACCCGCACCAAGCTTGAAATGCAGTTCCGCTCCGCCGTCAAGTGTGGATCGGGAATCATGGAGCTGGTGACGAAGGGCAAGAAAGGCCCTCTGGTTCAGACCCGCCTCCTGAACCCCTCCAAGCTGGAGATAGAACTGGATGATGATGAGAAATCCAAGACATATGGTCAGCGCATCTACAAGCAGGGGCAGACCATCCTAAACTCTGACAACATATTCCACCTCATGGTGGTGCCCGAATACAATCGGGCATGGCCCATGTCCCTTCTGCGCCCCAACATCGTTTTCCTCACGGCCCTATACGATTGTGGCGGTGACGTGTTCGCCGCCATCAAGCGGGCCGCCTATTCTCCCATCATAGCACGCCTGGACCTCGATAACTATCCCACCGAGGAGGAGAAGAAGAAGGCATTACGGGAGTTCTCCTTGAAACTCAAGGACCTGCAATCGGCCACCACCAACTTCACCCTGGATAAAAGACATTCGCTGGAACTTCTTAGTAAGGGTGGGGCTGGAGCCCGCATGATGCCGGTCAATGACATGATAGAGCCGTGGCTGACGGTGGCCCTTATGAACTTCAACATGCCCCTGGGACTGGTCCTTCAGGGGGGTGCCAACAAGGCCATCCTGGACGGACAGCGGGAGGACAATCGCATCGCCTTCAGTGCCTATCGTCGCTACTTTGCCGAGCAGGTCGAGAACAAGCTCATACCCCGCATCACCGGGCGTGACTGCAAGCTGGTGTGGAACAAGGCCCCGCCCACCTCACCCGAAACCCAGGCCGAGCTGAATAGCTGGGCCAAGCTGTACCAGTTGGGAGTGGTCAGCAAGGAGTTCATACTGGACCAGATGGACATTGAGGATACGGGCACCACATTCTACCCCAATCCCTCTCCCGGCCCTGGCCAGCCTCCTGGCACGGACAACTCCAATCGAGCCAAACCCGACCCCAACAACACCGATCCTGAGAAGAATCAGATGGCTCGCAACAAACGAGATGGGGGTCATGGATGATAGAGGCGGACGGAATGCTGGATTCCGGATTCGTCACGTTGCCCGTCTGTCAAGAGAGGCACACCATTCTGGATGAAAGGCTGGAGAAGCTTGAGAACCGCACCGACAGCCATGAGAGCCGCCTGATTAAGGTGGAGATCATATTGGAGAACCAGGCCCGGTTGGTGAATGACATGGCACAAATCCAGCGAGACGAGATGAAGTGGGCACGCAATGAAATATCGGCTGCCCGTGTCTCCGCCAATTCGACCTACTTTGCCATCATCAAGAGTCTTGCATACATCGTGAGCGCCGCCGTCATACTGACCCTGGGTGGAAAGTTGACAGGGGTGATCTAAATGAGTGAAAGAACCAACACACCATATCCCACCAACGTGGTGGCGAACCAGCCCATGACCGCCCCCCCGTTCTACGTCTATTCCCAGGCGGTTCCAGCCGTCAATGTGGTACACCCTACCATGCGGGCATCCGTGCCTCGCAAGATGGCCATGACTGGCACCCTGAAGGCCACTGAGGACAAGGGCGTGTATCTCATCAAGGCCACCCGTGTCGGCGCACACGCCTACACCTGGGACGGATATGCCCTGGCTTGGACCAAGGAGGCCCTTGAGGACTGTGCCGAGTCCTGGACATTTGGCACCGTAAGCGTGAACCATGATGGCAAGATATATGGCACCATTGATGCGGCGTGGTTCGATGACCCATTCGTGTATCACCGCATACGGGTGAACGAAGAGCTGGACGGGTGGATCAAACGCAACATCGAGAGCGGCGGCGTGGGGGTCAGCATTGAGGCCGAACTACTGGAGGCCGACTACGACACCCTAAGCATCCTGAAGGCCCGTGGGACCGGAGTGGCCATCGTCCTGTACCCGGAGCGCCCGGCCTGTAGTTCCGAAGAGGGATGTGGTATCGTGCCACCCGTGGCGGCCTCTGAACCTGACGATGAACCGAGCGTGGCCAGTGTGTCTGGCTCCGCACATACTGACAGAGAATCTATGATACAAGGTGCAAATGAAATGACCGAGAATGAAGATGTTACGGTAAAGGTTGAGGCGAAGGAGAGTGCGGAACTGACCGCAGTCATCGCTGAGAGGGACAAGCTGGCGGCCAAGGTGGCCGAGCTAGAGGCGGAGAACGCTGCCCTTATCGCCAGGGAGAGGGCCGACATTCTGGCCTCCATACGGGACAAGGTGGGGGAGCACTACGCTGATTTCGAGGACATGAAGGTGTGCGAGCTTCGCCTGGTGGCCAAGGCCATTGCGGCCTACGAGTCTACCCTGGACCTTGTGCCGGAAGTGGGCAGCGGAGCCACCGGGGATGCCATAATGGCGACCGAAGCACCTGCTCCCGGCGAGGCCGAGAAGGCGAAGGTGGAGGCCACCCTGAAAGACCTTGAGGGCAGGCTTGGCATCAAGCTGACCGACTAAGAGCATTACGAATTCAACGTTAGAGAGGAATAAAAATGGCATACAAGGTTGCATCTGAGTATCCCCACGGCGTGGACGGCGTGAACTTCGCCGTGGACCAGGGGGCGTTCATTAAGGATGACCGCTTCAAGAACGGCGGAGACTTCGAGTCCCCCGTTAAGGACGGAGACTTTCTGGCCCTCGACCCCACCGTTGCGTGGGGCGTCAAGAAGGCTGGAGCAGGAGATATGGTGATCGGAGTGGCGGCAGGCAAGCCGTTTGGCCCCATCGAGGGGCAGGCCATTGCCGTCAAGATGTTCGGCTCCATGATACTGGACATGCCCATCGCCAAGACCGCCTCTGCGGTCGGTATCGGGGACTACCTCAAGTTCGCTGGTGGCGAACTCACCAATGTTGGCGAGGGAGAGAGAAGCGCCTTCGTGGCCCTGGCCGCCGTGGCCGACCCTTCCGTGGGCGTTTCCATCCCGGTCCTGTGCGGCTACTACGGAGGTTCCTTTCTATAAGGGGGATATAGGGGTTTTGCGGTGGGACAAGATCAATGACATGTACTACCACAACCTCATTCTATAACCCCCTAATTACAATATAATAAATAAAATAAATATAAAGGTGAATACAAATGACGTCTATTCTGGCATCCATGCCCAACGCACCCTACCTCGAAAAGACGGTAGTGGACAGGGTGGTGCGCACCGCTCTGGATGAGGAACTGTTCTGGGAGTCCAAGCTCAACAAGCAGAGTGTGTCGGGCCTTACCGTGCTGTCCTACGAGGACCTGTATCAGGACATCGAAACCCCCAACGATGAGGCGAGGGGGCGCAACCTTAACCCTGAAGGCCGCAACCCTGCCATGAGGTCGGAGCATGGCATGTTCCCCCACACCGGCATCGGGGAGATCGAGGAGCGTGTCTTCAAGCTGCTCCAGTTCGCCCTCGAAATCGACTACACCGAGGAGGAACTGACGTACACCGATCTCATCAATCAGGTGGCCAAGAAGCAGATCAAGCTGGGCAAGCAGTTCGGCTCCTATGTCAACACATTCCTGGGCAACAAGCTTACTCAGGGATGGAACCCCACCACCATCCAGTCCATCAAGGCAAAGGTGGCATGGGACGATGATAACTTCAGCGCCAAGCCCTACCAGGACATTCTGGCGGCTGACAAGAAGCTTCGCATGGTGAACGGACGCAGCTACGAGGCCAAGGATTGCTTCGTGTCCAAGAACTCCTTCTACGATCTGGCCGCCTGGTCGGCGGAGAAGGACTACGAACTGTCGTACTCCAAGCCCACCTCCCGTGTCAAGTCCATCGAGTTCATGGGCATCAACATTGCGGCCACCGACATGGTGAAGGACGGCTTCGCCGTGATGGCTGACTTCGCCCAGTGCGGAACCCTGTACGAGGCGGAGCCTTTCAAGACCCGTGTCTATGAGAAGGTGGAGAACCGCACCTTCCACGTGCAGGCCACTCGCCGCTTCAACTACAACCTGACCGACCCCAAGGCCGTCATCCTCATCACCCACATCGCCACGGCGTAACGGTGCGAATCCACCAAACCACTTCCCAAACCCCTTTCCCCTTTCTACATTTCATCGCCCAACGGGTGCCAGATGGCTGGGGCGGCTATCCTACGGACAGAGTATAGTGAGGATACATGGCAGTTCCCTCCTTATTGGTTCAGTTCTACAGGTCGAGCGGGTTCGACAGCGTGGCTGGCAAGCCCAACTACGTGAGCGAGGACGAGGCTCGCTTCGCCATAGAGGGCGGCCTTTCCCTGTTCAACCGGCTGTGCAACCAGGAACACACTCTTCTGGACAACGGTACCCTCACGACCGGCGACATTCTGGTGGACCGTATCGTGGTGGAACTGGCATGCTACCTGAAGGAACTGGAGTACGACCGTCGCCACTACGATCCCGACGGAGAGGTGGTGGACAACAGCCACTATATCACGGCCCTTGAACTCATGAAGCAATTGTACGGCACTCGAAATAGGAATGGCGAGATAGTGCTGCCATTGCATAGTGATGACAGCGTCGCCCTCGCAACCATCGAGATCGTGAATTCGGCGGACTGACCATGAGGCACATCGAGATACGGGATGCCATTGCCAATGCGCTCAGGGCCGAGTCGTATGCGGGGTGCATGTTCGAGGGCTTCGAGGTCCATTCCGCCCCACCCCATGACGGAAACATTCGGCTGCCAGCCTTCGTGTTCATCATGGACGTGCCCACGGTGGCATTTGACATGTTGGGGGGCGAACGCATGATGGTCTTCACGCTCACGATAGACATGGCCTTCCACTATGGCGACAAGGGCGAGATGGTCAATGGCCAATACTATACTGGGGCCGACCTGGTGAACCTGTACGCCTCCAACTTCACCAAACTGATGAGGGATGTGGACCTGTCTAACATCCCGATCCTAGATGACGAAATCATGGTCACGCCCCGTTACCCGGAGGAAATGGACGATGACAGGTATGGGTTCGTGGCCGAACTCCGCTTCACCTACAAGGAAGCTAGTTAAAATACAACAAGAGTGATACAAATGGCTGACAAACAGTACATTAGGGGAAAGGATTGCATGGTGTTCGTCACCACCGAGAACGCCCAGGCCGCTGTGGACCTTACCGGGCCGACCGCCAAGGCCGCCGACCCTTCCACCTTCAAGAAGGGCGTGGCGTCGTGCGATGGGGTGGGAGCCCTGGGCTTGACCGCCATAGAGGCAGGTAGCAAAGATCGCATCATAGATGTGGTGGGCGTGTCCTACACGGCGTCTGGAGAGGATGAAACCATCACCCTCTTGGATTCGGCCAAGGACAGGGACATACCGCTCCGGGACGTTGGCGAAGTCACTATTACGATGGTGGGAAAGACCCACAACTTTGCCAAGCTGAACAAGCCGGAGGGGAGGTTTGGGGTCATTGACAAGACCACCATGCATGACGGGCTGGCTCCCTACACCGATTCGACGGGCTACCGTGTCTATCTGCACTTCATCAAGGAGGGCAAAACCATGGTGTTCTACCACTGCACCCTGCCCTCTGACGGCTTCAGCGAGGAGATCGACAAATCCTCCACCCAGACCCTCAAGTTCAAGTCCAACAACTGGAAGCCTGACGTGGTGAACGCCGACCTCAGCAAGGTGGAGCCACTGGAGTAAGGTCGCCTGCTCGCCTCACCGGCTCCGCTGGCTCCCGTCGCCTATGGTTAGTACACATCGTGGCCATTCGCCAACTAAACGCCTTCCACATATTCACTTCATAAGGAGTTCATCATCATGACAGAAATCACCGAACCAGCCTATCAGGATATCCGCAATTACATCCAGACCAACTGGGTATACATGGAGCTTAGGGATGTCGAAAACACCCCCATAATCCGCATACGGATAGGGGGGGACGCCCGTGCCAAGTGGGTGCATACGGCCAATGCTCGTACCCTAATTGCAGAAGTCACTGTACAGGGCTCCGATGCCGACATCCCCGTGCCCTGCACCATAGCGAGGTCCGTCATCTACAAGGGGGCCGTGGGAGGGGAGGCGTTCAGTGAGGAAACCATCACGCCCTTCTACATCATGGATGAGTCGGATCGTTGCACCATTACGCACCACATCGAAGTGCCAATGGTACAGTAATCATTATCGCACTTAGTTATGGAGGAATATAATATGACCAATTTTGATAATATAATGCCATGGGCCGGGATGCGGCGGTGCAACTTGAGCGATGATGGAGAAGTCCTGGCATACTGGGGCGAGCCAGGATTCAAGGACGACGGCAGCAACGGCCAGGTCATGGTGGAGGTGCCGAAGTTCTACTATCGCACCGAGGTGCTGCCGTCCGGCTACCGCTGGAGCGTGTCACCGATAAGCGTCCCTGGATTAAAGCTCCACCCCAACTGGGCACGCAATGGTAGGTTGCAGGACAAGATATACATCGGCGCATACAAGGCCAGCATCTATGATGTCTCGGAAGGGGCGTACCTGCTGAACGATGAGCAAGTGGCTGATTTTGACGCCGATAAGCTGTGCAGCATAGCGGGGGCCAAGCCCTGTTCAGGCGAGAGTCAGGACCTAACGCTACCCAACGCTCGCAAGCTCGCCCAGAACAGGGGGCCAGGATGGGGCCTGGTGGATTTCATTTCGG
>ERZ795060.4578-NODE-4578-length-11548-cov-4.099713_pt1 | contig 11548 bp, 7 predicted proteins | sample MGYA00375144_ERZ795060 | MGnify/ENA primary metagenome ERZ795060 (study PRJEB30189, sample SAMN05720157) | activated sludge metagenome | isolation source: anaerobic digester from wastewater treatment plant | place: Japan | collected 2015-05-15 ... | reverse complement strand
AACCGCGACCCGCTCATGCGCAACACCGGGCTCTCGGCCGCAAATCAGGCCGCCGTCATCACCTTCCTCACCCAGGCGCTCGTCGATCCCCGCGTCGCCAACCAGACTTTCCCCTTCGATCGCCCGACGCTGTACATCGACCGTGCGGAACTGCAGCCCGTGCTCATCCCCGGCGGCGCCGTCATCGGCACGGGCGGCGTCGCGTCCCGCTTCATCGCCGATTCGCCCGCCCTCATCGGCAACCTCGACTACCGCCTCGGGTTGGAGACCCCCGGCGCACTCGTCGGGGCTCAGGCGATGCTGATCGTCGCTTCGCAGGCGCCCGTGGGCGGCGTTCTTACGCCGGACAAGGTCCTGCCGCCGGTCATCGTCAAGGGCTCGCTGTCGACCGCCGGCACGGCCACCGTCAAGATGCCGATCCGACCCGGGACCTACGCCGACGGACAGGAGATCTACGTCCAGTGGATCATCCCAGACGCCAACGCGCCCGGCGGTGAGACCCGCTCCGACATCCTCAAGGTCAAGTTCTTCTGTTCTTCGTTCGGGTGTCCGCCGTCCTGCCCCGCCGACTTCTCGCACGACGGGCAGATCATGGTGAACGACCTGTTTGCCTATCTTGACGCCTGGTTCGCTGTCGAGTCATCGGCCGATATCGACGGGATGGTCGGCGTCGGGGTCAGCGACCTGTTCTACTTCCTGGACCTGTGGTTTGCCGGCTTCGGCACCTCGTGCTGATCCGGTCGTTCATCGTCCGATTCCCAATCCCCAAACGCCCGACCCCTCCGGTCGGGCGTTTTTTTTCATCCCCTGCAATCGTCATGGCCAACCCTCGTTGATCTTTCGCCAGCAGGCCCGATCGGCCGCGCAGCCATGGACGCGCGGCCGACGAAGACGCGCCGGGACGCGCGGCCGGGCCGGTGGGCGCCAGGGTGGAGGGGAGCGGCCGGGGCGGCACCCCGGAGCGCTGGTGCGAGGGTGCCGGAAGGGACGGGGGCGGCGGTGGGGCGGGGCAACCACTTCCCGGCGAGAGCCGGGGCTTCCTCACGAAGACTGGAGAGTCCCATGGATCGGCGACCGGTTCATCAACCGTCTAATCGTGCCGCACGCCTGTCGGCCCACTCGCGAACTTGCTCGTACGCCGCTGCTCTGTGCTGCGCACTGGCGAGTCTGTTCGTCACGACCTCCGCTCACGCGGCCCTGCCCCCTGTGCCCGTGCCCGCGGAGAACCCCATGACCGAGAACAAGCGCCTCCTGGGCAAGATCCTGTTCTGGGACGAGCAGCTCTCCATGTCCAATGTTGTTTCGTGCGCAACCTGCCACACGCCGTCGCGTGGCGGGGCCGACGATCGCATCGCCAACCACCCCGGCGCCGACGGCGTCTTCGGAACACCCGACGACGTCCGGGGCTCGGCGGGCAACATCCGCTCGAGCGCCGACCTGGACTTCGTCAACGACGTGACGTTTGCGCTGCAGCCGCAGGTGACCAACCGCGCCGCGAACCCCGTGATCAACGCGGCGTTCGCCCCACTGCTGTTCTGGGACGGGCGCGCTTCAAGCCAGTTCTTCGATCCGCAGAACGGGAACCTCGTCATCGTCAACGGCGGCGCGCTGGAGAGCCAGAGCGTCAACCCGCCCGTCAGTTCGGTCGAGATGGGGCACGACAACTCGAACTGGACGGAAATCGTGGCCAAACTGCGCCGCGTCCGCCCGCTGGCGCTGGCGACGAACCACCCGAGCGACGTCGCATCGGCGCTCGCTTCGCGCCCGACCTACCCCGACCTGTTCCAACTCGCGTTCGGCTCGCGCGAGATCACCGCGTCGCGCGTCGCCCAGGCGATCGCGACCTACCAGCGCACGCTCATCTCGGATCAGACGCCCTTCGACGCGTTCCGCGCAGGCGACACCGCGGCCCTCACGCCGCAGGAAGTCCGCGGGTTCAACGCCTTCCAGGGCTCCGGGTGTGCCGCTTGCCACAATGTCAACAACGACCTCTTTACCGATTTCACGTTCCGCAACATCGGCCTGCGTCCCAACAACGAGGACCTTGGTCGTCAGATCGTCACCGGCAACACCGCCGATCGCGGCAAGTTCAAGGTGCCCGGCCTGCGGAACGTCGGCCTCAAGCGCACGTTCATGCACAACGGCCAGTTCACCACGCTGGCGCAGGTCATCGGCTTCTACGCCGGCGCGCGGGCGGTCCAGCCCCCGCCCGACAACCGTGACCCGGCGATGAACAACGTGGTCATCCCCCCGCCGCCGCCCGGCGCGCCACCGGGCACCGGCGCCGGCGCGGACATCGCCGCCTTCCTCGCCAACGCCTTGACCGACCCGCGCGTCGCGGCCCAAACCTTCCCCTTTGATCACCCGACCCTGTTCGTCGACCGGCCCGCCGATCGGGCCACGATCCTCCCGAACACCGCTCAGCCCGGCACCGGCGGCGTCGCCCCGGCGATGATCGCCCAGGCCCCGGCCATGATCGGAAACCTCGAGTACCGCCTCGGCGTCGGCACGCCCGGCGCACTCGTCGGCGCCCAGGCCTACCTGGCCGTCTCCAGCAACCCCCCGGTGGGCGGGCGCGTCACCCCCGATGAACTCTTCGGGCCGGTCACTATCACCGGCTCGACCAACGGCGGCGCCGCGACGTGGCACTGGCCCATCCGCTCTCGCGACAAGGTCAACAACCAGATCGTCTTCGCTCAGTGGCTCATCCCCGACGCCGGGAGCCCCACGGGCGAGGCCCGCTCGGCCGCGGCTCAGATCCGCTTCTTCTGCGGCTCTTCCGGCTGCCCCACGCCCTGCCCCGCCGACTTCGACGAGAACGACGTCCAGAACGCCGCCGACCTCTTCGCCTTCCTCGACGCCTGGTTCGCGCAGTTCCAGTCCAGCGGCGTCAACCTCCCGGCGGACTTCAACGGCTCCGGCACGGTCGAGGTCGGCGACCTGTTCGAGTTCCTCGACGCTTGGTTCCAGCCCTGCTCGATCTGATCGGGGTATATGGAACTGACTGGGTGAAAGAGTCCGGCATCCGGCGGAAGCGCCCGGATGCCGGTTTTCGTTCCGGCGCCGGGGTCGTGCACGCCGGAGTGAACTCCGCAGGGCCGGCTCGTGCTCAACCCCGCGTACGATCCCCCATGGGTGGAGCGCTGCCGAACTTCGCACTGCAACGGGGGTTTAAGGTCGTCGCGCCGTTCAAGCCCACGGGCGACCAGCCGGCGGCGATCGAGCAACTGACGCGCGATCTGCTGGCCGGAAAGCCCGCCGCGTGCCTGCTCGGTGCGACCGGCACGGGCAAGACGTTCACCATGGCGAACGTGATCGCGCGACTGGGCAAGCCGACGCTCATCATCAGCCACAACAAGACGCTCGCGGCGCAGCTCTTCGAGGAACTCCGCGGGTTCCTGCCCTCCAACAGCGTCAACTACTTCGTCTCGTACTACGACTACTACCAGCCCGAGGCGTACATCCCGCAGCGGGACATCTACATCGAGAAAGACTCGTCCCGCAACGACGAGCTCGACCAGCTCCGCCTTGCCGCCACCAGCAACATCCTCTCGCGGCGCGATACGGTCGTCGTCGCCTCGGTTTCCTGTATCTTCGGCCTCGGTTCGCCGCTCGCTTACGGCGAGAAGGTGCTGACGCTGACCGTCGGCAGCCGCCTGGGCGCTACGACCGACATCGAGGGGCCCTCCGACCCGGACCCGCGCCGCGTCGGGCGTCGCGCCTTCCTGCTCGCGCTGAGCGCCATGCAGTACCAGCGCTCGGACATCGAGTTCAAGCGCGGCCAGTTCCGAGTGCGGGGCGACTGCGTCGAGATCTTCCCGGCGTACGAGAAGTACGCCGTGCGCGTCGAGGTCGGCGGCGATCTGGGCGACGAGATCCAGCGCATCGAACTGGTCAACCCGACGTCGGGCGAAGTGCTCGCCGAAGAGAAGCAGTTCTTCCTCTTCCCCGCGGTGCACTACGTCATGCCCGAGGAGTCGCTCGCGCCGATCCTCCAGCAGATGCGCGACGACCTCGACGCCCGGGTGCTGCAGCTGCGCTCCGAGGGCAAGCTGCTCGAGGCCCAGCGACTGCTCGCCCGCACCAAGTACGACATCGAGATGATCGAGGAGGTCGGCTACTGCAACGGCGTGGAGAACTACTCGCGCTACTTCGACGGGCGTGCGCCCGGCGAACGTCCCTACACGCTCATGGACTACTTCGACTTCGCCCCGCCCGACCCGAACCGCCCCCGCGCCGCCACGCCGGAGGAGGGCGCGGGAGGCGACGCTGCCGGGCGCGGCATGGTCGGCGCGTCGGTCCGTCCGAACTACCGCGACTGGCTCCTGATCATCGACGAGTCGCACGTCACGATCCCGCAGATCCGCGCCATGTACAACGGCGATCAGGCGCGCAAGAAGGTCCTCGTCGAGCACGGGTTCCGCCTCCCTGCGGCGCTGGACAACCGCCCGCTCCGCTTCGAGGAGTTCGAGGCGATCGCACCCCAGGCGCTCTTCGTCAGCGCCACGCCCGGGCCCTACGAGTTGCAACGATGCGAGGGCGTGGTCGCCGAGCAGGTCATCCGCCCGACCGGTCTGCTCGACCCGCAGATCGAGGTCAGGCCGGCGCAGGGCCAGGTGCCGGATCTCCTCAACCGTTGCCGCGAACGCGCCGCACGCGGCGAACGCGTGCTGGTCACCGCGCTGACCAAGCGCCTCTGCGAGGACCTCTCGGCGTACCTCGACGAACAGGGCCTCCGCGTCCGCTACCTGCACTCGGACATCGAGACGCTCGACCGCGTGGAGATTCTCAACGACCTGCGCAAGGGCGAGTTCGAGGTGCTCGTGGGCGTCAACCTGCTCCGAGAAGGGCTCGACCTGCCCGAGGTCTCGCTGGTCTGCGTCCTGGACGCGGACAAGGAGGGCTTCCTGCGTTCGCCCACGAGCCTGATCCAGCAGATGGGCCGCGCCGCCCGCAACGCCGCGGGCTCGGTCGTGCTCTACGCCGACAAGATGACCCCGGCGATGCAGGCGGCGATGGACGAGACCGAGCGCCGTCGCGCGAAGCAGGTCGCCTACAACCGCGAGCACAACATCACGCCCACCACCATCAAGAAGGCGATCCGCGAGGGGCTCGAGACCGAACTCCGCGCCCGGCGCACGGCCCAGCGGGCGGTGCTGGGCGATGCACCGGACGAGAAGGAGTTTGAGATCGCCGAGATGGTGCGCGACCTGGAGGGCCGGATGCTCGAAGCGGCGCAGTCGCTGGACTTCGAGACCGCCGCGAACCTTCGCGATCAGGTCAAGAAGCTCAAGGCGCTGGCCGCCGGAGGGGCGACCAAGGCCCGCAAGAGCGCACTGCGTTCCGGCGCGGGCGCAAGCGCCGACGACCAAGGCGACAAGCCGCGGAAGGCCGGCGTGCCGGGGGCCCGTTCGGGCAAACGCAAGGCCGCACGACCTAAACCCCGGCGCGAGCAGGGCAACTGGGGCTGAAACGTGGGGCCGGGCGTCGGCGGCGGCCTTGCGCCACGCGGCCCTCGGCCCGTTCCGCCCGCGCCCGACGGTCTCTAAACTCCGGCGTGCACCAGATCCTCAACTTCATCGACGGGCGCTCGGTTCCGGCCGGCGGAGGCCGCTGGCTCGACGTTCACGAACCGGCCACCGGCCGTGTCTACGCCCGGGTCGCCGACAGCGACGCGAGCGACATCGACGCCGCCGTGCAAGCCGCCGGACGCGCCTTCGAGCCCTGGAGCCGTCTTTCCCCTGCGGAACGATCGAACCGCCTCTTCCGCCTGGCGGACCTTCTCGACGCGAACCTCGAACGCCTGGCACTCGCCGAATCCGTCGACACCGGCAAGCCGCTCTCCCTCGCGCGCTCGGTCGACATCCCGCGCTCGGCGGCGAACTTCCGCTTCTTCGCCGGCGCGGTGCTCCACACTTCCGGCGAGACTCACGAGTTCGATTCCGGACCGATGGGCAGTGCGCAGTCGCCCGGCGCTCGCGGCGTCCGCGCATTCAACTACACGCTCCGCCGCCCGCGCGGCGTGGCGGGGCTCATCTCGCCCTGGAACCTGCCGCTCTATCTCCTCTCCTGGAAAGTCGCGCCGGCGCTCGCCACCGGCAACACGGCGGTGTGCAAGCCCTCGGAGGTCACGCCGATGACCGCCGCGCTGCTCGCCGAACTCTCGCGCGAGGCCGGGATCCCGCCCGGGGTGCTCAACATCGTGCACGGGCGCGGTCCGCAGGCCGGCGGCGCGCTTGTGACGCACCCGAACACTCCCACCCTGAGTTTCACCGGGTCCACGCCCGTCGGCCGCTGGATTGCACGAGAGGCCGGCGACCGCCTCAAGCGCGTTTCGCTCGAACTCGGCGGAAAGAACCCGTTCATCATCTTTGACGACGCCGAACTCGACGGCCCCGACGGCGCGATCGCGACCGCCGTGCGGGCCGCGTTTACGAACCAGGGTCAGATCTGCCTCTGCGGCTCGCGACTGCTCGTGCAACAGCGTGTCTATGACCGCGTCCTCGCCGAAGTCGTCGAGGGAGCCAAGGCGCTGCGCGTCGGCGACCCGCTCGACGCGGGCACGAATCAGGGCGCACTCGTCAGCGCCCAGCACCTCGACAAGGTCCGCGCCGCCGTCGACGCCGCCCGCGCGCGCAACGGCGCCGTTCACTGCGGCGGCCGCTCTCCAGATCCCTCCGAACTCCCCGAACGTGTTCGCTCCGGCTGGTTCTACCTCCCCACCGTCATCTCCGGGCTCGAACAGCGCTGCCCCGTGGTCCAGGAAGAGATCTTCGGCCCGGTTGTGACGGTACAGCGATTCGAGACCGAGGAAGAGGCCGTCGCGCTCGCCAACGGCACGCCGTACGGCTTGGCCGCGAGCCTGTTCACCCGCGACCTCGCCCGCGCTCACCGCGTCGCCGATCGGATCGACAGCGGTATCGTCTGGATCAACTGCTGGATGGTCCGCGACCTGCGCACGCCCTTCGGCGGCGCAAAGCAATCGGGTGTCGGACGCGAAGGCGGTCAGGAAGCCCTGAAGTTCTTCACCGAGCCGAAGAACGTGTGTATTCGTGTTTGATTGACTGAGTGATTCAACACGGAGTGCCACGGATTTCGATCGGCCTCACTCCGTTTCCCTCCGTGTTTCACTTCCCCCGAGAGTCCCATGACCGAAACCCGCGCCCCCGAACCCGTCGGCAACTACCCGCCCGCCCGCCGCGTCGGCAACATCCTGTTCATCTCGGGCCAAGGCCCGCGCCGTCGCGGCACGAAAGACATCCCCGGCGTCACGCTCGACGCGCAGGGCCGCATGACGGACTACGACATGGAGGCGCAGGTCCGCTCATGCTTCCAAAATCTCCGCTACATCCTCGAGGAGAACGGCTCGTCATGGGATCGACTTGTCGACATGACCTGCTTCCTCACGGATATGAAGCGCGATTTCGCCGTGTACAACCGCGTCTACGCAGAGTATTTCCCGCCGGGCCCGAACCAGCCCTGCCGCACGACCATCGAGATCAAGAGCCTGCCGACCGCGGGGAATGCGCCGATCGCGTTCGAAGTCAAAGCCATCGCGACCGTTTGACGACGGCGCTTCGAACGCTCCCTCCGCGGCTTGTCCAAAGAACTCTGCAGGTTGCTTACGGCTTGCCCTTGGCGACCGCCGCGGCCAGCGCCGCGTCCTTCTCGGCATCGCTCATCGCGTCCCACTTCTTGTAGCAGCCCTTGCAGCAGAAGCCGACCTGCTGGCCCTTGTATTCCTTGTTCAGTTTGGGATTCACCGGGTCGGAGGAGTTGATCACGCAGTAGTGATTCACGCTGGTCACCGCGCCCGGCTTCACCTCTTTGCACATCGCCTCGTTCTCGCCCTTTTCGTTCGACCCGCAGTTGCAGGCGGTGAGGGCCATCGCGGCGACAATCGTGGCGGCAATCGGCATCAAACGACGCATAGTGGACTCCTTTGTCCACAGAGTACGATGCACGCAGTGACCGGTCAACACGGGGCGACGTCCGTGCATCGCGTCGCATCATTGAGGCCAGAAACCGTGCAGGTTGCGGCCAGACTCCGGATCACGCCGCGTGTCACGCAGTTCCACTCTCCACAAGGCTGCTCAGTTTCTTCTGGCGACATTCGCTTCTTCGTTCGCGGACCGCACGTGGCGTATGCGCCGACCTTGGACTCTCGGCAGCGAACCGCCGCCGCGGATCGCATGAACTCACCCGACGCCCCAAACCGGCGCAACAACCTCACATCGGCCCGCATCCCACCACCGCTCCCCCGAGCACGATGACCACGAACGCAGGCTCGTCGCTGCCGAAACGGGCTGATCTCCGCTCGAACAAGTTTCGGACTGTCCGGCCCTTCATGTGTTCCAGTGCCGCCTCCCATCGTGTTACCGTCGCGGAGAGAAGGACTTCCGTTCTTGGATGGACGCCCTGGCCGCCGCGCTTCCAGCCGAAACCTCACCGGATGATCCCTGTCGACCGCGGCTCTCCAGTGGCGCCGAAGAATCGCTCTCCACGAGGTATTTCCGAGCCCGCCCGAACAAGCCGCCTCGGCTTTTGGTACAGTGTTCACACGCCGCAGGATCGACGGTGTTGTTTCGTTACATAGAGAGACTCGACCCATCCGCCGGCCGCTCACACCCAGGAGTTGCTATTCCATGCTTGCCCGCATCCGCCGCCTCAGCCCAGTCGTCCCGGTCCTTGCCGCGGTGTTCGTGAGCATCTCCGTCGCGTCTGCCGCAGGCGAGGACGTTGCACAGACGCCGGCGCTCGACGCCGCGAATCGGCTTGATTTCCGTCAGGTCATCCAGAGCGCCAAGACCGGTGTCTTCCCCGCCGTCGTCTATATCAAGTGCGTGCGCGAAGACAACACCAGAGGCGAGAAGAAGGGGCAGGAGGTCTCGGGTTCGGGCGTGCTCATCACTCCCGAGGGGCAGATCCTCACGAACTGGCACGTCATCGACAAGGCCCAGAGCGTGCGCTGCCTGATGTCGGACGGGCGGCACTACGACGCAAAGGTCCTTGGCTCGGACAAGGACACGGACCTCGCGGTCATTCAACTCGAGCGGGGCCAGGAGACAGACTCTCTCCCCTTCGCCTCGCTGGGAGACTCCGACGCGCTCCGCGAGGGCGATTTCGTCATGGCCATGGGCGCCCCATGGGGCCTCAACCGCTCGGTGTCCATCGGCATCGTCTCCTGCACGAACCGCTATCTCGAAGAGATCAGCGAGTACAGCCTCTGGATCCAGACCGACGCGGCGATCAACCCCGGCAACTCCGGCGGCCCCCTGGTGAACACGCAGGGGGAAATCGTGGGCATCAATGCACGCGGCATGTCTTTCGGCGCCGACGGGATGGGATTCGCCATCCCCTCGTCGACCATCCGCATCCTTGTCGAGCAGATCCGGCGCGACGGCAAGGTCAACTGGAGCTGGACGGGCCTGCAACTGCAGCCCCTGCGCGATTTCAACAAGGACACGTACTTCGAGGGGGACGAGGGCGTGATCGTCGCCGAGACGGATCCCGAATCCCCGGCGCGGCGCGCCGGATTCGAGGCCCGCGACCGCATTACCGCGATCAACGGCACCCCGATCACCGCCGAGACCGCCGAGGCCCTTCCGGCCGTGCGTCGGTACATCGGCCTTCTCCCCAAGGAAACGCCGGCGACATTCACCGTCATCCGCGCCGGCCAGACGCGTGAACTCCAACTGACCCCGCGCGAGAAGGGCAAGGTCGAGGGCGAGGAACTCGCGTGCAAGCGCTGGGACCTGACCTTCAAGGCGATCAACCAGTTCGACAACAAGGACCTGTACTTCTACCGCAAGCAGGGCGTCTTCGTGCACGCCACGCGGTACCCCGGGAACGCCGCGAACGCGGGGCTCCGCTCCAACGACATCATCATCCGCATCGACGGCGAGGAGATCACGTCCCTCGATCAGGCCAAGGCCGTTCACGAACGATGCCTCGCCAAGGTCGACGAGAAACCGCGCGTGGTGTTCACGATCATGCGCGGCGGCCTGACCCGTCAGATCGTCGTCGACGCCACGCGCGACTTCGAGCGCGAGTAACTCGTCCGGTTTCCACACCCCGCCGTGACGCGGTCGTCTCATCGCCGACTCAATCAAACAGGAGATCCCCATGCTCGTGAGATCGATCGCTCCGATCGGCGTGCTGCTGGCGTCCGCCGGCGCGTTGGCCGCCGACGACCAGGGCCCCACGCCCGAAGCGCTGCTGTCCATCACCCAGTCCGTGGCGCCCTCGCTCGTACAGGTCGAATGGACGGCGCAGTACGACAAGGGCGAATCGCCCGGATCGGACCGCTGGGGTTCGTGGCGGGCCTACCAGATGGGCGGCGGATCCGACGCCGACCCCGATGCATGGGCCGACTGGGATCAGTTCATCACCCAGGAGCGCCCCAAGTCCATCGGCGGGTTCGTCATCGACGAACGGCACGTCTTCACCGCCGACACCGAACTCCACCCGCGGTTCCTCAAAAAACTCCAGGTGCGGTTCGGCAGCAACGTGGTCGACGCCAAGCCCTCGGCGTATTGCCGCGACGGGTCGGGCCTCATCCTCGAACTCGATTCGCCCCTGGCGGGGGTCAGGGCCCTCAAGTTCGACACGGGGCGCAAGGAACCGTTCTTCCAGGTCGCCTATCGACTCGTTGACGGCGCGTGGCAGACGCGCGTGGACGGCGTCTCGTCGAGCGTCATCGCCTCGGCCGACGGGCACGCTTATGCCCCCGGACGAACCAACGTGCTGTACGTGGACAAGGACGGCACGCCCGTGGGGCTGGGCACCGGCGACCGTCTGCTCTCGGGCTGGAAGTTCGGGCCCGCGGAGATGAAGACCGCTTCCGCGACCGAGTACGCCGAGATGCTCAAGCGCATCGAGGGCGCCTCGAACAACTCGATCCTCCGCACCACCATCAACTTCCGCAGCCCGCGCTCCGACCAGGGCGACCGCTTCGGGATGGGACGCTACATGCACCGCGGCATGGGCGCCGACTCCGACATCACCGAGTGGAACGGCGCATCGGTCGTCGTCGACCCGGGGACCGTGCTGGTGCTCGGCAAGTTCGCCCCCAAGATCACCGGACGCCTGGAGCGCATCACGGTGTTCACTCAGGACGGCCAGAGCCGCACCGCGAAGTTCGCCGGCACCCTGAAGGACTGGGGCGCGTTCTGGGCCACGCTCGATCAGCCGATCGGCAACGCCGCCAAACTCTCCACCGATGACCCGCTCTCGCTCCGCGACAAGCTCCTGGCCAAGGCGGAGATCAACATCCGCGGCGAGACCCGCACGCCCTACTTCTCGCACGCCCGGTTCTCCAACTACTACACCGCGTACAAGGGCCGCGTCTTCCCCGGCGTTTCGGGGAGCGGCGGCGGGAGGTACAACTACGGCGGCGACTCGAGCCCGTCGCTCAACTACTTCTTCTCCGGCGACGGCTCGCTCGTCGGCCTGCCGATCGAGCGCCGCGAGAGCGTCGCGACGCAGGACCGTTACGGCTTAGGCTCCGGACAGGTGCTCGTCGTTCCGGCGGGCGTGATCGCCGAAC
>ERZ795060.4577-NODE-4577-length-11552-cov-3.543359_pt1 | contig 11552 bp, 15 predicted proteins | sample MGYA00375144_ERZ795060 | MGnify/ENA primary metagenome ERZ795060 (study PRJEB30189, sample SAMN05720157) | activated sludge metagenome | isolation source: anaerobic digester from wastewater treatment plant | place: Japan | collected 2015-05-15 ... | reverse complement strand
CGCTCAAAACCGTAGCTGCAGGCGCTGACAAAGTCCCAACTCTGATTTTTGACGAGATAGATACAGGTATCGGCGGGCGGACGGCGCAAATTCTCGGGCAAAAACTTGCAGTTGTAGCCCAAATGGCCCAGGTGATGTGCGTAACTCATCTGCCGCAGATAGCAAGCCGCGCGAACCATCATTATTCGGTCGAAAAAAGTGTCAAAGGCGACCGCACGCTCGTTAGTATTCGGCTGCTGAAAAATGATGACCGGGTAGACGAAATCGCAAGGATGCTTGGCGGAACCGAAGACTCGCAGACTGCAGCGCAACACGCGCGAGAGATGCTTGAAGCTGGCTATAGGTTATCTTCCCATGGCTGATAACTCATTACCTATGACATTGAAACTAACTGGTACAATCAGGCTCGATAAACGGACGAAAAACCTTGCCAAGAGGCTCAAGCCAGGCGAGATAGCCTTAATCGACCATCAGGATATAGATTCCGTATCTGCCCAGATGCTGATAGACAGACGGATATCGGCAGTTATCAATGCAAGCAAGTCAATATCAGGCAGGTATCCCAACCTTGGGCCTAAAATGCTCCTTGATGCGGGTATCCCGATAATCGATGACGTCGGGAATGAGATGTGGGACCGCATACGTGAAGGCGACATGGTTGAGATAACAGGCTGCCAGCTTCATGCAGATGGTGTCTTGGTATGCAGCGGCAAGCAACTGACTGCTGAAGATGTCGAGCATATGCTTGAAGAAGCCAAGCAGAATCTCGATGTAGAACTGGAAAGATTCGCAGAAAACACTCTGAGCTATGTCCTGAAAGAGAAATCCCTACTTCTGGACGCGACCAAGCTTCCTGATATCGATACGCAAATTGCAGGAAAGCACGTATTGATAGTCGTAAGAGGCGAAGGTTATAAAGAAGACCTTGTAAGCCTTCGGGCTTATATAAATGAGGTCAAACCGGTGCTGATAGGGGTCGATGGCGGCGCTGATGCGCTGCTCGGTATGGGTTACAAGCCTCATATCATCATCGGAGATATGGACAGCGTAAGCGATAAGGCGTTAAAATGTGGCGCAGAGATAATCGTCCATGCCTACACAGACGCAGCAAGGACTGCTCCGGGGATGGCCAGGTTGAAACAGCTCGGGCTGGGAGCCACAATAGCCGCAGTCCCTGGAACCAGTGAGGATGTGGCTATGCTCCTTGCCTATGAAAAAGGGGCTGAACTTATAGTGGCGGTAGGCACGCATTCGAATCTCATAGATTTTTTGGATAAAGGTCGGAAAGGAATGTCCAGCACGTTCCTTGTCCGGCTAAAGGTCGGCTCCAAGCTGGTAGACGCAAGAGGCGCGAGCAAGCTCTACCAGAACAGGTCTGGAGTGCAGTATGCCGGAATACTGGTCCTTGCGGCAATGGCGGCGCTTGTTACGGTTATAGCATCGTCTCCTGCCATCCAGGATCAGATAAGGTTGTTTATGATAGAGCACAAGGCACGGTTATGGGACCTGTGGGTCCAGCTAAGGTTATGGGAGAGGTAATCAAGTGATAGATCTCCGTTATCATGTATACAGCTTGGCGGCTGTTTTTTTTGCGCTGGCCATAGGTATAGTAATCGGCACATCATTTGTCGGAAAACCTGCGGACAGGGAGCAGATGCTGCGTATAGCTGAACGGTATGAGCGGAATCTGGAAGGGCTTCAGAACGCCATACGCAAGCAGCAGAACGATCTCCGAAGCACACGGGCAGATTTTAACCGGGCAGAGAAGATGTGCGAGACCTTGATGCCGCTTGCATTCAAAGACAAACTTCTTTACCACAATGTGGCAATAGTCCAGACCGGAGACTACGACGAGTTGACAACCAGTCTGCGCACGGTTATTGAAGCCTCAGGCGGCACGGTTACAAGCGTAACCAAAATATCTTCATCATTCGATTTTGAGAACCCTAATGATGTCTCTGAGGCGCTAATCGAGGCTGGAATAGTCCAAGAGCGCGATGAAAGCGGCCGCACTGCCATCCTGCACACCATAGCCGAAGCGTTAGTCAATGCCAGAAATGCGGACAAGCTCCGCTCTCTTGAAGAGAACAAGGTGATAAACCTGTCCGGTGATTATACCCGGTGGAACAGGAATGTGGTGGTTATAGGAGGTTCGGTATCGAGTTCATCACACCAGGCAGAGGTAATCGACGCGCCGTTGATAGATGAACTGATAAGCCTCGGAGCTAATGTAGTGGCATGTGAGCCGCTTAACGCAAAGGCGTCTTATGTACAGGTGTGGAAACGGCATGATGTATCGACTGTAGACAATGCTGACAGGTCATGCGGTAAAGCTGCGCTGCTCTGTGCAATCGGCGGAGAAAAAGGACATTTCGGACAGAAGAGGACTGCTGACCGGCTGATTCCAAAGACCCTGGAGAGCACGAATGATTAGTGTCGCTGCGCTAATCCCGGCATATAACGAGGCAGACCGGATAACAGAGACAGTCATAGCAGCAAGAGCACTTGAGGGAGTGTCCGAGGTTGTCGTTATAGATGATGGTTCGACCGACGACACCGCTGAGAAAGCCAGTTCTGCCGGGGCAGACCGGGTAGTGCGATTGGAGAAAAACTCAGGGAAAGGCGCTGCGCTGATGGCCGGAGTGAAGTCTACGGAAGCTGAAATTGTGCTGATGCTGGATGCAGACCTGGCATCCTCAGCTTCGGCGGCTGGCGCATTGCTTGAACCGGTTTTATCAGGCCAGGTCGATATGACAATTGCCGTGCTGCCGTCCGTCAAAGGGTCTGGAGGGTTCGGATTTGCTGTAAAGCTATCCAGATGGGGTATCAGAAAATCCACCGGGCACGTGATGAAAGCTCCACTGTCCGGCCAGAGAGCGTTGAAGCGGGAAATCATCCAGAGAATGGGCGGATTTGACCCTGGGTTTGGTGTGGAGACAGGGCTAACAATAGATGCCTTCAAAATGGGCTACACTGTTGAAGAAGTGCCTGTAGAAATTTCCCACCGAACAACCGGAAAGTCGGTAAAAGGCTTCATCCACAGAGGAAAACAGTTCAAAGATATTTTTAGAGCGCTGGTCGTGCGATGGTTGGGATTGAGAAAATACGCACCAGATAAGAACTTGGAACAGCAATGATTAATTATGCCGCTGCTGCGGTTTTAGCCGTGGCTTTACATTTACTTGTCTCCTTGTCCATCCGCCGGTTCAAATGGCGGATGGAGAACTTCAAAGGCGATACAATACCGCACGTTTTCGGGTTGTATATAGTCACCTGGGGCGCTGTCGGTGCGGGTATCTCGCATTTTCTTCCATTCGGCTCTCATCCAGCAGCAACACTGTATCTCATTGCCATCCTCGGGTTCGGACTGCTTGGGCTTCTCGACGATCTCTTAGGGTCAAGAAATGTAGGAGGTTTTGGCGGACATTTCAAGAAGTTATTATTGGAAGGCAAGCTGACGACGGGGGTTGTCAAAGCTCTCGGCGGCGGACTTCTGGCAGTCTATCTGGCATATAGAACATCTGATGGGCTTATCTGGAGATGGGTTCTGGATGCGGCTTTGATAGCACTGGCTGCCAACACGATTAATCTGCTGGATCTCCGTCCAGGACGCGCGCTATTTTTGTTCTTTCTCGGACTTGCACCTGTAGCTGCAATCAAATGTGGAATATTCGCTGCTCCGATAGCCATCCTTGCAGCTTCGGCAGCGGCGGGAGGAGTCTCTTATTATGATGTCCGAGGCAGAGCCATGCTTGGAGATGTCGGTTCTAACACTCTCGGAGCAGTGCTCGGCCTGACATTTGCGCTGGAAGCAGGGCTTGCCGGGAAAATAGCTGTGGTGGCAATATTTATGCTTATTAATGTATACTCTGAAAGGCGGTCTATCTCTAAATTGATAGAACGGAACCCTGTACTCGGGTATATCGACTCTAAACTGGGGGTGAGATAGCAATGGCGCTAATCACGATTAACAAAGAACTCTGTAAAGGCTGCGAACTCTGCGTACACTTCTGCCCTAAGAAGGTCATCAAGATGTCCGACGGGTTTAACGCCAAAGGTTATCAGTATTCCAGCTACATCGAGAACGGTGAATGCACCGGCTGCGCGCTTTGTGCAAAAATCTGCCCTGATGTAGCCATTGAAGTATGGAGATAACACAGGTTATCGATGGCTTAAATGCCATCACTTGATGAACAAAGCTTTTTATAAGCTCGGAGAGACGTTACATTATCTAATGATTGTTTATGAAAAAGGTTATCTGCTAAAGGAGAGGCATTCACTTCTCTTTATATCAGTTAGCCTGGAAGGTGTGGACTTTCTCATGACCCATACCTCATCACCCATGCCCTCACAGGAGGTTGTCAATGGCGACTAAAACTCTAATGAAGGGGAATGAAGCGATAGTCAAAGGAGCGATTGCGGCGGGATGCCGTGGATTTTTCGGCTATCCAATTACCCCTCAAAATGAAATTCCGGAGTATATGTCATCCCTAATGCCAAAAGCCGGAGGCGTATTCGTCCAGGCGGAAAGCGAGGTTGCGTCAATCAACATGGTCTACGGCGCAGCCTGCACAGGCACACGAGTTATGACTACATCATCCAGCCCTGGAATTAGCCTGATGCAAGAAGGAATATCCTACATAGCCGGCGCTGAACTCCCGGCAGTTATTGTCAATGTTCAGAGAGGCGGGCCGGGACTTGGCAACATTGCCGTAGGTCAGGCTGACTATTTTCAGGCTGTAAAAGGCGGCGGACACGGAGACTATAAGCTCCTTACACTTGCGCCGTGGTCTGTTTCAGAATGCTATCATTTAACTGCACTTGCATTCGATCTCGCCGATAAATACCGCAACCCGGTCATGGTGCTTGCAGATGCGATCCTCGGTCAGATGATCGAAACAATAGAAGTGCCTGACAAGATCGAAACCTACATCCCGCCTAAGCCCTGGGCTACCACTGGCAGGAAAAACAGAGATAAAAACATCATCAATTCGCTCTGGATAGTCCCGCAGGTCCTTGAAGAACTCAATCTCAAGCTGCAGGCTAAATACGCATTGATGATAGAACATGAAGTGCGCTACGACGAGTACAAAGTAGAAGACGCTGATTTAGTACTCGTTGCATACGGCACTACATCAAGACTTTGTAAGACTGTGGTCGATATGGCCCGAAAAGAAGGGCTTAATGTTGGACTTTTCCGGCCAATCAGCCTCTTCCCGTTCCCAAGCATACCTCTGGAAGGGCTTGCCGAGCGAGGAAAGAAGCTGCTGGTCGTTGAAATGAGCCACGGACAGATGGTGGAAGACGTAAGACTGTCTGTAAACGGTAAAACGAGCGTCGGATTCTACGGCAGAAGCGGTGGAATGGTGCCAACACCAAGCGAAATACTAAACCAGGTCCGCGATACATTGAATGGCGGTTCCAGTTGCTCATGCTGCTGCCGGACCAGGAGCGAGGAGGTGTCACGATGACGCAAAAAGTTTTCGAGCGGCCTCGAGCGCTTTCAGAAAACACATTCTCCTACTGCGCTGGCTGTCTGCATGGAGTGGTTCACAGGCTGATAGCTGAGGTTATCGACGAACTAGACTTGATGGAGCGGACAGTCGGTATATGTCCTGTAGGATGCTCGGTCTTTATGTATGACTACATGGAATGCGATATGATTGAAGCATCTCATGGGCGTGCTCCTGCGGTTGCTACTGGAGTCAAGCGAATACTTCCTGGTTCTTTCGTGTTCGCATATCAGGGAGATGGCGACCTCGCGGCCATAGGCACTGCTGAGACAATACATTCGGCTGCCAGAGGCGAGAATATCTCAGTAGTATTCATCAACAACGGCACCTACGGTATGACCGGAGGGCAGATGGCCCCTACAACTCTCGTCGGAGCTAAAACAACCACCTGTCCGGAAGGCCGAGACCCGGCAATTGCCGGTTATCCGATCAAGGTCTGCGAACTTCTTTCTTCGCTGGATGGCCCATCGTATATTGCCCGCGTAGCGCCGGTTTCTGCAGGCGGTCTAGCCAAGACCAAAGCGGCAATTAAGAAAGCATTCCAGAAACAGCTCGATGGCAAAGGGTTCTCACTTGTGGAAGTGCTCTCTAACTGCCCTACTCAGTGGAATATGTCCCCGATAGACAGCCTGAAGTGGATTGAAGAGACAGCTACCAAGCACTACCCGCTGGGCGAGTTTGTTGACCGATAGGAGACGGAAGCGATGCATCAAGAGATAATTATGGCCGGAAGCGGCGGACAAGGCGTTATGGTTATGGGCCAACTCCTTGCACATGCTGCGGTTATTGAAGATAAGAATGTAGTGTGGTTTCCTTCGTATGGCCCGGAAAGTCGGGGTGGATCGGCAGACTGCACGGTTATAGTCTCCACTGATCAAATCGGCTCACCGATGACGGAGAATCCCGACACACTAATAGCAATGAATCAAATCCCTCTAAACAAGTTCGTAGCAAGTGTTAAGCGCGAGGGAGTGATAGTGATTAACTCATCGCTTGCCGAAGTGCCAAAAGATCGCAGCGACTGCAGAATAATCAGTGTGCCCGCAAATGATATTGCTGTTGAACTGGGCAACCTGAAAATTGCCAACATGGTGATGCTTGGAGCGTTTGTGGAACTGCTTAGACCCGTAAAACTGGAGTCGGTTTTTCTGGCATTGAGGAATGTCTTACCTCCGCATCGGCATAACCTGCTGCCGCTGAATGAACAGGCATTGAAGCGAGGTGCTGAGCTGGCAGGGTAAGAAAAACCGCTATATCAGGGTGTGGCTACAGACGACCAGTTTATAACCGCACCCCTTTGCACATTACGGTGTTTAACTTGCAAACAAGATAATTTTTGCAAATTTCCTCACCTTCTCTAATCTCATTCTCAATTCCGTATCATATACCGAACAGTGTATGGAAGAATACGAGTGAGAGGCGAGCAGGGAAAGGAGATCACCGTATATGGCGGCTATGGGGATACCTGAGGTCCAGGAGAACCGCGCGGTCCGGCTCACCAAACGTGAATTGGAGGTCCTAATGCTGGTGGTCGAAGGGAAGTCCAGCAAGGATGTCGCTGATGCTCTTTATGTCAGCAAGCGGACCGTAGATTTCCACCTGGCCAACATATATGATAAATTGCAGGTGTCCAATAGGGTACAGGCATTCCGCCGTGCCACGCGACTTGGACTGATTCCACTGGAGATGACTGTGTCCAAGTAGCAACCCTGGCACGCAATTTTACTCCTACCCGCAAGCGGCCGTGCTTAAATTGCACGGCCGCTGCTCTTTTATCTATCTAATATTTCGGTCCAGACTCTTCAGGCACTTCTTCAGTATTATCCGGGTCGAATGCTTTCTCATATACCTTTTTAGTTTTTATGACTCTTCCATCGATAAAGCATACGTTGGTGTAACTATTATGCCTGTAATCTACATCGCCCGGACCTCCGTATGCGTTCCAAAAACCATTCCCTTCAAAAATCATATAAACATTGCTCGGACTTGGAAGCACAGCAGTATTGATTCCGCTCAGTCTTTCATTGAGCAAATATCCCTCTGGTCTGCTGTCAGGGCTGCTGGGACACTTGAATATTTGGCGGCTATTATCTTTATCCTTGAGATAAATGGGCATAGCGTCAGACCATTTATCTGCAGATGGTAGAGTTTCACCGTAATCCACAGCGTACATTTGCAAAGCAACGCCGATTTGCTTTATGTTTAACTGGCAAGATGACATCCTGGCCGCGTCTCTTGCTCTGGCAAAGACCGGAAAGAGTATTGCCACCATTATTGGAACAAGCAACAGACTCCCTGCGGAAAGGACCAATCCTCCTATGGCTTGCCCTTGTCCTTTGAGCTGCCCCTGGCTCTTATTAATCTGAACCAAAGCGACAATGGAGACGATCAACGCAGGCAGAGCAAGTAAACCGCAGGAAAACAGCGTCAAGATTCCCAACACTAACGCAGCAATAGCCATTCCGCTGTTTTTAACTTGTACTGGCTGGGCAGGCTGAGATGTGCCGTGAACTGGAGCATCTGGGAGCGGTTGTCCACACGAAACACATCTGATGGAGTTCTCGGGGCTGATGGCACCACATTTAGGGCAGCGCATTGTGCAGCATCCTCCTGTTTACTTATTGGAAAAACCGGAGCTAACTTCCCGGTTCTGATAGTTTCTCACGAACCTTATCAGCCGCCTTGGCAGCAGCAATGGGAGCATCGATTACTGCATATATGTAAGTAAAAACAAGCGCACCTACCATCAAAATAACCAGCGTACCGACCGGTGGCGGCTTAGTGGGTGCATCCTGCGGGTTCATTAACGCGCCAAAAGCCTGCAGAAGGTTTTTTGTGTCAGGAGACATCGCCAGAATCAGCAGAGAGAATATAAATACCCCAAGGATGATGTAGCCTTTAATCATTTCACGGTTATAAAGCTGACCGACACCTGGTACCACTGCTGAGAAAATAAATGCAAGTAGAGGGTGACTCTGAGGTTCTTTGTATTTACCGGGGTTTTCGAGCATTTCCTGCGCTATTTGCCTCTCATGCTCGTTTTCTCCCATCTCCAGTATGACTTTAGCATATTTCGTTTCCGCTGATACCCGATCCGGGTGGTATTCCAGCAGCTTTTTTTACTCATCTGCTGCTGGTTGAAGCTGTCCACGGGCAAAAAGCATATCAGCCATCAGTTCACGAGCATCAGCATTGTTTTCGTCTAATTCGATAATCTGCTTGCACAGGTCTTCTACTTCAATGTATTCCCCGCGCATGCGGTGAACGTTAGCGCGCGACATCAACCTGTCTATTTCAGCCGAGCGCTTAACATCTTCGGGGTTTATCGTCATACAAACCTACCTCGCAGTCAGCCTTTCTGCAGTAGCTCTCCACAGCGACTCAAGATCGTAGAATTCCCGCTCTTCCGGGGCGAACACATGAAGCACTATGTCGCCATAATCAACCAGGATCCATTTTGCTTCAGCGTATCCTTCGATCCGTTCGGCTCGTTCTTTCTCTTTTTTCAACTTCTCTATTGTGCCATCGACGATAGATTTGATGTGTATGTTGGAATTACCGCTTGCCAGGACAAAGTAATCAGCCATGATTGTCTTATCCCGCAGGTCAAGGACCTCTACATTCTCCGCCTTGCGGTCTTCCAGCGTCTGTTTGATGATCTCCAACTTGCGGTCAGTTGGTAGTTTTGTCATTTTATTACCTTTCAGTTCTGCCTGTAGTCTTTGCCCACAATCACAGTAATATCCGGGCCATCGTGCGAGCCTGCTGATGCATCCAAAGTCCTGATCTTTGTACAGCCGATCAACTGAGCTATCCTGTCCGCACCATCCACTTTGCCATTATGAACAATAATCTGAGAAGAGTCATAATTGAACCTTGAAGCGTTGCCGGTATTTGTTATGACATAGCCGTATTTTTCAAGCTGATCTGCCACCTCTTTAGCGACTCCTGATATCCCCGAACCGTTCAACACTTCCACCTTTGCATTTGGAGTTTTAGCTGTATGAGTCGAAGATGGTTCAAGGAGCATATCCACAAGCTCTGCTGTCTTCTCAAGGTCTGGAATCCAGTAACTGACGCCACTGATGGTCTGCGGTGTTCCTGGGACTGTTTCCATCTCCATCTGATCAGGCGGGATGTCTCTGGCAAGCTCCACAAGAGCCTTGATGTCCTTGAGGTTCATGTTTGTCTCAACATATTTATTCTCATAAATCTCAGTGGCAATTGAAGGGAGTTTCGCCCAGTTTTCCTTTTGCAATGAATGCCTGGCCAGGGCACGCAAGAACTTCTGCTGGCGTTGGATTCGGGTGATATCGCCCATAACATCCCGGCGGTAACGCACATACTGCAAAGCCTGGTCACCGTTCAGATGCCTGTAGCCCTTTTTGAGATTTATATATAATCCACCACGGCGGTCGCGGTAATACATGTTTTTCTCGACTTCAATCCCAACACCGCCGACGAGGTCTACGATTTCTTTAAGTCCAGAGATATCGGTCTTGATGTAGTAGTCGACAGGAACGCCAAGTACAGCCTGGGCAGCTTCTATAGCCAGCTCAGGGCCGCCAATAGAGTAACAGGTATTGATTTTCTCTATACCATGCCCAGCAACTTCGACTCGCGTATCTCTCGGTATGGAAATGGCGCGGACTGTCTTTGCATCAAGGTCTACAGCAGCAACCATGATGGTATCAGAAAGCCCTCGACCTGTTTTGGACGATTTATGGGTGTTGTCTTCACCAAGAGCAAGAATCCTGATAATCCTCTGCCCACCGAACGGCTTCTGGACAAAGTCCAAAGGAGTTGTATTCGTTATTGAAAAGAACCTGTATGCAAGGCCTCCGATTACGCCGGCTATTATGCCGGCAATAACTACTATGATCCAGAGCCATACCTTGCTTCTTCTTCTAACTCTTCTCTGGCTATGCTGGTACTGCATTATATATTGGCCTCAAATAACCTGTTCTCTATTATATACCTTACCACTGGGTCTGGAATCAAATACCTGACAGGAATACCATTTGCAACTCTTTCCCTCAGTTGAGTAGCAGAAATATCAACACTTGGCGCTTCCAGAAAGATTATACGCTGCAGAAACTCCTCCGGCAGCAGCTTTTTTGCCCTGGATAAATCGTAACCAGGCCGCGCAGCAGCAACAAGTGCGGCATACTCTATTATTTTATCCGGTTGATGCCAGGTTTGTATTTCAAGTATTGCATCGGCTCCTGCTATAAAGAATAGACGGGTCTCATCACCATAGATTCTCTTGAATTCGGCCAGCGTGTCAACTGTAAAAGATGGTCCTGGGCGGTCTAATTCGGCTCTTGAGACCTCAAATACGGGATTGTCCTCCACAGCGAGCTTGACCATGTTGAATCTATGCTCACGGTCCGTAACCGGTCTGTCCGGCTTGTGCGGTTGGATGCCAGCCGGGACAAAGACCACTTTTTCCAGCTCCAGCTTATGCCACGCTTCCTGAGCAATGATCAGATGGCCTATGTGAACAGGGTCGAATGTGCCGCCAATGATTCCAATACGGCGTGGTAAGTTGTTTTTCGCAGATTCCATATACTATCTCACTGGCAGCGGCAAGCTTGATGAACTATAAAGCTCTACTGTATTATAACTGCCTGCGGCTTCATATTCAACTTTTCAGCCTATTTCCATTTTACGCTTATCTTGCTCATGGGAAAACGTTTTGCCTGTTGTATACGCGGGAAATCCATCGACAGTACCTAAATCCAGGTGAAAATCGATGGCAATCAATCAGCACGAGCAGTTTTGCAGGATTCATGGCGCAGGAAATAAGAAACCGCATGATATCGATGTTATGATGGACCGGGTTCAAACAGCAGTCCGGCCGTTTCCCAAGGCAGCGATGTTTGAACTGGCAGATGAAGGATTCAACTCGCCGTTCGAGCAGTTAGTTGCCTGCATAATCTCCATCCGCACACTCGATGAGACCACTGTCATAGAGGCTCGCAGGTTGTTCGAGGCCGCCAGAACACCGCAGCAGATGGTCTGGCTTGCTCCGAAGGA
>ERZ795060.4576-NODE-4576-length-11554-cov-5.104966_pt1 | contig 11554 bp, 10 predicted proteins | sample MGYA00375144_ERZ795060 | MGnify/ENA primary metagenome ERZ795060 (study PRJEB30189, sample SAMN05720157) | activated sludge metagenome | isolation source: anaerobic digester from wastewater treatment plant | place: Japan | collected 2015-05-15 ... | reverse complement strand
TTTTAATCGAGGTAAAGTTTGAAGCGGTTGCCTATGACCTGCTGGCTTACCCCTTCTGGGTAGACGCCGCCGTTAAAAAGCTTCAGGAGCTGGCCACACTGGATATGGTTCTATCGTTTTTAGAAAAACAGGCGGCCTTGCTGGCGGCCGAATTAAGAGTCACCGCTCAGCGGGTGAACTTGTTTGAAAAGGTAAAGATTCCCGAGACGAAAGAAAACATCCGCATGATCAATATTTTCCTGGGAGATCAGCAGACCGCTGCCGTCGTACGGGGCAAGATGGCCAAGAATAAACTGGTCAGGGGGACAATATAAGCAATGATTGTACCCATGAAAAAGGTGACCATGGTTGTCCAGGCCAAAGACAAGGATTCTACCCTTGACTCTTTAAGGGAGCTTGGTCTTGTTCACCTGGAAAAATTTCAGTGTTCTTCCCCCGAGGTAGAAGCTGTTTCTACTGAGCTTAACCGGGCGGCCGCCGCTTATCTTATCTTGGCCGAGTTTAAACCCAAAAAAGAAGCTCCTGCTGCCTCCCTGGACGGACGGCAGGCGACGGAAACAGTTGTAAAGTTGAACGAAGAACTGCATCACTTTAAGGATCGCGTTGTTTCTCTGTATAAACAGATTGCCGAACTGGAAAAATGGGGAGATTTTGATCCCGGGGATTTTCAATTTCTGGCACAGAAAGGCTGGTATGTGCGCATTTATACTGCTTATGGGGATCAGGTAGAAGAAATTCCCGAAGAAGATGTAGTCATGATGCAGAGGGGGAAAAACTGCGCCATCTTTGCCCACATTACGCGCAGCCCCGTCAGACTGGAAGGCTTTGAGGAGTTTGTCCCTCCGGCTAAAAGCCTTCGAGTTTTAAAAACCGAAGTAATTGAGTTGTTAAAGCGCATTGATGGCCTAAAAGATAAATTGGTTGAGTGTTATGCGCTTAGACCGGTTATTAAGCAGTACATGGCCGAACTGGAACACGAACTGGAATACCAGGTAGCTAAAGCAAACATGCTGGAAGAAGGGAATCTTACAGCCATTTCCGGTTATGTTCCTGCTGACCAGGTGAAGAGCTTGAAAGATTGGGCCGGCCGAAATTCCGTAGCCCTGGCCGTTGCCGACCCCGGTGAGGATGACGCCGTGCCAACCCTGGTACGCAACCCCAGGTGGCTTAAAATGATCGAACCGGTTTTTGATTTCCTGGGCACTGTGCCGGGTTACCGTGAATTAGATATCAGTTTCTTTTTCTTTGTATTCTTTATCATCTTTTTTGCCATGATCATCGGCGATGCTGCCTACGGAGTCATTTTTTTAGGGGGGGGGCTCCTGGCTGTGACACTCAGTATCGCCAGGAGAAGGAAGCCTCCTTTGCTTGGCTGGCTATTTACTACCCTGGGGCTGGCTACCGTAGCATGGGGTACGCTGAACGGCCAATGGTTCGGCAGCTTTGACCTGATCAGGGGGACCTTCCTGGAGAAGCTGGTTGTAGTTCAGCTTATTGAAGGAGTCGATGTCTATACTCCTGCCGGGGAGTTATACCAGAGGTTATCAGGACAAGATGTAATCAAGCTGTTGTGTTTTTGCATTGCCCTGGTTCACCTGACCATCGCTCAGGTCTGGAATTTTCTGCGTGATCTGGCCAATCGCTCTCTTAAAGCCGTGGCCCAGCTTGGCTGGATAGCGGTCAATTTCGGCCTGTTTTATCTGGTTTTAAGCATGGTCATGTATTTTGACCTTGATGGAGCTTTCGCTACCGGTGGCCTGATCGGCCGGATCAGTATTGTATTAATCCTGAGCGGATTGGGCCTGGCTCTCTTGTTCGGTTCGCAGGAAGGCAACTTTATCAAGGGGGTATTGGGTGGCCTGAAAGACTTGCTGCCCACAGCCCTGGGAACAGTCAACGCTTTTGGCGATCTTATTTCCTATATTCGACTTTTTGCGGTGGGGCTGGCTGGTGCTGAAATTGCCAAGAGCTTTAATCAAATGGTTGGCGGGCTTTTAGAAGGCAATACCTTTGTTCTGGGCGCCCTGGTCTTGCTGCTGGGTCACACTTTAAACTTTATTCTCTGTTGCCTGGGTGTTTTAGTGCATGGTATTCGCTTGAACATGCTGGAGTTTTCCGGGCGGCTGGGTATAGAATGGTCCGGCCACCGGTTTACGCCTTTTCAAAACCCGGTTAGCTCGTATGAGGCGAATCCTGAAGAGAAAAGGCTCTCTTCACCTGCCGGTACGGCTATCAATAGCGGGTTTTAAATCCAACCGGGACGGAAAAAAATTTATACGACAAGGAGTAAGAAGAGTAATGGCTTTTGATTTTGGATTAATCGGTATTGGGGCTTCGTTTGCACTGTCTGCCTGTGGCTCCGCCCTGGGCACCGGGGTAGCGGCCATGGCTGCCGTGGGAGCCTGGAAGAGGGCGTTTATGCAAAATAGACCGGCTTCTTTTTTGCTGGTAGCTTTAACCGGGTTCCCCCTGTCACAGAGTTTCTACGGTTTGATTTTAATGAATACCATTGTTGGCTCCCTGGCTGCTTTAAACAGCGGGACCATTTTGGGTATAGGCATTTTTGGCGGCCTCGCTATCGGCGCCTCCGCTTATTTACAGGGGAAAGCTGCGGCCAGTGCCTGCGACGCTTTTGGGGAGACGGGCAAGGGGTTTGCTCAATATGTCCTTGTTCTAGGTATCATCGAATCGGTGGCGTTATTGGCCATGGTTTTCTTAATGAATATTATCAGCGCTATGGCCGCCTGAATGAAAAACCCGGCTCGGATAAACCGATCATTGGGTATAACTACCCGAAGATTGAAGAAATATTGCCACCGGCAGGCACTGGCCGGTTTAGTGCCTGCATAGGGCACGCGTGATCATATCATGGGGGGCCACAGGGGTGGTTTCCCCAATCCTTTTTCGAGCTTTTGCCGGGCTTACTTTGCCGCATCCCGGACAAGACCTTGTTCAGGATAAAATAAAGGAAATATGGCCATAATATTCCTTAGCCCGTTGGCGGGAAGGTGGCCGCAAATGTTTGGTCGTCATGTTCTATTAGCGGTGCTATTAGGTTTTCTTTTAACCATCCCCTGGTCAGTCCTCTCCTTCCAGGAAGACCCGTGCTATAAATTGGCAAGAGGAGTAAAGCTGCTGGGAGCAGAAAATATCTTTTATCACCGCCACTTTTTTATTTCCACCGTTTCCGCAGATCTGGATCAGTTAAAGGGCCGGTTGGAAAATACACCGGTGTTGCGCAGTGCAACTTCTGCTGGCTGGCGGCTAAGCAGCGGCCTGGAAGAAAATTATGTGGTTCTTCAGGTCAGTGGCGCAGACTGCCTGGCCAGTAAAATCTTGGCTGATGACCTGTCTGATCTGTTGGCGCAAGAGGATTTGCTGTCACAGGCCTATCATCTTGAATGCTACCTGCAGGGCAGAGCCGATGATTTGGAAGATCTGAGTCTCGCGCTGGTAAATTTATTGGAAGGAGAGCTTTTTAGCATTCAGCGCTATCATGAATCTGTACATCTCCTGGCGTACGTCCGCTGGTATAAGGAATCATTTTTGCTTGAAGGAAAACCGGTCAATTTGAACCTGGAGTTGAAATATGACCCTGCAAGCGGCTCTATTCGCTTGCAGGCTGGTATCCCTGTCTTGTTAACCCTATCTCATTATGAAAAGATTTAACTGGAAGGAAAACCGGCAAGATGGATAAATTGCTAGTTCAAGGGGGAGTACCCCTGCATGGAAGCGTAAAAGCCAATGGCTCAAAAAATGCCACCCTGCCGATAATGGCAGCGGCGCTATTGTCTGCGGAGCCCGTGATCATTGAAGGCGTGCCGGATTTAATGGATGTGCGGACCATGGCGGCGGTGTTGCAGGCGCTGGGCGCTTCGGTCAGATTTGATCCCGTAGACGGCATTATGAACATCTCTGCGGAGGTGCTGCGCGGGAACGAGCCACCGCTACAGCTGGTACAGCAGATGCGTGCTTCCTTTTTAGTTTTAGGGCCGCTGTTAGCCCGGTGCGGCAGGGTGCGGCTTTCTTTACCAGGGGGTTGCGCGATTGGCATTCGCCCGGTAGATTTGCATTTAAAAGGGCTTACCGCTATGGGAGCGCACTTTAGCATGGTTAACGGGTGTATTGAAGGGGAAACGGACGGGCTAAAAGGGGCCCGTATATACCTGGATTATCCCAGTGTGGGGGCCACGGAAAATATTATCAGTGCCGCTGTTTTGGCCCGGGGAACAACTATACTGGAGAATGCGGCTACCGAACCGGAGATTGTCGACCTGGCCAACTTTTTAAACAGCATGGGTGCATTAATTAGCGGCGCCGGGACAACCTCTATCCGGGTTGAGGGTGTCTCCCGCCTCACAGGAACACGCTATAAGGTCATACCTGACCGTATCGAAGCAGGAACCCTCCTGCTGGCTGGCATCATTACCGGCGGGGAGGTTATTGTAGAAAATGTGCTGTCAGATCATCTTAAACCTTTGCTGGCCAAACTTCGGGAGACAGGGGCCGAAGTGGAAGAGTTGGGGCACTCTGCCATTAGGGCAGGGCGCAGCGGCCTGTTGAGAGCGGTAGACTTAAAAACGCTGCCGTATCCCGGCTTTCCCACCGATTTGCAACCTCAATTTATGGCTTTGTTGGCCACCTGCCTCGGCACGGGTGTGATTACGGAAACAGTTTTTGAAAACCGTTTCCGCCATGTTGAAGGGCTATCCTGTATGGGCGCTCAGATCCAGGTAGACGGGCGCCATGCCATTGTGCACGGTGTATCTGCATTAACCGGGGCCCCGGTTTGCGCCTCTGATCTTCGTGGAGGAGCGGCCCTGTTGCTGGCAGCCCTGGGGGCCCGGGGACAAACAGTAATTTCTGATCCCTATCATTTATGGCGCGGTTACTATCGCCTGGTAGAACGTTTGCAAGAACTGGGTGCAAAGGTTAAGCGCGTTTATCCGGAGCCTGAACAGTTGATCAGCACAGGGGGTTAAACGGACAAAACGATGGGCAGGGTGCTTTAAAATGTCCTGCCTTCATCCTAACAAAGCGGGGGCTGCCCAAACTGACTTTTAGGGCAGCCCCCTTTTTCAGTAGGTTAAAACTCTAACCCTGCAGATTTTCATGATGATCACCCGCCATAAGATTTTTGGCCCGTGCACAGAGCGCTGCCATCCCTTTTTAACAAATTTTAGCATCATTTCAATGCTCACAAACATGTTTATTTTTATTATTCAAAATATTTTATACGCTGGTGATGCAGAATAAGTCATAAAAAAATAACTCACTTCATATATTTCTGGTGAAATCGCAAGGGAGTTGTAACCATGACCCGAACCGCGGCCTTGCTGTTCTTGGCCATTGCCCTGGTTGTGATCTGCCTGCCCGCGGTAGCGGTGAGCCTGGGGCGGCAATTACAACCTTTTTTGCCTGGTGTTCTGGAAGAAGAAGATGAATCGTCTGATCAGAAAGAGGGTTTATCTCCAATTAGCCTTTATATTGCTGAAAAGCAAGAAGTAATTACAGTGGATCTTGAAGAATATCTGGTTGGGGTGGTTATGGCTGAAATGCCGGCCTCCTTTGCCCTGGAAGCTTTAAAAGCTCAGGCTGTAGTAGCGCGGACCTATGCCATGCATCGTCTGCGTTCTTATGGCGGTAGCGGATGCGATCGCAGCTTTCAACCGGCTGATCTCTGTTCTGACAGTACCCACTGCCAGGCCTGGGTTGATCCTGTCCAGGCTGTAGCCCGATGGCCTGAAGATCGGCGAGAGGAAAATCTGCAGCGCATCCGGCAGGCAGTTGCTGATACTGCGGGCGAAGTAGTCGTTTTCGGGGGTGCGCTTGTAGAGGCAGTTTATCATTCCACCTGCGGCGGGAAAACGGAAACCTCTACGGCCATTTGGAGCGGAGGGCCGGTGCCTTATTTGCAGAGTATCCGCTGCCCGTACTGCAGCCATTCGCCTTATTACCGTTCCGAGTTATTAATACCATATGATCAGTTGGAAGCTGCTTTCCAGCAGGAGCTGGCCTGGCCGGCCGGACCCAGCGGTGAAATTCCCCTCCAGGTTGTAGAGACAACCCCCGGGGAGAGAGTAGCAATCCTTCAAGTTAACAATACACGCCTGGAAGGCAAAGAAGTGCGCCGGCTGCTGGAACTTCCGTCTACAGATTTTTCCTGGGAGTTTAGAGAAGACGGAGTGCTGTTCTTTATCCGCGGTCATGGCCACGGTGTCGGTTTATGCCAGTATGGTGCAGATGGCGCAGCCGCCCAAGGCCTGAATTACCGGGATATTATTGCGTACTATTATACCGGGGCGGAGGTTGCTTCAGCACCGCCATAGGAGTATACATTTACCTCAACTGGATATAATATCCGTTGAGGTGATTTGCTTTGGCCACGAGGAAGAAAAATTATCAAGTAAAGCATAAAAAATCAAAATTTAGTGTTATCAGCACTAACTTTATGCGGTTTAAAACATCGTTTCTGCATACCTGCCGACAAGGTTTGGGTGTCGTCACTGCAGGGTGCCAGAAATTGGTTGCTTTTTATCGGGGCTTGCCCGCAAGTTTGCGTATTGTTGCTATTTATGCTCTCGTGGTTATGGTAGCCGTAAGCATATTTATCTGGCGTTTTTCCATGCTGCGGGTCGCTGAACCTCCTGTGGCAGAACCTCCTTTCGATTGGAGCGCCTACTCTCCCACTGAGCCAGACTTAAATAATTCTAATAACGAGCTGCCTGAAAACAATATTGAGGGCAGTAACACTAACGAGCCTGCAACTGAAGTTAAGCCGGATACTGTAACAGAAACCCCTTCTGAAGAAGCGGACGCTCCAGCTCCGTTTGTTAAAGGGGAATGGCCGGTAAAAGTTAAAGGAGATCTTTTCTACGGCTTTCACGAAACCGTAATTCAAAATGGTTTTGGTTATCCCCTTTACTATATTTCGAAGGGTATTGCCATTGAAACTAAAAGTGGCAGCGAAGTGTTTGCCTCCTGGGATGGAATTGTAGTTAAAACCATGTCGCTGGACAAGCCGCATGGTCAATCAGTGATGATTGAGCATGACAACGGGCTGGTTTCATATTACGGGGCCCTGCAAAAAGTATCGGTTAATGTCGGAGATAGGGTGTCCCGCGGACAAACCATCGGCCTTGTAGCTGCCGGGTTTGAACCTGAGCCCGATTACCTTTATATGGAAATTATTAAAGATGGGCGGGTAGTTAACCCGGTAGAGTATTTGTTTCAGTAAACCGAAGGAAATTCGCCCTGCACCGTAACTACCAAGGTCTTTTTTTTGTAGCCCCCTCATATAATTTATGGAAAACCCAAGTAAAGGGGGCCCTGCGGTGCATGATTATATTCATCAACGGGTACTAGAAATCAGTAATTACATCCTGGAAACCAGGGCGACTGTTCGCCAGGTTGCCCGTAATTTTGGAGTAAGCAAAAGCACGGTGCACAAGGATGTTACGGAAAGGCTGCCGCAAATAAACCGGCACCTGGCCCGGCAGGTAAAGAAAATTCTGGATAAAAATAAGGCTGAACGTCATCTCCGGGGCGGCGAAGCAACCCGTCGTAAATACCTGGCGATGAAGTCAAAATAATATAAAATTTACACGAAAAAAGGAAAAACCTAAATGATGTTGAATTCTGTATTTGCTGGAAAACGTCTGCTTAATACCCGGCAGCCGTTACGGACAACCGGGGGAGGATTGTCAATGGCCTTATCCTCAGATATCGGCATCGATTTAGGGACGGCAACGATACTTGTTTTTGTCCGCGGTAAAGGCATTGTTTTAAACGAGCCTTCTGTTGTAGCCATAGGTCAGCAGACTCAGAGAGTGCTTGCCATCGGCGCTGAGGCGCAAAGAATGCTGGGACGAACTCCCGGCAATATCGTGGCGGTCCGTCCCCTGAAGGAGGGGGTTATTGCCGATTTTGATATTACTGAAATCATGCTTAAACATTACATCACCAAGGCCTGCCAAAAGAGGCGCTTTTTCCGTCCCCGGGTCGTCGTCTGCATACCCGCCGGCACTACCACGGTGGAGCAGAAAGCGGTTATTGAAGCAATTTCCCGTACCGGCGCCAGGGAAACCTACCTGATCGAAGAACCCCGTGCCGCCGCCCTGGGTGCGGGCCTTGATGTTTTTGAACCCAGCGGCAATATGGTTGTGGATATCGGCGGGGGAACCAGTGATATAGCCGTAATCTCCATGGGTGAAATAGTGGAAAGCACCAGCGTCAGGGTCGGTGGGGACAAGTTTGACGAAGCCATCGTCCGCTATATCAAAAAAGAGTATAATGTCTTAATCGGCGAGCGTACTGCCGAACAACTGAAAATTGCCATTGGTTCGGCACACCCGGGAAGCCGTTCCCTGCAGGCCGAAGTGCGCGGGCGTGACCTGGTTACCGGGCTGCCTCGCTCCCTAACCGTCACCACCCAGCAAGTAGTACAGGCCCTGGAAGAGCCTCTCCAAATTATTCTTCAGGGAGTAAAACAGGTCCTGGAAAGGACCCCGCCCGAACTGGCCGGTGACATTATTGAACGGGGAGTTGTGTTGACCGGCGGCGGAGCGCTGCTGGATGGCTTTACGCGGTTTCTTTCACAGGAAACAGAAGTGCCTTTTTATCTGGCTGAAGATCCGATTAGCTGTGTGGTTAAGGGGACGGCCATTGTGCTTGATAACATGAACCAGCTCCAAGAATCGCTTATTTCCAGCCGGAAAGTTGCCTCATCTTTCTAATGATGATCTATACTTACCCTGGCAGTATTCATATACATAGTATTTATTCCGACGGAAGCGGCAGTGTGCCCGAGATTGCCGCTGCAGCAGCTGCAGCGGGAATGCGTTATATAATCATCACCGACCATAATTCCTTGCAAGCCTTTAGGGAAGAAGGTTTTTACGGCAGTGTGGCCGTGCTGGCAGGAGTTGAATTTAACAAAAAATGCTGCCACTATCTCGCCTTGGGGCTCTCAGATCTGTTGCCGTGCAACGATGAAAATCCACAACAGTTAATCAATGCGGTTAACGCGGCCAAAGGCTTCGGTTTTATAGCCCATCCCTTTGAAAAAGGTTCTCCCTATATTGACGGTGGTGTTGCTTTCCCCTGGAATAACTGGCCTGTTTTTGGTTTTACCGGTATGGAGATCTGGAACTACAGCTCCTACTGGCGCGGCCGCGCCACTTCCATCCCCCGAGCCCTTTACTGGTTTTTACTCAATCGAAAGGCCGCCATGGACGGCCCTCCGCCGGAGTGCCTTAGATTATGGGACTGCTATACCGCCGCCGGACAGGCTGTTGTGGCCATAGGCGGTCTAGACGCCCACGCAGTCAGGCGCCGCGTAGCATTGATCCCTGTAGAAATTTTCCCTTACCGTTTTCTTTTTCGCACGATCAATACCTACATTTGCCTGCGGGAACAGCTTCATGAAGATTTTGCTCAGGCCAAAAAACAAATTTATGCCGCTCTGAGCGAAGGCCGCTGTTATGTGGCCTTCGACCAAATTCATCCCGGCGAAGGATTTAGCTTTACCGCCCGCCGGCGGCAAAATCCGTCAGAAGATGTGTTGATGGGAGAAGCGCTGAATTACGAAGAGGGCTTAAGGTTAAAAGTACAGGCTCCCAGTTCACGCTCCCTGATCCGTTTGATTCATAATGGACGCCTGCTGGTGCAGCAAAAAGGCGGTACCTTCTCTCATGTACCGGAGGCTCCCGGAGTATACCGGGTTGAGGTCTATTACCGCTCCCTCTGGGGCCGGGCGCGCCCCTGGCTTTTTTCCAACCCCATTTATTTGCAGAGCATGAAGTAGCCACCCGCGGCGAGAAACCCCAGGCCGAGCCCTTTCCACCAGCTAATTGGCACTTTCTCCAGGCCAAAAAGTCCCAACTGGTCGATTAGCATCGCTGTGGCAACCTGGCCGATAATAATGGCCGTGGTAGCGTTTGCTACTCCGGCCCGGGGCAGAGTAAAAGCCACAGCAAAGATGATTATTACACCGAGGGCGCCGCCCAGGTAAGTATACCAGGGGGCTTCTTTAAACTGGGCCAGATCTCCCGAACCGAGCCGAAAGACATAGAGGGCCAGCAGCACTATGGCAGTCCCCACTAGATGAACCACCAGTGTGGTTTCCAGGAAACCGATATATTTTCCGAGAACAGCATTGAGCGACCCCTGGACGGCCATGGCTACGCCGGCAAGAGCCGCCACCAGCAGGGCGATGATAATGGTGTTCATAATGGGGGTTCCCCTTCCTCGGATTTTTAATCTGCCCTTTTATTGTTGGTAAGAAGGGTATTTTTATACGGTTTGGAGGAAAAACGCGCCGGCAGAGTTTTTATTCTATGAAAAATTCGGGCCAAAAAAAACGTCCACATCTGATATGGCCCATCGCGCCTGCATAAATGTATTGCGCACGTTAAGGAAATGTTATACTATAAGTGCCAGGGACATTAGCTTTTTGGCTAATTATTGCAGCGTACTGCCCCGCCCTATCGCAAGAAGGGGATAAAACCAGAGATTACATGAGTTCGCATAAAAAATTTTTTGTATATAACAATAACAGTAAATCTAGGTTAGGAGGGCTTATTTAATGTTGAACGTCGGTATTAATGGTTTCGGCCGGATTGGACGCCTGGTCTTTCGCAATGCTGTCGGGCGGGAAAATTTTAAAATAACCGCGATTAACGATCTCGTGGACAGCGCCACTCTGGCACATATGCTCAAGTATGATTCCAACTATGGTCAAATGGAAGGGGAAATTAAAGCCGGCCAGGACCACCTGCTCATAAATGGAGAAATGGTGAAAGTGTTTTCGGAAAAAGACCCGGCTAAAATTCCCTGGAAAGAAAGCGGCGTAGACCTGGTTATCGAATCTACCGGACGTTTTCGCAAGCGGGAAACCGCCAGTCTGCATATGCAAGCCGGCGCTCAAAGGGTAGTTATTACGGCGCCTGGGGAAGCCGATGTAGTTATTGTCATGGGTGTAAACGAACATCTCTATGATCCTTCCAAACACTTTCTGGTTTCTAACGCCTCGTGTACTACCAATGCCCTCGCACCGGTGGTAAAAGTGCTGCATGACCACTTTACCGTTAAGAAAGGCTTAATGAATACCACGCATGCCTATACTAACGATCAGGCTCTGGTGGATCAGCCTCACCCGGATTTACGCCGGGCCAGGACAGCGGCGCTGTCTATTATCCCCACATCTACAGGAGCAGCGAAAACGGTGGGTGAAGTGATTCCCGAGCTTAAAGGAAAGATTGACGGCCTGGCTGTGCGGGTTCCTACTTCTACGGTTTCACTGGTGGACTTTGTGGCAGAGCTTGAGCGCGAAGTAACGCCTGCTGCTGTTAATGAAGCTTTTAAACAAGCAGCGGCCGGATCCAGTTACCTCGCTTTTTCCGATGAACCACTGGTATCTGTCGATTATAAAGGAAATCCTTACTCGGCAACAGTGGATGGACTGTCCACAATGGTGGTAGGGGGAAACCTGGTCCGTGTTCTGGCCTGGTATGATAACGAGTGGGCCTATGCAAACCGGGTGGTAGATCTGGTC
>ERZ795060.4571-NODE-4571-length-11558-cov-4.724159_pt1 | contig 11558 bp, 5 predicted proteins | sample MGYA00375144_ERZ795060 | MGnify/ENA primary metagenome ERZ795060 (study PRJEB30189, sample SAMN05720157) | activated sludge metagenome | isolation source: anaerobic digester from wastewater treatment plant | place: Japan | collected 2015-05-15 ... | reverse complement strand
TGGAACAGCGAGCAGGCCCGATGGATCCGGGCCAAGATGTACGAGGGGAAGTGGGAGGAGATCTGCAACTGGTTCTGCCCCCACGTGATCACCCATGAGAAGACCGGAAGACTTCATCGCTACGATGAGCTCGAGGCGGGCGATCTCGTCACCGCGCAGCTGGCCGAGGAGATCAGGCAGGGTAGAACGCGACTGGACTCCACCCCGCTCGTGTTCAAGCTGGACAACTCCCAGATCTGCAACCTCTCGTGCATCATGTGTTCCCGGTTCCTCCATCGCGAGGATCCCGTGATGCTCGCGAAGACCACGGACGACCTGCGGAGACACCTTCCCGCTGCACGGAGGATCGTCATGTCCGGTTTCGGAGACCCCCTCGCCCGGCCGGACACACGCGCCCTGCTCATGGACGAAGAGCTCGGCCACCTGAAGTTCGATCTCATCACCAACGCCCTGCTCCTTCCCCGATTCTGGGACCGCATCCGCCATCAGAACTTCGGCGATCTCCTGGTCTCCATCGATGCCGCTGACAAGAAGACCTACGAGACGATCCGCAGGGGCGGTGTCTGGGAAGACCTCCTGGAAAGCCTTGCCCTCATCGAAAAGAACCGGGAGAAATTCGATTCCATAACCCTGAACATGACGGTGATGCGCGAGAACTACAGGTCCATCCCGGCATTCATCGATCTCGCCCTGTCCAGGGGGTTCAAGGCCTCGTTCCAGCGTATCCGCGGGCCCTACCCCTGGCAGAACATCTTCGACCCGCCCGATGAGGATGCCCTGCGCACCCTGCAGGGCATCGTGGAACATGAACTCGCCAAGCGGGACACATCCCGAGTCTTCTTCGGCGATCTGCTCGTCTTTAACGAACATACCCCGGGATCAACCGAGGCGCCCGGTCAGGAGGCGCTCAGGCTCTTCGAGCAGGGCATGCTGGCAGAGGCCATCGCCGCCATGGAGCGCGCCGTTGCCAATGACCCGGATAACGCCGTGCTTCACAACGACCTGGGGGCGATGTACCACGCATCCGGCGAGGCGTCAAAAGCCCGTGCATGCTTCGAGAAGGCCCTCGACCTCGACCCCACATACGCCCCCTCGCTCAAGAACCTCACCGAGCTCTTCATGGAGATGGGTAGGCCTGATGACGCGCGCGCAACCTGCAGCACGCTGATATCGCTCCATCCGGCCGACGAGGAGGCGGGTCGCCTGTGGGCTGTGATCAACGGCGGCATCGAGGGTGGGGCACCTGTCGGCAACGGCGCGATCCAAGACACAGCGAACACCTGCGAGGACACCCCGAACTCCATCAGGAAGAACAGGGAACAGTGGTCGAACTACGAGTGGACCGAGGCAGGCGACGAGTGGTCGGCATGCTGGGGGGGCACAGGGCAGCTCTGGGAGAGGACGATCAAGCCCCGCATCTCCTCCTTCCTGCCGTCGGGGCACATCCTGGAGATCGCCCCGGGGTTCGGGAGGTGCACCCAGTACCTCGTCCCGGAGTGCTCCGAGCTCACGCTCGTGGACCTCACGGAGAAGTGCATCGAGGCGTGCAGGAAGCGTTTCCAGGCCCACTCCCACATCCGCTGCTTCGTGAACGACGGCAAGTCCCTGGACATGCTGGAAGACGACTCCATCGACTTCGCCTTCAGCTGGGACTCCCTGGTCCACGTGGAGAAAGACGTCATGCGCTCCTACCTCCACGAGCTCTCGGCCAAGCTCAAGCCCGGTGGCGCGGCCTTCCTCCACCACTCCAACATGGGCGCGTTCCTGGACCCGACCACCGGCAAACTCACCGTGAAGAACGATCACTGGCGGGGCGAGGACATGTCGGCGAAACTGTTCAGGGACTTCTGCCTGGAGGCGGGCCTGAAGTGCGTGTCCCAGGAAATCCTCGCCTGGGGCGGCGACGTGCTGAACGACTGCTTCTCCGTGGTCGTGAAGGAGCCGGGCTACGACCCGGACAAGACCGTGGTGGTGGAGAACCCGGATTTCATGGATGAGTCGAAGGGGCGGAAGAACCCACCGGCCATCTACGGTGCCGGGTGTCTTCCCGGAAGCGGGCAGGCGGCCTTCGAGCACGGGGAGGCAAAGGGGAAGCCGGGTGGGGACGCGCCTGAAGCCGTCCGCACCCCATGCACGCTCTCCATCGTCATGTGCGTGAGTGAAGACGCTGACCGTGCCGTGCGCAGCGTCAAGTCCCTCCTCAGGGGCCTCCCCAGGCACGGGGTGGAACTCATCGTGGCGGCCCCAGCCGGAGGCGGCCAAGCCTCCGACAGGTTGGAAAGGCTTCAAAACGATGGCCTCACCCTGGTCATTCCCGAGGGGCCATGCACCGAGGTCAACCGCTGCGTCACGGCGGCGAAGAAGGCCTCCGGCAGGTTCCTCGCCCTGACGGACGACTCGGTGCTCTTCAGCAAGACCTGGCTTCCGGAGATCATGAAGGCCATCGACGAGTCGGACGGCTTTGACGCCCTGGTGGGCAAGACCGTCACCGTGGACGGCCTGATCGTGGAGGCCGGCTCCTCGTCGCCGGGCAAAGACTGGCTTGAAGGAAGGGGCGAAGGCTCTGTCCTGCACGACCCCGCATACTCCTTCTCCTGCCTCGCGAGCTCGGGGTCCCGGTACGCCATGCTCGTGTCCAGGCGGGCCTGGGACGACATGGACGGCCTCGATGAGGGCCTCGAGCACCTGGGGTGCGCCCTGGTGGACCTCGGGCTCAGGATGGTCTCGCGAGGGTTCGGCATCCTCTACCAGCCCCAGTGCGTCCTCGTTGCGAACGACGGGGTTTCCTCCCGCGCACAGGAACCCGCATCACTGTCTCTCGCCCCGGGGAGGCTGGCCTCCCTGAGGCCGAGGGAGCTCGCACCCGGGATCCTCCAGGCGGTATCCGGGTCAGGACGGAGGAGGGTGCTCGTCCTGGGCATCTACCTGGCGAACACCCTGAACACCGTGACCGACCTCGTGGGGGTGTTCAGCCGCTCCCGCTTCCACGACGTGACGCAGAAGTGGGTGGCCCTGAACGGGCCCGCCCCGGATGCCGCGACGGCCCGGGTGACGGTGAGGGAGCTCACCGGGAGGTTCCCCAAGTTCCAGATCGTAAACGACCTCCTGGCCGGGGAGGACCTGAAAGGATACGACTACGTCATCCTGTGCGACGACGACGTGGTCCTGCCCGAGGGGTTCGTGGACTCGTTCGTCGGCCTGCAGGAAAGGCTCGGCTTCGCCGTCGCGCAGCCGGCCCGCACGCTGAACTCCTACATCGACCACCCCATCGTCCAGCAGCACATCGGGGTCCACGCGCGCCAGACCCTGTTCGTGGAGATCGGCCCGGTGGTGAGCTTCCACAGATCGTCCTTCGACTTCGTGTTCCCCTTCGACCTCACCTCGCCCATGGGGTGGGGCTACGAGAACGTGTGGGCCCGCGAGGTCCTCACGCGGGGCCTGAAGATGGGCATCATCGACGCGGTGTGCGTGGACCACAGCATCCGCAAGCCGGTGGCCAATTATGACTGGTCCCAGGCGGACGAGCAGAGGAACGCCTACCTCGCCGGCAACCCCCACCTTGCGCTCGAAGACTGCTTCACGGTCCTCGAGGCACACCTCATCGCAGAGGAGCGGGTATGAAACCTGAAGACAAGCCACTCATCAGCGTCGTCATCCCCACGTACAACCGGGCGGAGCTGCTCGAGAAGTCCCTCGAGAGCCTGACCGCCCAGAGTCTCCCGAAAGGCCGGTTCGAGGTCATCGTCATCGACGACGGGTCGCCCGACAACACCAGGGAGGTATGCGAAGGCTTCGCGGACAGGCTGACGCTTCGCTACCAGCGCCAGGAAAACTCCGGTATCTCGGCGGCCAAGAACATGGGCGTCTTCATGTCGAGGGCGCCGATCGTCTTCTTCTTCGACGACGACGACGTGGCCGATCCCCGCCTGCTCGAGGAACACGTCCGCACCCACGCCCGACACCCCCAAGAGAACGTGGCCGTGCTCGGGTACACCACCTGGCACCCCTCGCTCGAGGTGAACCGCCTCATGCATTTCGTGACCGACATAGGGGGCTTCCTGTTCTCGTACGGAAACCTCGAACACGGCCAGATCCTGGACTTCACCTATTTCTGGGGCGGCAGGTCCTCGTGCAAGAAATCCTTCCTGACGAGGCACGGCGTCTTCAACCAGCTCTTCCGTTTCGGGTCCGAGGACATCGAGCTCGGCTACCGCCTGTCCAAACACGGCCTCACGGTCATCTACAACAAGAACGCGAAGAGCTACATGATCAGGCCGCTTACCTACGAGCAGTTCTGCCAGCGGTGCATCAAGCAGGGCAGGTCCCAGTACCACTTCAGCAGGATGCACCCCGACCCCGTCATCCGGAAGTACTGCATGGTGGAGGACGCCGAGCGCATGTGGGCCTTCGCCAGGCTCGGCATCGATGACAGGATCCAGCGGGTCAAGGACATCGAGAGGGTGCTGGACGAAGGGGTGAAGCCCGAGCGGCGAAAAGAGCTCTTGGATGAGCTCGGCATGCTCTATAGGTGGACGTTCAACGCGCTCAAGATCAAGGGGGTCGTGGAGGAGATGCAGGCCTCGGCCGGCGACGCCCCCGGCACGACGCCCTGTTCCGGGCATCCCCGCAAAGACCTGGGAAAGGACATCGTCCACCTGAGCCGTGCATGGGGCAAGACGCCGCCCACGGTCTCTTGCCGGGGGCACGTGCTCATCGTGGATCCCTTGCTGCCCATGTACGACAGGGCATCCGGCTCTCTCAGGCTCTTCGAGATCATGAAGGCGCTTCAAAGGATGGGGTTTCATCTGACCTACATAGCCCGCAGCCCGGACCACGCCGATGAGTACGTGCCGCTCCTGCAGAAGATGGGCGTCGAGGTCTACGCGGGAGACCCCCTGGCGCTCCAGGAATTCTGGCCGGACGTATTGGCCCCTCATCTCGACGTGGAGAAGATACTGAAGTCGAGGCGCTTCGACTACGTGATCCTCTCCTTCTGGCACATCGCCAGGCACTACCTCCCCCTCGTGAGGTAGTTCAGCCCGTCTTCGCGCGTCATCATCGACACGGTGGACATCCACTTCCTCAGGGAGATCAGGGAGGCCGAGATGAAGAGGGACAGGGCGCTCTTGGAGAAGGCGCTGAAAAACAAGGAACAAGAGCTCGCCGTCTACCAGGAGGGAGACAGGATCTGGGTCGTGACCGAGGACGACAAGAAGGTCATCCAGGGGCTCGTGAACAAGCCCATCGACGTCGTCCCGAACATCCACAAGGAGGTTCCGTGGACCAAGGAGTTCGAGCAGACCAAGGACCTGCTCTTCGTGGGCAACTTCAACCACAAGCCCAACATCGACGCGGTCCTGTTCCTCCACAAGAAGATCTTCCCCGTCATCAGGAAGGGTCTCCCCGGCGTCAGGGTGTACATCGTGGGGAACAACCCTCCCGCCCAGATCCGGCGCCTCAACAGCGAGGACTTCATCGTGACGGGGTATGTCGAGGACCTCGAACCCTACCTGAAAGACGCCCGCATCTCCATCAGCCCCCTCACCTATGGTGCGGGCATGAAGGGAAAGGTGGGCGAGGCGTTGTCCTGGGGGCTTCCCGTGGTGACCACCACGATAGGGGCCGAGGGCATGGACCTCGAAGACGGCGTAACCGCCATGATAGCCGACGACCCGAAGGAATTCGCCAGGAAGGTCATCGAGCTCTACCTCGACCGGGATTCGTGGACGCGTCTCTCGAAAAACGGAAAGAAGCACGTCGAACAGAGGTGGTCCCCCTCCGCCATCCAGAAGAGGATAGAATCCTCGCTCCTTCACATGAAGGGGTTCACCGGGGGGCACGTCTCGGCCGTGCTCATGGGCTCGCTCCCCAACACGCACATACGCGAGGCCCTCGATGCGCTGGATTCGTTCATAGACGCACCCGGCGACACCGTGGTGGTCGCGAGCGATCTCCACGAGGGCACATCCATGGCCCTGCTCGAGATGCAGCACGACCCTCTCAGGCCAAGGAAGGTAAAGGTACTGGCGACAAGGGGGGACCGCAGCGTCAAGCTGTGGAACAGGGCCATGGCCGTGTGCGAGGGCGAGCTCGCCGTCCTTTGCCGCCGCCTCGACCCGGCGGATGCGAAGGTGATCCGCTCGCTGGTCTCCTACGCCCTCGAACACCCCCAGGCGGACGTCGTCACGCCCCGCATGCCACGGCTCGAGGATTCCCCCGCCTTTCCCGGCGCCGCAGGCCGGGCGACAAGGCCCCTCCCCTTCATGATCGTGCGCCACACGGCCTTCGAGGCGGTGGGCGGCCTCGACTCCAGGATCCACGACGACCACCTCGCGTGGTGCGATTACGTCATGCGAGCCTCCGAGCGGGGGCTCCAGGCCGCGTGCCCGAAGGAGCCGCAGGAAGAAGCGGCCCAGACCGCCGCGAGCGAAGGCGCGACCCCCGGCACACAGGCCGAATCCGACTGGAGATACTTCTCCGAGAAGTGGGGCCTTTCCGAGGAAACCCTGAAGGCCGCTGCCGGCTCGACGCTCGCCTTGCAGTCCACTCATGCGGCCGGTGATCTCTTCTGCTCCTTCGGCGACGAGCCCGTCCCAGGCAGTCCGTCCCACATCGGGGACGACGACGGACGGCCCGTGGACGACCAGGAGGAGCCTCTGCCCACGGGCCTCACCTCCATCATCGTACTGTGCTTCAACGGCCTGGATTACACCAGGCAGTGCCTCGAGAGCGTGGAGGCGTTCACGCCCGAGCCGCACGAGATCATTCTCGTGGACAATGGATCCACCGACGGGACGAGGGCTTTCCTGGAGGAGTTCGCCAAGACCCACGAGCATGTCAGGCTCGTCCTGAACGAGGAAAATCTCGGGTATGCCGCGGGCAACAACCAGGCCATCCGGCTGGCCGAGGGCGACTACGTGGTGCTGCTCAACAACGACGTGGTCGTGACCGAGGGCTGGCTCCGGGGGATGATCCGGCACATGGAAAGAGACAAGGACGTGGGCATGGTGGGCCCGGTCTCCAACTCCGTCTCGGGCAGGCAGCTCGTCCACGGTGCGTCCTATGGCCGGGACATGCAGCGGATGCACGAGTTCGCCTCACAGGTCAGGAAGAGGAACGCACACAGGGCGGAACCCTTCATGAGGCTCGTGGGTTTCTGCCTCCTCGTCAAGAAAGAGGTGCTCGACATCATCGGCGGCCTCGACGAAGGGTATCTCACGGGCAACTACGAGGACGACGACCTCTGCATCAGGTCCGTGGCGGCCGGCTACAAGAACCTCATCGCACACGACGTGTTCGTCCACCACTACGGATCCATGACGTTCAAGGTGAACTCCCTCGACCACAGGCGCACCATGGATGCCAATCTCGCGTACTTCCTGAAGAAGTGGGAAGGGGTCGTCAGCCTCGTGAGCGATGACGTCTACCGGCTGCACCTGGACAAGGCCGCCCAGGTTTCCCTCCTCAACCGGTGGGGGGAGGCGGCGTTTCAGGAGGGTGACGTCCTGAGGGCCCTCAAGATATTCGAGCGCGCCGCCGCCATAGACCCGAAGAACACCGAGACCCTGAACAACATCGGCGTGGCCCTCTGGCAGCTCGGGGAGGTGGACTCCGCCGTCATGAGCTTCCAGGCAGCTCTCGCGATCAAGCCGGACGACGAGCATGCGCTCTCGAACCTCACAGACGCGCTGGAGGCAGGCGCCAGTGTCGACCTGCTCCAGCCCGAGACCAGACGCGTACTGGAGGGGTACGACAAGAAGACGGCCGACAGAGCTGGCGGGCAGCAGGCCGCGAGGGGGTGAGCATGAACGGCGGGCGTGAACCCGTGACCCTGGGCGCGGTGATGATCGTGAAGAACGAGGAACTCTCCCTGCCTGGCATCCTCTCGGACATCCAGGGCGTGGTGGACGAGATCTGCATCGTGGACACGGGTTCCACCGACCGCACGGTGGCGCTGGCGGAGGCCCATGGCGCACATGTCCACCACTTCCCATGGTGCGATGACTTCTCCGCGGCCCGCAACCGGTCCATCGAGCATGCTGGTTCCGACTACCTCATCTGGCTGGACGCGGACGACAGGATCGACGATACCGACCGAACCGCCCTTTCCGCACTGAAGAAGCGCCTGCGGAAGGAACGTGACCGCGCATACACGCTCAGGGTCCTCGGGTGTTCCAGCGACACGCCGGACACCCTGTTCCACCAGACGAGGATCGTGCCGAACAGGCCCGGCGTGCGTTTCGAGGGCAGGGTACACGAGCAGATCCTCCCCTCCCTGAGGCGCCTGGGCATCCGCGTCGAGCAGACCGGCATAACCATACGGCACACGGGCTACCACGACGAACAGGCCCGCATCACCAAGGCGAGACGAAACCTGGACATCCTCAGAAGCGAGATCTCCGACGGCATGGAGACGGCGAACGCGCACTTCTTCATGGCCATGGCCTGCATCACCCTGAAGGAATACGAGGAGTGCCTGGAACACATCCACAGGGCGAGGGCGTTGCGCAACGACGAGGACTGGCTCCACTTCTCGTTCACCGTGTCGGCGGAGTGCCTGCTCAGGCTGGGCCGCCCCGCTGACGCCCAGGCCGAGATCAAGAGCGGCCTCGGCCTCTTCCCGTCGAGCGCGCTGCTCACGTTCTCCCTCGGCCGCTCGTACATGGAGGCCGGCATGTACGGGGAGGCCGCGACCGCCTTCAGGAAGGCCTCCACCCTGCCCGCAATCGAGGATTCCTACCCGAGCCCCCCTACTCTCGGGCCTCTGGCGCTCGTGTTGTGCGGCAACGCCCTCGAGAAGGCCGGAAAGACGGCCGAGGCGATCGAGACATACAGGCTCGCTCTTGCATCAGGCGCCGACCCCAAGGCCGCCCACCAGGCCCTCGGCATGGCGCTCCTCAAGCGGGGTGACGTGCAGGCCTCCCTCGGCCACCTCAGGGAGGCCAAAGCGCTATCGGCTCGTGTGGACGCCCCCTTGTGGGTGAGCCTCGCACGAATCCACGAGTACATGAGGGACGAACCCTCGGCCCATGACCTCTACACAGAGGTCCTCAGGGACGACCCGTCGCACGGCGAGGCCCTGGTGGGCCTCTTGGCCACGAGCATAGGGATGAACGACGTCGACTCGTTCTTTCATGCCCTGGAACGACTCATGACAAGAACATCCACCGCATTCCCCGACCACGAGATCGAATCCCTGGAGGAGTGCGCCGAGCTCTGCCTGGCTGTCGGCCTCAGGCTGAGGGAGATGGGCGAGAACAACCTCGCCATGCGCATGGCCGAGTCGGCCGTACGCCTGGACCCTTCATGCGCCTCCGCCTTCCTCCTCCAGGCGGATGTGTACCGGGACAGGGGCGAGACGGCGCGAATGGCCGCCTGCCTCGAGGAGGCGCTCAAACATGGCGCCGACCGCCGCGAGGTCCTCGAGCGCCTGCAACCCTGAATGCCGGGGATCGAGGATGTCTCGGCCCTGAGACACGCTCGAGACAGGTCGTTCGAGGGTTACGGTGAACATGCGGAGAAACACGGCCCGGAAGAACGAGGACGAATCGCGTCCGCCAAGGGCGTCAACAGGCGGCCCGGTTGCCGGGATGACCGGCAAGACCCAGCCCTCGCCTACTTTTTCGCCTTCCAGTTCCTGACGAGTTTCTTGGCCTCTGCGAGCTGTACAGGGGTCATCCTCGACGAGACGTCCTTCCTGAGGGTCGAGGCCTGGGTGCTGCCCTGGAGGGAGGCGAGCTCCAGCCACATGTAGGCCATCACGTAGTTCTGCGGCACCCCCTTCCCCTTCAGGTACATGTCCCCCAGCTGCATCTGGGCCGTTGCGTTACCCTGCCAGGCGGCCTTCTCGTACCACTTCGCAGCCTTGGCATAGTCCTGCCTGACACCCTGGCCGGTCTCGTAGAGGTAGCCAACGAAGACCTGGGCCTTCGCGTCTCCCTGCTGGGCGGGCAGGAGGTTCTCCCTGAGCACGGCGTTGTCGTCGTCGTCGGTTGCCATCGAAGGCGCCGGGAGGAGACAGAGTGCACAGACGATACCCAGGATAAACGAGGCGTACAGGCCTTTCGCAGTCCTCCCCATACATTCCCCCCTAGACTGCCTGGTGGAATAACATTCTCGTAATCCCGGCACCACCTTACCTGCATTCAAGCGGAGAGTCAATATGGCGGGGCAGGCCCTTGGGCACTCGTGACACACTTTTCTCCCCCCTTCCTCCGTTTTGTTGGGCGGGCTGAAGAAGCTCCGCAGCATGCAGGTATCCAGCGATGTCGTCTACGACCTGGGGTCATGGCTCTTTCTGCCGGGCAGGCACGAGGCCATCGCACAGGCGGGCTCGCAGCCTGTGCGCGGTTGGACGTCAGGGGTAGCGGCACCACGGCAAGGCGCCGGTGGGCGCAAGAGAGACGACCCGGTGTCCCCCACCCCGGCATACCCTTTCCAGGCTCTTGCGTGCCGCTTTCCCACGTACCCGCCTCCTCACGCCCTCTCCTCCCGGTATCCCCCCGCGGCTCACCGGGTCCGTGCGCCAGAGTTGTCGTTGTGGACGACGCGCAGAGCATGTAGGATGATCACATCGAGCAGACATGCTCCTCAATCCCCTACGGAGGTCTTCAGGCATGGGTAGTGGCCGTATGGCTGTGTTCGTGGCCGCATGCATCGTGTGCTCCTCGTGGGCTGCGCAGGCCGCCCGGATCGACAGGGCGGTGATCTACGACGACCAGGCCGTCATATCCTTCACCCAGGCGATCAAGGGAACCCTGGACATCGAGGCGCCGGCGTGCGTCGTGGCCGGGTCCCTCGTCGTGAGGCCCCTCGATGGTGCGCGGGTGGAATCCGCATCCCTTACACCCGCGCGTGTGGAGTCCGGCGCAGCCAGGTCCCTCAGGGAGGAACTCGCGGTGGTCCAGACGGCCCTCTCGCTCAAGAAACGCGAGCTGACGAGCACGGACAGGCAGATCGACACGATCTTCCAGGTGCTCGCCTCCAAGGACGCGAACCCGGGGGACACCAGGCGCCTCCTCGAGGTCCTCGGTTTCGTGGATGAGCGCGTGCGGGCATTGAACAAGAAGGCGGTCGAGACCCAGTCCGCCATCGCAGAGCTCGAGACACGCGCCAAAGACCTCAAGGAGCGACTCGCCTCGCTGGGCGACGGGCCGGGATGGGTCATCAGGATCACCGGCTCCGGCCGGGTGAACGTGAGCTACGCGGTGCTGCAGGCAACCTTCAAGCCCGAGTACAGGATACACGCGCTGCCCGACTCATCCTCCCTCTCCATCGACTACCTCGCCACGATCAGCCAGGCCACCGGCATGGACTGGGAGGTCGGCGAGCTCCTCGTGGCTACGGGAAGGCCCTCCCACGGCATCCATGCGCCCGAGCCCGTGCCATGGCACGTGGGAAGCGCAAAGAGGGTCTTCGGCAAGGCCTCGGCCGAGGCGCAGGACATCTCGCCGTTGACCGCACCGGCCCCGGCCGGGGCGCTCACGCCCGATACGGAACCCACGACCGTGACCACCGTCATCGGCGTCGCGAAGGACGTCAGGCTCCCGGGGGACGGC
>ERZ795060.4569-NODE-4569-length-11566-cov-4.628529_pt1 | contig 11566 bp, 10 predicted proteins | sample MGYA00375144_ERZ795060 | MGnify/ENA primary metagenome ERZ795060 (study PRJEB30189, sample SAMN05720157) | activated sludge metagenome | isolation source: anaerobic digester from wastewater treatment plant | place: Japan | collected 2015-05-15 ... | reverse complement strand
GATTAATTACTACGTATTTTCTGTAATCCATTCCTGCATATGCAAAAGCTCTTTCACAAAATTCTCTGACAGAATGTGCAGAGCCTGAGCAAATCACATAATCATCAGGCTTATCTTGTTGTAGCATAAGCCACATTGCTTTAACATAATCCTTTGCATATCCCCAGTCGCGTTTTGCTTCGAGGTTTCCAAGTTCTAATTTATCTTTTAATCCATATTTTATCATCGCAACATGGGAAGTAATTTTACGAGTAACAAATTCGAAACCGCGTCTTTCAGATTCGTGATTATATAGAATTCCGCTAAGCGCAAATAAATTATACGATTCTCTGTAATTACGAGTTAGATCGAAACCAACTACTTTTGAAATTCCATACGATGAACGGGGATGGAAAGAGGTGTTCTCATTTTGTGGTACTTCTGTAACCTTTCCGAACATTTCGCTTGAAGCTGCAAAATAAAATTTTGAATTGGGGCAGATATGCTTGAATGCGGAAAGCATAAAATGTGTTCCATTGATATTCGTATTGAAAGTTGAGAACTCGTCTTCAAAGCTATAGCTAACGTAGCTCTGTGAAGCAAGGTGATAAATTTCATCCGGCTTTACCTGATCTAAAATTTTGTAAAGGCTTGGATAACTTTCAAGAGAGCCTGGTATAAGCGTTATCTTGTCCTTTATATGGTTGATTCTATTCAGTCGATTTGTTTGATCTTCTAATGCTACTCTTCGAACTATACCATATACTTCATAATTTTTTTCAAGCAATAATTCTGCAAGATAACTTCCATCTTGCCCAGTAATTCCAGAAATTAAAGCTCTCTTTTTCATAAATTTACTTTTACTAAATTATTTTAAAGGGTAAATAAGCTGTTGCGTCATATGATTCCATAATTATCTGATAGCCATTCTTATTTAATATATCAAGAATTTCAATGATTTTTTCTTTTGTCATAATGTTATCCATATATCCATGTTCAAAACGTATTATAGAAGGTTTGATAACATTAAAATTTATAGATTTAATAATATCATAGTCATAACCTTCTGTGTCGATCTGTAATATATCGAGTTGTTGAATATCATGTTTTTTCAAGAGTTCATTTAGAGTGATGCAAGATACTTTTTTTTCAATTATAAACTCGGAAGGAATTTTTGATAACTTATGGTGCTCTAGATTAAAAGATGCTGTTCCCCCAGCCCATTTGGGAATTTTGGCTAACTTTTCAGGATTTACCAGATACATTGTCATTTCTTTTTTCTCTTTATGTATTGCTATGTTTTCTGTTATTACATTAGAGTACTCTTTATAATTCTCTCTAAGTTTATTATATGAATATTCTATTGGTTCAACAAGAATGGCTTTTACTTTTTCTTGATTCTGAATTATAAAATTATGAACGGGATCAAAAGTAATACCATCGTTAGCACCAATTTGAATGAGATTTAGAGGATTGTGTTTTTCGAGATAGTAATTTAAAAATTTAATAAATGAAAAATATTCGGCATTTGATTCAATTCGTATACTATAAATACGATACCCTAAAAGCTCTAACAATCTTGTTATAGTTTTTTTTAAGATTATCATCAACTATTGCTTCTTTTCTTTTGTATATTATACTACTACAATATTCCTTTATCAAAGGCTATTTATCAGAAACTATTATGAAAATTGTTATAGTATCAATGCATTCACCGGAAATGAATGGCGTGGCTAGCACGCTCTGGAATATTGGGCGTATTCTATCATCTTTGGGGAATGATGTTTTTTTCTTAACCTGTTTTAGTTCGGAAAATCTGAAAGATTTGTCTTTTTATTGTCAAGAATTTTCCAGAATTAAAGTAATCAGTATTTCATCATCGAGAACGTTGCGTTCAATTTTTTGGTCAGTGGGAAAAAGAATTTTTAAAGATTATTTTAAGGACATTCAACCAGAAGATATAGATGTATTAAAATTTGCTGCGGCTGCTGCGATGAAATTAAAGGATTTAATTAGATCAGAAAAAATAGATTATGTTCTTTTTTCAGATAGTTTTATGGAATATGCCTATTTTCTTCCATTTTCTGAAATGAAGACCTTTATTCATATAGCATGTCCTCGATATCTATTTCAAAAAATTGGGCTTGTGGATACACCTGTAAACAGTTATTTTAATAGATTAGAGAAAAGTTTAGTACCTGCTGCAGATATTCTATTGGCTCCTTCTAAAGCAATGTCAAATATTGCTGCAGATTATTATGGTGTTGAGCTTAACAGAATTAGAGTAATTCCAAATCCCATAGATGTTGATTTATTTTGCCCCAATGAAGATAATTCTCAAGAAGAATCTATTATTAAATTATGTTTTGCCGGGAGATTTTCTTATGAAAAAGGCGCACATATCATAATTAAAATTTTGCCATCTCTTTTAAAAAGATTTAAAAATTTGCAATTTTCAGTAGTTGGAAATTCTGGAAAGTCGTCCTCAGGCAGGCTTTTGATTGATGAATTAAAAGAAAAAATCGCTGAAAATAATGCGTCAGAAAGATTTTTTTATTATCCAAAAATTCATCATTATCTAATGCCAGACTTTTATAGAAGTAATCATATCTTTATTAGTCCAACGCTATTTGATAGTTTTGGTAATACGATTGTAGAAGCTCAATCATGTGGTCTTCCAGTTGTTGTGAATACAGTTGGCGGAGTTCCAGAAATAGTTAAAGATGGAGAAACAGGTTTTCTTATAAACAATAATGATGAAATGGAGTTTTTAGAAAAAATAGAAAAATTAATTATAGATACGGAAAACAGGAAAAAGATGAGTAAAAAAGCCAGGGAATATGTACTGGAATTATTTTCTTTTAAAGTTGTATCTGAACAGTTAAAAAATATAATTTGTTGATGAAATCTTTTCTATTAGTTCGCTATAACAAGCCTCAGGATTGTAAAATTCTTTTATTGTTTTTATTCCTCCTTTAATTAACTTTTCTTTGTACTCTTGATCATATAGTGCGTTTATTATCTCTTCTGCAAATATATCTGGTTCAATTGAAATTCTTTTTTGAGGGAAGTATGTAAAATTTATCCCTTGAATTGCTGCCGGTGAAAGGATAGTAGCTTTTCCAAAAGAAAAACTCTCTAACACTTTTATTTTTATGCCATTTGCGAATCTCAATGGCACTACAACAACATCAGCAGAATCATATTCTTTTTCTAAGTGATCTGTATATGGAGAAAAGATAATATTAGAGTGATATATATATTTTTTTGTAATTCAGAGGATGGATTAAGTATCTTAAATTTTAGATCTTTTATTTTTTCATTGATAATTGGGAGAATATTTTTGGTAAAAAATTCTATTGCATCAATATTAAACACACCTTGTCCAGACGCGTAAAGTAGAATAGGATTATTTGAAGATTTTTCTTTTTTAGGTTCAGACAGCGGTAGAAATGATGGAGGTGTATGAATACAGTTTTTTATACCATGTATTTGTAGATATTGAAGATCCGAAAGGGATATAGCAAGAACTAAATCAAAGGATCGGTATAAATTTAGTTCTCTGTTTCTATCTCGAAAATGAGAAAGTAAATCACCATATCCAAGCTTTTTTAAATTCAGGTATTTTTGATACCAAATGTCGTGAGTATCCATTATTTTTAGAATCTTATCTGGAATATACTTAGCACAATATCCAAGTATAGGAGTATTAATTATTATTGCAGAAAATTTGTATATAGAAATTAGTTTTTTTATTAATTCAACAAAATTGTGATTTTCATATATGATATCATCGAAATGAGGTTGTTGTAAATGCAAGTATGTCTTCTTTAAGATTTCCTTAAAAAGTATTTTTTTCTCTGATTTTTCTGGATAATGAACTCCATCGAAGAGCTCAGAAAATAATAGAGGAGTAGGCGTTTTTTCCTCATTAACAGCAATGTGGATTGAAAAATATTTAGATAGGTGTTTACACATATCTCCGACGCGGTAAGTAAATCCACACCTTTGTGGGAATGGATATGATTGTGATATAACAAGTATTTTTTTATCTCTTTTTTGCATAAATTCCAATTGTTATGCCTGATTTACTGAATGAAAATAAGTCTGCAATAAAAGTTATAGGATACGCTAATATAGAAAAAAGATTAAATATTATTGGAGAATTCATAATTTTGAAGGCAAAAATACATAGAATTATTGAAATCTCCGAACGAAGCAATGATTTTACCACTATTACATCAAAACCATTTTTTTCTAATAACTGTTTTATTGAATTTTCCGAAAAATAGTTACAGACAGAACAGTATTTTTTATGAAAATTAATGAATTCCTGGGACTTAATATTATTTAGAGAATCAACCGTTAATAAAATTTTGCCTTGAGGTTTCAATATTCTATAAAATTCACGAATTGCTCTGTCCGGATTGGAGAAATGTTCTAAAGCGCAAATAGAAATCAAAATATCAAATACTTTATCCGGATGAGGTATATTTTCCGCATCTGCCTGAAGGAAAAAAATATTATTTTGGCGAAAGTGCTGCGCTATTTTAATATTATTTAAAGATATATCAAGGCCAACAGCATTTTTACATTTAGAAAAGAGATAATTTGTAAATAGCCCAATTCCACATGCTATATCGATTGCAACATCGTTTTGCGAAATTCGCAAATATTTCTTTGCAAAGCGGAGTTCGTGAATTCTAAAAAGATTAGCTGCTGTTCTTGAAAACATATAAGTTTTAGCTAATTTTTTACGAAGAATTTTCATTTGTTTATTTTTTTGAATGGAATTTCCATTAAGTATTTTAGGTCTTCATGTTTTAGGATAATACAAAAAATAAAATAGGCCAAAGTGCCTGTAATTGCCATTATAATAAGATAAATTAATTCAGATTGAGCCTTAAATTTGTAAATAGCCTCTATTGAAAATAAAACTCCTGCCATGAGTAGTCCAGCAAAAATAGATTTAATAAGAGGGCTAAAAAAATGGTAATTCAAAGAAAGATGTAACTTTCTGATAAGTAAAATAAAATTACAGAGACATCCTATAGAAGTTCCTATTGTTGCTGCAATCATAAAACCATAGATACCATATCTAATAGCGGCGAAATAGCATATTATTGCTCCAACCATAACCAAAATACTTGATATTATTGCTGGAATTTTTGTATATTGTAAAATGAAAAACATTCTTCCTACCAAACTTTGGATAGAGTTTGGAAGTATAACGAAAGAAGTAATAATAATAAGACGAGCAGTAGTTTCACATTCAAATTCAGAAAATTTACCGTGACCAAATAAGATTTTGACAAGAGACTCAGCTCCCAAAAAAATAAATACGTTGGACGGGACAGCAAAAAGAAAAATGATACTGAAAGTTTTTTGGAAAGAGGCAATGAGGTCATTTCTTGTTTTTTGTGCTTCTTGTTCTCCAAGGAGGGGGAATATTGCCGTGGTGATTGGTCCGGAAATAAAGGCTCCAATTGAATGAATGATGAATAAATTTAATTCAATCATTGTTAGTGCTCCATTTATAGGTAAAATGGATATTATTCTATTGCGTATAAAGATGGCTAATTTAAGGAATAAATTTTCTATCAGCACAGGTAGTGATATATTAAAAATAGAAGAGATTAGAGGGGTGCGATATTGGAAAAACCATTTTAATGGAACTTTCTTATTAATAAAAACAACTAAAATAGTAATTCCTAACATAGATCCCATAAGATTTCCATAAACAAGCCTTTCAATCCCAAGTGTAGAGGAGAGAAAATATAGCGAAATGATTGAGCAGAGAGGATACATTAATGTTGACAGGGCAGGAATGAAGAAATTGCGGAATGAATGATAAAGAGAGGAATATATAAGAGATAAGCCAAATAAAAATATGAGTGGGGAAAAGAGCCTGGCATATGTAATGGTAAGTTTTTGCTTTTGAATTTCAAATCCAGAAAAAATGATTCTTATAATATATGGAGTAAATATTAAATAAAGAATGGAAGAGAGTATTAAAATAAAAGAAGAAATATTGATGAATCCTGCCATCTCAAGGGCAGAAATTTCATTACCGACTTCGACTCGTCTTTTTTGAAAGACTGGAATTATAGCTGCAAAAAGTATTCCGCCAATGAAAAAGTCGCTAAGTTGTTGTGGGATGCTAAACGCTGCAAAGTATGCATCTGTTTCTGTTCCTGCTCCAAAATGGGAAACTATAAGAGTTCGTAATAAGATAGAAAGAGCACTCTTTAATATAAGGATAATTATAAGAAAAATTGTTATTGTTGAAGTTCTTTTTAGAAGATTCATTTTATTTCATCTTTCTATTTTTTTAAGGATATGAAATGATAAAAAATCTGGATACCAGATAATTCATCTTTTTGGGTTTTTATTTCTTTTATTTCACTTTTTACATTATAAGTAGGAAATAAAAACTCTGAAAGATACCCTGAAATATAAGCAATATCTGAAAAGAACTTTAAAAATTTAAAGCTGAATATAGCATATAACGTTTTTAAAATTCTTCTGAATATCCTGAAAATGAATAGTCTTTTTTCTATAAATTTTCCCTTTTCATATCCATCTGTTAATTCATAAATCTTATCTGGAAAATATTTTTTTGCAAAAGCAGAGCCTCTACCATTTCGGTAATACATTTTTATAAGTTTAAAGAACGAGTTCGGTAAAATATGATAAACCCATGTATTAGCAGCTATTACAACTCTTTTACCACTATCTCTCACTTTTTTTCTTAAAAGAGGATCAAGACCTCTTATTATCTCTTCATCTTCTCCTCCGATTTTCAGAAAAAAGTCTTTTTCCATCAGCAAACAAGGATGTTGAACCATATCGGAGTCAATATTTTCTTCCTGTTTTGGAAAAAATCTCCTTGGAATTTGTTGCATTGCTTTCTTCTGGAAAGATGAAGCGTATGGAGGAATTTCACAGGCTGCCCCTACCATCCCAATACTTCCATCATTTTTTATAACATTTATAAGCTTTTCAAATAGAGTATTATTGTCAAATTCTGTGTCATCATCTACAGTTGAAATATATTTAGTTGAAGACATTTTTACGCCGTAATTTATTGCTCTTCCCTGTCGGTTATCTCCGATTATCAGGTGTATCTCCTTGGGAGGATGTGTTTGAGACGCAAATTTTGTAAGTAGAGTTTTTAAGGATTTTATTTTATTTGGTGAAGCGACAGGAATTATAACGGAATAATCTATATCATCGATATTCATTTGCATCTTCTGTTAAACTCCTAATTAGATTTTTCCATTATATACGATTTTCCAGAGCTTTCAAGGCATTCGCCAATAGTTGTAAAACCATTTTTTGTATAAGTTTTGATCGCCGGGATATTATCTTTTTTTACTGTGACTATAATGGATTTTATCCCCCTTTTTTTTGTTTCTTCGATACATTTTTGCAGCAATTTAGATGCAATACCCTTGTTTCTGTCTTCTTCAGCAACAATTAAAACCCAAATTTTTGCGAAATTCGAGGAGTCTGACGTAATGTTTTTATTGATTTGTTTTATGTTGAATCCAAGCATAGATTTGCTTGCAAGAAAAAATTTTTTGAAATCAAAACCATATAATCCCAGAAATATTTTTAACAGTTTGATGTAGAATCTTAAATGATATGGGCTCGAAAATTCATTAAATTTTTTTTCATCATAAGTATATATTAGAACACCAGAGATCAAATTATTTTCATCTCTTTCTACAATTATTGATTTTTTATCGAATTGATAGAAATGTTTTACTTTATCCAGGAAAAATCTAAATTTCGAATCTTGATTGAAATTTTCTCTTGAATTTTTTTTCCCATAAATATGTAAATATGCAATCTGTCTCAAATCTGATTTTGTTATTTGATGTATTTTTTCAGTGGTCATTAAAGATTTATCATTTATCCCATTTAATATTATAAGAATATAAGAAGAAGCTGGATATTTAAAAACATTTTATTGATTATTTTGATAACTATGTAAGAAAAATATTTTAAGAATAAAGAAATAAAGTTTTTATTAATTAAAAGTTGATCGAGAGATTTTTTTAAATTTAATTAGTAATATACTATTTATAATTCTTAATTTCAAAAATAAGTCATCATAACTCAAAATTTTGAGTGTATAGGTGAAATGTTCTCTGGAAAGAGGTGTATGTTAAAAATGAAAGATATTATATCCCGTTGATATTTATATGTTTAATAAGAAGTTGAAAAAATGGGGGGATTTAATTTATCCCCCTCAGGAATTATTATATTCTATAATTTTTATTTTATTTCGACAGGTTTCTTTTTTTCTGCGCTTTTGTATATCGCGTCAAGGAGCTTCATTACCGTTAGTCCTTCTTCGGCTGTTGCAGTGTGTTCTTTGTTGTTTATAATGCAATCAGCAAAGTGATACATTGAGCAATGTGCATTTGGGACAGGGGGATGTAATTTCATATCATATTGACATCCATTTCGTTCGATGAAGAATTCTGCTTCAAAATCATATCCTTCATTGATATTTCTTTGCAGCATTCCGCCTTTTGTTCCAAGTAATCTGGTTTCCATAAGTTCGCGTTCTTTTATATTTCCTGCCCATGATGCTTCAAGTTCAAGTGTGGCGCCATTTTCGAATTGCATGAAGGCCGCTGCAAAATCCTCTACATCAAATATTTTTTTTTGTTCTTTTGCAATTGCAGATGCAATATGATTATATGTTCCGGCCATTACCCATAAGGGCTTTGGGTAGTTCATTAACCATAAGGCAAGATCAAGACGATGTACGCCAAGGTCTATTAGAGGTCCTCCTCCTGAGAGCGCTTTTGTGCCGAACCATCCACCAAATCCTGGCATTCCTCTTCTTCGTAACCATTGAGTTCTGGCAAAATATATTTCTCCCAGGATTCCTGAATCAATTTCCTTTTTTACTGCATACGATTGAGGGGTAAATCTAAAACTGAAATTTATCATTAGTTTCTTTTTTGCTTTTTTTGCTGCCCGGCACATATCTTCGGCTTCTTTAGCATTCATAGCCATTGGTTTTTCACATAAGACATGTGCTCCATGTTCGAGAGCTGCAATTGTAAGTGGTTTATGAAATTTGTTTGGTGTTACTACGCTTACAATGTCAAGCTTTTCCTTTTTGAGCATTTCTTCTGCAGAAGAATAACAATTTGGGATGTTAAATTCTTTTTTTCCTCTGTCTTCAAGTCTTTTTATATCTGTATCTGCTACTGCAATGACTTCGACTTCTGGATGGGTTCTAAAACCGTTTATATGAGCGCCTCCCATTCCAAGTCCGATAACGCCAACTTTTAGTTTTGACATATTAACTATGCTCCTTTTTTTTTAGTAAGCTCCTATTTCTTTTATTGTATTTACGATTTTTTTCATCTGTTCTACTCCCACATCGGATGGAATTGAATGATCTGAAGAAAAAATGTATCCCCCTTTTTCTTTTAGAATAGAGATAACTTGCTTGATTTCTTCGATTATGATGTCTTTTCCCCAGTTTAAAGCATTTGTTCCTCCATGAAGGGTCAACTTATCCCCGTACATTTTTTTTATTTTTATTGGGTCCATTCCGGCTTTTACTTCAAGTGGATTAAGAGAATCTATTCCTATGTCAATAAATTCTGGTATGAATGGATTTACATTACCACAAGAATGAAGTTCCGCAAAAATGCCCTTTGAATGAGCCCACTCGACTGCCTTTTTATGAAAGGGTTTTAGTAGTTCTCTATACATGTCAACAGAAAAGAACTGTTTTCCTTTAAATCCCATATCATCAGGCCATTGAATACTATCAAAATGATAACCTTTTTCCCAAATTTTCTCAAAGATGATTAAGTCAATTTCTAAAAATGTATTAAAGATATCTATACATAATTCAGGATCTTCAATGAGCCATATTAAAAATCGTTCTGTTCCTGTCATCCACGCATGGGCGGCATCAAATCCAAACCAAAAATAAGCTCTTATCCATCTGCCTTCTTTACGCCATATCTTATAATTTTTTTCTAATGATTTCCAGTCTACTCTATCCATTGATGGAGTCATTCTTTTTTTAGCTTCCTGCCATTTTTCTCTAGAAGTGATTGTGAAATCAAGAAATTCAGGGACGCTTGCAGAATGTTTGAAATTTTTCATTGTAACGCCCCATTTTGTCTTTATAATCTGAAACTCATCATTATCTTCTAATATTTGAGTTTCATATCTTGGGCTATTGTCAACATAGATACCCTCCACCAGATCCAAACCGAAAAATTCTCTCCAGTCTACGCCTTTTGGCATGCCCTCTCGTTCCCATCTTTCAATAGTTGCTGGCCACACAATGTCAACGATAGGGACTCTGTCAGGTTCACGATGAGAGAAAGTTCTTTTTAATCTTTCAAAAGTTGTCATTTTTAGACCTTTTGTTTGAGTCAACTGCAAATTACTTTAATAAAATAAATTACAGTTGACTCAGAATTACAGTTATATAAGTCTTAAGATTGAACAATTCCGGCCTTACCAGATGCTGAATTAACTGTTCTGATGGGTTCAAGAGGAGTTTTTATATTAGGGCATTTATCTTCAATAAAAGTTCTTGGAGCAGCCCATTTACAAGCATTATGGATAACTTTTATAACATCTTTATTGTGATAGATAGGATAAGTTTCATGTCCCGGCCTGAAGTAGAAAATTCTGCCATGTCCACGATTCCAGCAACATCCACTTCTGAAGACTTCGCCTCCTTCAAACCATGAAATAAATATTAATTCATCTGGTTCTGGTATATCAAATCTTTCTCCATACATTTCTGTATTTGGAAGTTCAATATAATCGCCAATACCCTGTGTTATAGGATGTGCTGGTGCAATATTCCACAATCTTTCTTTTTCTCCAGCCTCTCTCCACTTTAAAGAGCAATTTGTGCCCATAAGTGCTTTGAATATTTTAGAGAAATGACCAGAATGAAGGACTATCAATCCCATTCCTTCCAGGACGCGTTTTTGAATCTTTTTGACTACATCGTCTTTTACTTCATGGTGTGCAGCGTGTCCCCACCATATTAGCACGTCAGTATTTTTTAAAGTTTCATCATTGAGGCCGTGTTCAGGTTCATCAAGAGTTGCTGTTTGCGTTTTTACGCCGCCGAGTTTTTCAAGCCCTCTCGAAATGACTACATGCATTCCATCTGGATAAACTCTTTTTACCGCATCGTTTTTCTTTTCATGACGAAATTCATTCCATACTGTTACTTTTAGTTTTTCAGTCATTGAAAAATCTCCTTTTATCAGTTTGTGATTAAAAAATAAGTAATATTTTTTACGATATAGCTTGAATTTCTGTTTGCAAATAGAATATTATATGCAATTTGTGATATTAAATTGCAGTTTGTGATAATGCGTATATGGGAAACAAGATTTCAGGTTTATGACCCAATACCTGAATTTCCAATTCCAAACGTTGTGGTTGAAGAAATTCAGGAATCTTCCGATTATGGGCATTATGGAAAATTCAGAAAGGGGGATAAGGGAAGTCAATTGGTTTATACTTTATCAGGGGAGGGGCGTTTTTCTGTTAATGAGAAGGAATACATTTT
>ERZ795060.4566-NODE-4566-length-11577-cov-4.608488_pt1 | contig 11577 bp, 8 predicted proteins | sample MGYA00375144_ERZ795060 | MGnify/ENA primary metagenome ERZ795060 (study PRJEB30189, sample SAMN05720157) | activated sludge metagenome | isolation source: anaerobic digester from wastewater treatment plant | place: Japan | collected 2015-05-15 ... | reverse complement strand
ATATTATTTTTTTTAACATAGTTAAATCGTAGTATGGGAAAATACATCTTCCTTTACTGTAACTAATTTTTTTATAAAAAAGACAATTTAGACAACAATGAGTTAACCTAAAATTTTTCCTTAATTCAGTAAGGTTCTTTTTCAAACTTTGAGCTGTATAATTTTCTAATTCTTTTTTATCTGGTATATTAAAATCGTAATTTTTCATTTCTTTATCGTCTTACCTTGTAAATGATCATATTCATGTTGAATTAATATAGAAAATAATATCATTTGATCATTGTTAAAATTATATTCTATTTTATCTATAGAATTTAATAAATTAAATTTTATATTACAATATTTTTTTCTTTTTATGCTTCCAACATAATTCGGAAAACTCAAGCATCTTTCTGAAGCGACAATTTCATCCCCATATGTACTAATTTCTGGATTAATAAATTCTTGCCAATAAAACGTTTTTCCACCATCTACACTAATTTTTAAAACAAAAATAGCTAATGGATTTTTACTGGGAATATCCCATATTTGACAAGATGATAACCCAACACAATCTGGATATGATGCAGCTGTATCTTTTAAATCCTGAATATGGTTTATTACATCGTTGTCCCAAAATGAAATTTTTTCTCCAATTATATTTCCTGTAATAATATTTGGTTTTAGTGGAACTACTTTATCGGCTTTTTTTCTTAATACAGAGTTGCTATTAGTATTAATTTTCTTTATCATATTTAATTATTATTGATTAATTGATTATAAATTTTTAGTCGTTTTTTAAAATGAACATATAAAATTTCATTTCTTTTATCTACAAAATCTACTATTATTGCTTTTGTTTTACCTGGATATGGCCTTCTGGCACGTCCTATCGCTTGTTTAATTTTTATTGTACTTTTCATCGGAGAGCAGAAAAATATAACTTCGAGCCATGGTATATCTATACCTGTTGAAAATAAACCATAAGTAGATATTATCCATTTTATTTTTTTTGTATTAATTAATTCCATAGCTTCTTTACGTTCTCTTTTATTCATTTCAGAAGTAATATAAATACTATCTGAACCTAATAGTTTATTTAACTCTTTTACTTGATCGACTCTATTGCACAGTAAACAAATGTATTTATCTTTATATTTTTCAATTAATGTATTTTTTATTAGTTCATTTCTATTTTTGTCAATAGCAAGGGAAGTAAGCATATTCTGATATTCAGTAGTACTAAATAATAAATATTGAAAATTAGTATCTATCGTGTGAACTTCTATAGGTAATACTGAATCCACTAATTTATTATTTGGAACAATATGTATTTTTGCACCTGTACAAAAATGTATAACTGGGGTCAAACCATCATCTCGTTGTGGAGTTGCACTGAATCCATATTTATATTTTGCTCTTAGTTTATTCATATTGTCAAAATATGTATTAGCGGCGCAAATATGTACTTCATCAGCGATAACTTGACCAAAGATATTATTTATATTTTCTAATTCTTCCCCCTCTATTGTTGATAACGATTGATGTAGAGCAACAGTTATTGGTTTTATTTCTTTAACGCCATTACCTATAAGTCCTATCTGTTCCCTACATAAATTTGAAAATTGTATTAATTTATCAATAGTTTGATTGGCTAGTTCTACAGTATTAACTAATATTAAAGTAGGTATTTTTCGTTTTATAATTAAATTAATAAAACATATAGTTTTACCACTTCCTGTAGCCGCTTCGATAATACCGATTATATTATTTAAACAAGCATTAACAATATCCAATTGGTAATCTCTTAAATTTCCGGTAAAAATTACATTTGAAAAATAATTAGTATCTATATTACTGGTTCTATTATCTTGAATAATATTGAATTCCGCCGTTGGGTATTGTTTTTCAATTAAATCTACAATTTCCGGTAAAGCCCCGATAGGTATTAAAATCTTATTGCTAATTTTTTTATAATAAAATAAATGTTGCGGTATATTCCAATTTTGAAGTCCTAATCCTATCCTTTGATTAAATAGGGGGTTGGTAATCGTTAAATATTTTTTAATAATAGATTCTTCCCCTTGTGTTAATTTCATTAATTCTGCAACATTAGATAATATAATATCTATCTTTCATCACTCCATAATTAATAATTTAAAAAATAAAGCCAACACCTTCATTTATCTTATACCAAAAATATAAAAATTTAGTTGAATAAGGTTTAAAAAATAATTATATTATAGTATAATAAATATTTATTTAATAACCAATCAGAGAAAAATTATGGAATTAACAAAGGAATATGTACTTGAACAACTTTTCGATTATGGTAATGTTGAATATATTGTAGAATTAATCCCAAATAAATTATATGTTACAATTCGAACATTGACCCCCGATGATTATAAAAAATTAGATAATAAAATGATGTCATTAGAAGGAGATAAAGTTACTAAATTACAATATTGGCAACAATATATATTAGAAAGACTTTCCATGGCATTATTAAGATATAAAGATAAAGAATTTAAGACGTCTGAAGAAGCAAAGGAATTTTTGAATACTTTAAGTTCCATTGTAGTGGATAAATTATATCAAGAATTAATACAACTAGAAAAAAAAGTTAAAGAATTTATTGGGTATGAAGAGGTAGATAAAAATTTTTTTCAGGGGGGCGTCTCACAGATAAAGCCCGAGCAATCTCAAAAGGAATAAAGTTAGATGGAAATAATAAATTTCGTGAAAATATATTATTATTACATAGTAAACGAGAAGATTATATAAGATATATTGAAATTATGCTTTTAATATATTCTAATTTATCAGATGGAAATCAATATATAGATAATATTAATTCGTTATTAAAAACTTATAGGAAACTTTTATATTTAGATACACAGCCGAAAACATCAAAAAAAGAAAATATAGAAGATCAAATGAAAAAATTTAAAGAAATATTTAAAGTTCCAAAAGAAATAAAAATTAAAATTAATAAAGAAAAAGCAGAAAAGATTAATAATTTAGAATTTGAGAATATTTCTGGAATAGATTTAATTAAAAAATTTAATAATAGGATATAAAAATGGCAGAAGAGACTATACGTTATACGATTCAAATTGACGATAGTGATATAGCGCAACAATTACAAACTATACGACAACAAATTAATCAAACTGTATCTGATGCATTTAATTTTTCATCTACAGATCAATTAGTTTCTCCTGCCTTACAAACTGCACAAATAAATAATTTATCTGCTGTAACCCCAATATCTTCTATTGCCGGTGTAACTCCAGATTTAACCCAAATAATTAGTTCTGCGAATGACATTGCTAATACTGCATTTAGTGTACCACAAGACCCTACTTATATGCGGCAAATATTAAATAATATGAGTGCGGGTATATCTAATTTTTATCAAGATGTGTCGGCAGGAATACAAATAGCACAACAGGGAATTAAGGATTCTATAAATAATAGTACTTTTTTAGGTTCTTTAGGATTTGGATATGATTATACGAGCCCAATACCAATTACTGATTATATGGAAGCAAATAAAGAAAGTTTAAGAGAAAAAGTTTATAGAACTCTTAAAGAACATCCTCTAGGTGCAGTTTCATTAGGTTTATTCGGTGCTTCTATTGCAGTACCACCATTAGCTCCATTAGCTATAGCGGCAGGTATTGCTGATTTAGCATTATCACCATTAGTAGATGAAGTAGAAAAACAAAATCAGATGATTGAGGGATTACAAACTATGGCCCGCATGTCGCATATACCATTGTCTCGATCTGACGCTAGTAATATTGTTAAATCTATGACTTCTAAAGCTTATTCATTTCAAGGGATGTTAGAAAATTATAGTTTAGATGAAATAAGTGCTAATGTATTATCATTTGCAGAAGCTGGGGGATTTTTAAATTCCGGGTCAGCTGAAAGATTTACTGAAAAAGTTAATACTATTATAGAAAATGCCAGGACAATAGCTAAGGCTTTGGGTACATTTACTGAACAGGCTATGACTATAATGGGGGAATTAGATGCAAGAAATATATCCCCTATTGAAAATGCTCTTCCATTTATTGCTAAGATGCAATATTCCGCTGGATTAGCAGGTACCTCTGTTAATGAACTATTACAATACGGATTACAAGGTGCCGAAATGGTTCGTGGTACGGATTTAGGTGCTAAAGCGGGTTTTGATTTGATGGTTGATGCGAGAACTATAGCTGGTATGTTTGCTAATAGCGCAAGTCCAGAATTACGAGATATTATTTATGAAGCGGGCGGACAGAGTGCAGCGGCACAATTATTAGCACAAACTACTTTAGCTTATGCAATGGGCCCATATGGTGTAATGAGATCCGCAGCTGTAGCTGCTGGGAAAACAGATGCAGATTTATTATCTAATGCAGAAGCATACGCAAGTTATATAGCAGAAAATCCACAAAATTATTTTGCTTTAATATCTTCTGCTGGACGTAGAGCTGGGGAATTTTCATTGCAGCAAAATGCTGTTGATATGACTTATCAAACATTAGATTTATTATATAAATCGGGTATTGTTGATGAAGGTAGTAAAGTTTCTGCTGATGTAGTTGCAGGGGCAATGATGAAACAATATGGGCTATCATATGCACAAGCACAATTAGTATTAAATACCGCATTGACTCCTATAGACCCAGAAAAGGAACAAGAAACTACATTATATAATATGTATAAGGATATTACACAAGCTAATGTTATGGGTGGACTTAGGGGCATATCATATAATTTAGGTTTGGGTACAGTCTATGATGCTGTAAAAGGAGCATATCTATTACAAACAAGACCATGGGGAGTTATCGGTCATACTAAATTTGGAACAGCATTAGGAGAAGTATTAAATGAAGGATATAAATCCACAGCTAATGTTTTTCAATCGATAGCAGATTGGTTTACAGGTACTGTACGTGTACGTCCAAATGATATATTAGGTAAAGATTTAAATGAGGAAATTGTTACCGCTCTTTCTGGAAAAAATAAATATGTTAATGAGTTGAAAAAGTTATGGGAAAATAGTCCAGCGGGACAAGCTTTTAAAAAAGCAAATACTGCAATTGTTTCAGAACAAGATAAAATTTTTATGGCAAAATTGCAAAAATTAACTGGCGATGTAAATTCTACTGATGTACAAAAAGTTATTGAAGCTGGATCGAAATATGATAAATCAACATTTCAATCATTTACTTCTATTCAGCAAGTATATGATTATATTTCTAAAACGACATTTGGAGATGAATTTAAAAATTTAACAAAAAGTCAACAAATTGCTTTACGAGACCGTATAAAATTATTTACTAATACATTAGGATTAGATCGTTTCTCATCAAAAGAAAATACCGCTGAATACATAGTAAAGGAAAGAGAAGCATTTGATAACTATGCCTGGAATATTTTAAAAGGATTGCAAAGTAATGGAAAATTTCTTCATAATATATATGATGGAAATACATTCAATGATTGGGCTAGATCTAAAGGTTTAAATTTATTAAAAAGTGAATTAGACGTTGGTCGTAAAGTAGGTAAAATAACAAATGAAGAATATGATAAAGCCGTAAGGGCATATTTAATGTATGTAGATGATGTAAATGCAGTAATTAAGGGAGAAAAGAAAAGCTTTAAACCAATAGAAGATTATGCACCTGCTAAATTTAAAAATATATTTAAAGAAATAGGGAGTGCAATACCAGAACAATATAAAGCTGCAGTATTAGAGATTGCTTCATACAGATTTAGAAAACAATATGAAGATATAATTAGACAGAATTTACCAAAAGATGTACCAGAATATGCGCGAGAAACAATAGTACAACAACAAACTGATGAAGCATTACGATTAGGATTGGGAAACATGGATTTAGTTATCGAAACTGTATATAAAGGTAATTTAAAAGATGATATGCTAAAACAATTTAATGAAGCCCTAGAAAATAAGGATTTTAAAAAGATACAAGAACTAGCATCTACTATACGTAAGCAAGCAGTATTATCAGGTTCTATTACTGCAGATGAAGTAGAAAGTAAATTTAATTTTAAATTACCTAAAATAGAAGAAAAAAATAATATTATTTTATCAGAATTATATCAAATATTAAAAAATTGGAATGAAAATGGAATAAAAACAAAATAAATTTATTATGGAATATTTAAATACAAGTATAAGAATAGCGCAATTTAAATTATTTTTAGAGGGAGTAGAAGTTCCCTTTAATTCAGCTAGTATAGTTGAAACAGAGGGGCAAATTCCAAGTTTGTCAATAAATTTTGGAGTAAATTATGAAGCATTAAAATTATTACCCGGAACGATTGTCCAATTATTTGGAAAATTTCATGATGAAAAAGAGTTTTTTTTATTATTTGAAGGTGAATTGATTTCTAATGCATTTCAACGAAGTTCATCTGGTGAAGGTGTCAGTATAAATGCAGTCGGTATATTATACCGAATGATGACAGCGCAATTAAGACCTGTTGATTCATTAGTAACAAGGGAAACTGAAGAAGCTTCCGGTATATCTAAAGTACATATAGAATCATCTAAAATAAATAATGTAATTATTAGAACTGAAAATGCAGTTGAAACTATAAATGCTACACCAGATGATAAAAATATTTTTGATGGAAAAATAGATGATTGCGGCACAGTAAGTGTTTTAGGTGGATTAGCAACATATTTTGCAACACAATTGGATAACGATCAACCGGCGGGTAAAGGTAATTTTATTTCTCTATTTAATAACATCAATTCAATATTTGAATTATCCGATATATATTATGGTATACAATCTTTGTCTTTATATTTGAGTTCATCTATATTCGCATTTCCTAATCCAGGTGATAATAGAGCTTTTCAATTAAGAGCTGCATTTGAATCTATAAATCAATTATTGCAATCATATGCTACTGCAAATTTAGAAAGTACCCCAAATTTTACATATATGAATTTGCTAAATGCATTTGAAAAATACATGAGTTACAAATTTATTGCTCCGGCAGCATATCCATCTGTTTATCAAGTTTATAGAAATGAAACTGAAAAATATGGACCTCTTCGAGCATTTCTAATGCCAGAAATAGAATCGGGCCCCCCACCATTATGTAATATATTTTTTCCAGAACAAGTTACTTCAATAACATATAGTAGAGATATGTCTGCTGAACCTACTAGAATAATTGGGAGTGCTGTTGTAAAGATTGGTACACAGCCTCTCGTTCCAGTGTGGATGAATAGTATTTATGTAATTCCAAATCTTAAATTATTTAATTATCCAAAAAATTTTAGAACTAATTTTACAGAGGAGGAATCGTATAGAGGTATCAATCCCGCTTATAGAATGTTTGATTATGCTGAAATTGAATTAATGAAAGAAGCAAAAAATATTGATCTTAACGATCCAAAAGATGTTATTGCATCAATGCATAATTTTGTTTTACAAGATTATTTAGTTGCAAAATATAAAAATAGATATGTTTCTATTACAACAGAATGGAATCCGTATCGAATGCTAGGATTACCCGCCTTAGTCTTTGATTTAGAAAAACCAAATATATTAGGAATTATAACAAAAATAACAACTTCGATTAGTGCAACGGGTTCAGCTACAAGTCAAATAACACTAAGAAATTGTAGATTATTATTTAGTGATAATACAAATAGTATTTTTGTTAATGTTGAAGATAAAAATATTAATCCAAAATTAAAACAATTTTTAGTTGATGATTCTGTACAAGAGGGTATGTTAGCTGCAAATCAAGTAGCTTATAATGAATATTTATATGATTTTAAAACTATTGGAGTAGATATATATACATATTTATTAACTGGAAAAATAAATAAATATGGTGAATTGATTAATCAGGTAAATGAAAATAAAAATAGCTTTAAAGAATTAGAATGCATATTAAACCCTAATAATAAAATTTATGATATAGATTCAACTGATCGTTCTCTTTTATTTTTTATTAAAGAAGTTAAAGACGGAAAATTAAAATTTAAAGATTATGTAATTGAGGAGGTAAATAAAGAGCCGTGGCTCAATTGTGATGAAGCGGTTCTAAATACTAAATTATTATATATGGCTTTAAATGAATTTAAAAATTTTTATAAGGCAATTAAAGAAAATAGCAATTTATCTATTTTTGATTATATAAATTTAATGGTTCGTAGAAAATTATGTACTATGTCCGAATATTTAGATTATATTGGGGCTTATAATTTACCAAGTAATAAACTATTTGAAGATACAAAAGATCTATCATTTATATTAAAACAAATGGATTACAATTATTCGACATTAAGAAATCAAATATTAGAAACTGGAAATGAACAGAAAAAAGGATTAAAAAAGAGTCAAATGGTAATAAATACTATAAAAACAAATATAGAATCGATTGTAGAACAAATTAATAATTTAGAAAAAGAAAAAAAAGATATATTAGCAAAAAATGATCTTAATTTAAATTTATATATTTCTAATATCGATGCTAAATTAAAGGAACTTAATCAGCAAAAAACAGATTTAGAAAATGAATATAAATCCATTTTATCTAAAGATGAAGCAATTTATAATTGTCAACACAAAAATGCAATATTTCGACCATATAATATTACTAGACGCGCTCATGTAATTTCATCATTTAATAAATTTATTAGTAATGATATTGTTATAACAAGAGGATAATTATGGCAGAATTTTTAGAAGAATTAATTAATACCCAAGAAATACAAAATAATGTTAATTTGAATTTAACAGAAGCACCTAGGACACAATATAAAAATAATGTTGCAAATATTTTTTCTTTATTAGATGAGAAATTATCCCCTGAAGATTTATCTGATACTATAAATAATTCAGGAGATGGTATAGGAGCAGCTTTATATATTTTAAATATTGATGGAGATATCGAACTTATCACAAATAATTTTATATTACTTAATATGCAATTTCAATATAAGGAAAGAGCTCAGTTATTAGAAACATTTAATGCTGCTACTATTTTGCTTTTTGGTGACTCGGTTCCAATTTATACATTTCAATGTGCAGCACTTGATTATACATCACAAAAAAAGGATGAAGAATATAGATATTTTCATAATTCCTCTTTATTAAATTTTTATAATAAATATTTACGTGCTACTAAATTAATTGAATCTAGATCAATTGCTGTATTATCAGTTAATAATCATACAATCTATGGTTATCCATTATCATTTACCACGAGTTACAATTCTTTACCAGATAATATAGGACAATTTTCTATGACCTGGGTTGTAGTAAAACATCCATTAACATATTATAATATAATTGATGAAAAAAAACTAAAATTTTTAATTTTACCAAGATATAATCGCGCAATAAAAGAACAAGTGAATTTAATTAACACACTTATTAAAAATATTGATAATATTATTTATATTAAATTAGATGAAGTATTAAAATCTATTTCTTTTGCTTTTAATATTATTGATAATAAATTACCAATAATAACTTATGCGGATAAAATAGCAAAAAATGTTGTTATCGAAGCAAATGTAAAATCAATTATTAATAAAAAAATAGATGATATTAAATCAGAAATAGAAACTTTTCATTCAAATCTTGTAAAAAATATAAAAGGTGAAGGAAATTCAATAATATTAAAAAAATATACCAGTGAAGAAGAATTAAAAAATTTAGAATATTTGTCTAATATATTATTACAAAAGTTACAAACAAATAATTTTAATACTAGTGATTTACTATTACTTCAAGAACGTATTAATATTTTACAAGATATAAAAACAGATTTAATAAATATCAAAAGGAGATTATTATCTAATGGATAAACAAAAAGAATTAAAATTATTTTATGAATATAAAGCTGGAAATCCTGAAGCAAAAAAAGAATTATTATCCTCATTAGATAATTTAATCATGAGTCAGGTAAGTAAATATAGTAATTCAGGTTTACCTTTACCAGCCCTTCAATTAGAAGGCAAGAGATTAGCTTTACATTCATTAGAAACATATGATCCAAATAAAGCCCAATTAAATACCCATGTAGTTAATAATTTAAAAAAATTATCTAGATTTGTTACTACTTATCAAAATGTAGGTTATATACCAGAACCTAGGGCTTTACTCATAGGTCAATATCAAACAGTCAAAGCTAATTTAGAGGCAGATAAAGGACGTGAACCAACAACTGCAGAAATAGCAGATGCTATGAATATTTCTATTAAAGAAGTAGAAAGATTACAGAATGAATTAAGAAGCGATTTATCATTAACTGTGAAAACAGATGAAGATGAGGGCGGTTTTTATAGATTTGTACAGCCTGAATTTGTAGATTTAGAGTTAAAGGAAGCTATCGATGCAGTATATATAGATTCTGATCCAATTGATAAAAAAATTTTAGAATATACTTTAGGTTTATACGGAAATCCCATAAAAACAGCTAAAGAAATTACATTATCATTAAATTTAACTGATAGTGAATTAAAACGAAGAAAAAAAGAATTAGCTAAAAAAATCAAAGAATTAACAAAATGAATGTTAAATCATTATTAGATTTAGGAAATGAAACTAGTTCTGCAATTAAAAATTTAATTATAGGATTAGGATTAGATAATTCTGATTTATGTAATCCTAATAATATTATAAATAAATTTAAAGAATTAGTAAATAATTTTACAAAAAATGTTGCAAAAAGCTTTAATTATTTAGTTTATCAAATAGGTCAAAATTTCATCACTGCGATGGTAACATTAGCATCTGGTTTAGTTGGTGCCCCTGCGGCAGTTTTATTAGAAGCAACATTATCAGAATTATTTATGGGAAGTTTAGTAGGTGGGTTAACTAATATGGTTGCTTTTTTTATTACATTTCTTCCTGGTATGGAACTTGTATATCAATATCTTTTAGTACAAAATTTATTAACATATTTAAAATATCGTGATAAATTAATAAATATTTTATTATCAGAAATAAATTCAGTAGTTTCAATATTAGAAGATTGCTATAATTCATTAACCGCAGAAGAATATAAAATATTATCATTAAATTATGCGATTAAACAAATTAATTCTGCACAAAAATTAATAGGAAGAGAAATTACTAGAGTTGAAAATACAGAATTAGATTCTTCCATTCATAAAAGTAATATAATATTAGCAGATAATTTTATTGATAAGGCAATTGCATATTTATATGATTGGCCATATAAAGAATTTTTAAATCGATATAATGAGATAAAAAAGACCTATAATTTACAATTTGATTTTTCTAAATTAAAAGATAATGTATATGGTAATATAGTAACTTATTGGGAAGCATTATATGATGAAATAGATAAATTAGATGAAAAATATGCTACTGAAGTAATAATGCGTCTATTCCCATTTATACCCGCAATTATAAAATTAAATTTATTTAGAATTGTATTTCAAAAAAGAGCAAAAATTTTAACAGAAAAATTTCCTATATATACAGTACAAATTAGTTCATTATTAAAAAAATTAGATAAAAATATTAATGAAAATATAAATGATTTAGTTTCCAAAAAATTATATATAGA
>ERZ795060.4565-NODE-4565-length-11581-cov-4.668142_pt1 | contig 11581 bp, 9 predicted proteins | sample MGYA00375144_ERZ795060 | MGnify/ENA primary metagenome ERZ795060 (study PRJEB30189, sample SAMN05720157) | activated sludge metagenome | isolation source: anaerobic digester from wastewater treatment plant | place: Japan | collected 2015-05-15 ... | reverse complement strand
ACCCGCTGCTTGTTAAGGGAGCCCCTCTCCGGGCAGCGGGTGCTGCGGCAAGGAGATCTCGCCGCAGCACCCGCTGCCCGGAGAGGGGCTCCCTTAACAAGCAGCCGGTACCGCGGTAAATAAACCAGGCCGCCAGCTTTTTTACCAGCCCCAGGCCGCCCTTCACCCGGCCGCGAGGGAACAGCGCTACAGCCATCTCTGCCCGGCCCTCCTGCAGCGGTTGCAGGAGATGAAAAAGTTCTTCCGCCGAATCGCCCAGGTCCGCATCAACCAGGGCCAGGTAGGGCTGCCGGATCAGGCGGGCTCCACATAGGACGGCGTAAGCCTTGCCCCGGTTGCGGGGAAGGCGGAAGACCCGGGCGCCGTGCCGCTCTGCCTCGGCGGCCGTTTTGTCCGTTGAACCATCATCAATAACCGTTATTTCCCGTACCTGCGGCACCCGCTTCAATGCTGTAATTGTTTTCCCAATATATGCTGCTTCATTATAGGCGGGAATCAGTACTCCCAGTTCCATGGGCCAGGCCTCCTTACTGTGCTTCCTCCCACAGAGGTATCAGCCCCTGCCCCCGGGAGCTAAAACCATAATAACCTCCGGTCCCGGAGGCAATCATCTCCAGCAGGGCTATCTGCCCCCAAAAGGTGTCAATATTATCGATGACCCCGCAACGTTCATCGCTGCAGGACCAGTAGTAATCCTCCCTGCCTGTCCAGGGGTAGGCGGCAATAACTTGTTTATCTTCCCTCAGCAGCAACTGCTCCGAGACCTGCACCCCCACAGGATCAGGCGTCCCCTCCATGAGCACTATAAAACAATCGGGAGGGGGCCACGCTTCAAAATCAGGGCTTGCGCCTGTTTCCCCCGCCGCCGGGGCAAGGACCGCTTCGGCTGTCCAAAGCTGCACCATGGCCCCGCTGCTTTCCAGCAGCACCTGCAACTCTGCCGCCTTCCCATCTTCGCGGGCAATGACAATGATTACTTTTCCATTGAGCCTGTTTAGATAGCTGCGCTTGAGCAGGGGCTTTAGCTGCTCCCAGCGCTCCAGCGCTTCATTTTTTTCATTGATGATACCCTTGCGCCGCTCCAGTTCCTGCTCTAAAAGCTCAATAATTTTACGCTGGTTGGAAACCACAAAATTATCACCGAAAGAAACCCCAACCAGGATACCCAGGGCCAGGGCCAGGAAGATGGCAGCAATGGCAATAAAGTACTCGCGGTAGTCAAACATGCTGGCACCAACTTTTCGCGTCAATCTAGACTAGGGCACTCAGAAATGGCCATCCAGGAAACCGGTTACCGGAAAAAAGAACAGTCCACCACTATCTTTACGATTTCGAGAAGTATTATGTATCGGCCCCTGGCCTCCCCGTCCACTCCGTTTCTCTCCCACCAGGGGGAGGAAGCCTCCGCGCGCCGGCCGGTTCTTTTTCCTGGATTCTGGCTTCCCAATTTAAGTACCAGTCCGGCTATAAATACCTGCTTCCGGCTACTTGCTTCCGGCTACTGGCTACTACTTCCTAATACAGCCGCAGCTTTAATAACAGCAGCCGCAGCAGGTGCTGCACTACCGGGGAAAAGCAGGCCAGCACAACCAGGGGCATCAGGCCGGCCATCAGGATTACCGGCAAAAAAAATACCGCTTTGCGGGATGAATAAAGACGGCTGACCCCTTTGGCGTCGACGAGGCGGTCGCCCACCTTTAAACGCACCAGGAAAGTGCTGGACATACCCTTGCGGCCTTTTTCCAGGAATTCAATCACCGAAGAATGGGTACCGATAGCCACAATTAAAGCGGCACCCAGTTCGTAAGCCAGAAGCAGCGCAATATCTTCACTGGTCCCCGGGGCGGCAAAAACGTGGTGGGCAATACCGAGGCGGCTTAAACGCTGCTCCCCGGGAACACCGCGCCCGTCCTGGTAAGCATGGACTACCACTTCGCGCGCCTTAGTTAATACGGCGTCGCTGGTGCTATCCATATCGCCGATGACCAGATCGGGGATATAGCCGCATTCCAGCAGGGCGTCCCCGCCGCCGTCCACGCCGATGAGAACCGGCTTTTTCTCGCGGATAAAGGCCCGGATGGCGCGCAGATCTTCACGGTAGCCTTTACCGCGAATCACCACCACCACATCCCGGCCCCTGATTTTAGTTTTTAGCGGTGGAAAAGTGAATTCCCCGGTAATCAAGCGCCTTTCCCGGTAAGCGTAATCCAAAGTATTTTTAACAAAGCTGTCGACCACGGCGGCGCTGCTCGACAGGGCTTCCCGGGACATTTGGCTGCAGCGCTCATTATTAAAAACCTGCCCCTTGGCCTCTAATTTGTGGTCGATAAAAATCGAATCATTAACTATGGAAATGACCTGTTCGTCTTTAATTGTTTCAAAGAAATGCTGCGGCAGCATTTCTACCAAGTGGACCCCTTTGTTTAATAAAAACTGCAGCGGGTCCGGCGGGATCAACCCCGTGCTGAACGGATAAACATTTAGAATTGCTTTAACCCCGCAGCGCCACAGGCTTTCTGCGGCCACCCAGTCCAGATCGCGGTGGGCAATGAAAGCGATTTCCCCGGGGCGCAAGCGCTTCACCAACTCCTTAGTTTTCAAGCCCTTGCGCACCCTGCCGCGAAAGTAAAAATTTACTTTTTTCCCGGTTAAAGCTTCGCTCACTTTATCACACCCTTTGTTAGCTTTCCCAACCAGGCTGTGAACATATCACACAAAAGTAACCAAAGCTGCCTTAGGCACCGTGAACATGGCAAAAACTTATCATACAGTTATGTCAACTTAAAAGCATAATCTATTTGCCTCTAGGACATTTTAAACAAAGCCTGAACATGAGAACCAAATACCCTTATCTATCACAAAAAAGGTTGGTACTAGCGATGAAATCAAGGATTTTAAGGTATTTATCCATTTTTTTTATTATCTTTTTTTGCCTGGTTACATCCGTATTTTTATGGCAGGCCCAAATACTTTCCACGGACCAGGTACGCATTTACAAAGGGGAATCATATTATGTTAACATGCGTCTTCCTTTTTTATACGTCAAAGGCGACCGCGACGACATTATCCTTTTAAACGGCTGCCAGTTGTCTCCGGAATTAAGCCGTGTCCGCCCTCCCTACAGCATGCAAGCCCTGGAACTGGGAGAGGTCAAGCTCGAGTTTTCTCTGTTCGGCAAAATTCCCCTCCGGCAAATTACGGTTAATGTACTGCCCGAAGTATACCTAGTTCCGGGAGGGCATTCGATCGGGATTAAACTACATTCCAGGGGAGTGGCAGTTGTAGGATTCTACTACTTTGAAGAGGGCGGCCGCAATATTTCTCCAGCCCGGGAAGCGGGGGTACTCATCGGCGACACCATTGTGGCCATTAACGGTGAAGATGTGAGCAATGTCAACCGTGCGGCAGAGCTACTGGAAAAGGCCGGGGGCAGCCCGGTTAAGTTGCTGCTCAGCAGGGACGGCAAGATGATCGAGCTTACTGTTTACCCGGCATTTTCTTCTATTGACCGCAGTTACCGCATCGGCCTCTATATCCGCGATTCTGCCGCCGGCGTAGGGACACTTTCTTTTTACAACCCCGAAACCAAGCGTTTCGGCGCCCTGGGACATGTAATTCTGGATACAGATACTAACAAGCCCATCGACATTAAGGGCGGAACCATCGTTAAAGCCAAAATCATCGATATCAAGCCTGCCCAGCGCGGGCAGCCGGGGGAGAAAACCGGCATCTTTATGGAGCATGACGATTTCAAGGGCGTGATCGATAAAAATACTCCTTTCGGGATTTTTGGCCATATCGAGCAATTTCAGTACGAAAACTCACCTTATCCAGAGCCGATCCCCATGGCCCTGGCCGGGCAGGTAGAACTGGGGCCGGCTGAAATCCTGACCGTAGTGGAAGGTGACAAAATTGCCAGCTACAACGTGGAAATCGAAAAACTAACCTACCAGACCAGGCCTTCCGACAAGGGAATCGTCCTCCGCGTAGTCGATGAAGAGCTGTTACGGCTTACCGGCGGGATTGTTCAGGGCATGAGCGGCAGCCCCATTATCCAAAACGGGCGCCTGGTCGGAGCAATTACCCATGTATTTGTCAATGATCCGACCCGCGGCTACGGCGTGTTCATGGAATGGATGCACCAGGAAGCGGAAATTTTAGCAAATAATTAATTTTTTTTAATATAAGAAGGAATTTTCATCCATATGTCGAATTTTTTGAGCTAAAGAAAAAAATAACTAAAAGGGGGACTATTTTGATATGTTAAAAGTATTGGTTGCAGACGACAACAGAGAATTCAATGGACTTTTAACTACATATTTATCGATGGAGCAGGATTTTGAAGTGATCGGCTCGGCCTTTAACGGCAAAGAAGTGCTGGAAATGATGAAAGAGGAAATACCGGATGTTCTTCTGCTGGATATTATCATGCCGCACCTTGACGGGATAGGCGTCCTGGAAGCGATGGCGGAAATGGAAATGGAAAAACGCCCGCATGTGATCATGCTGACAGCCTTTGGCCACGAAAATATTACCCGCCGGGCGGTGGAACTGGGGGCGGCCTATTATATCCTTAAGCCTTTCAGCATGGAATCGCTGGCGGAGAGGATCAGGCAGCTTAACGGAAGCGTGGCTTCAACTCCGGTTAACGTGGCTCCGGCAGCAGTGAAAAAGCCGCAGCGCCGCCTGCCGCTGGAAGAAGAAGTTACCGAAATTCTGCACCAGATTGGCATACCGGCGCATATCAAGGGCTACCTTTATCTGCGGGAAGCAATCATGATGGTAGTGGAAGATATAGACCTTTTAGGCTCGGTGACCAAAGTTTTGTATCCCGGTATCGCCCAGCGCTTCAACACCACCCCCAGCCGTGTGGAGCGTGCTATCCGCCATGCCATTGAGGTTGCCTGGTCACGCAACAATATTGAAATTATTAAGAAATTTTTTGGTTATACTATACGCACGGAAAAAGGCAAGCCGACCAATTCCGAATTTATCGCCATGATGGCCGATCGCCTGCGCCTGAATAATAAAGCCTATTCGATCAACTAAAGCGCTAGGCGTTATTTTATATGCATAGTAAGGATAAAAAAAATGCGGTGATGTTTACCAGTAAAATTCACCGCATTCTTTTTCTTCTTAAATTATAAGCAACTTATGTGCAACCGTTCCAGCGGCAGAAATGATGAGCATTTATGATATCAGCGACTACCTCTAGCGGCAGACGGAGCCGCGGTACTCATTCAACTCCTGCTCTAACTTCATGGTAGTCATTGTCTTCGCCTAAAGAGACCAGGTCTGGAAAAAGTTTTTTAATCTCACAATCTTGATCATGTGTGATATAGACACGGGCAGGTGTGTTTAGCAACTGGTAAGCTACCTCTTCAGCAATTTTCCAGCTGTCCTTGCTGCCGGCATCAATCCAACTTTGGTACGGCTGGCGATTGCTAGCCTTGGGAGAATGTAGTTCAGTTCGCATATATTTGAGGGTATGCGGCTCGGCCAGGTAATTACCTCCCGGTCCCACCCTCGAGATGACATCAAGGGCTAGGGTTTCCGGGTTTACCTCAATGCCCCGCAACGTTCGCAGGCAGCTGCCGATTATATCATTATCAAGAACATACTTCGCGTAAGAAGCGGTCATGGCACCATCCAAAAGACCAAAAGCTTCATGAATAAAGTTGCCGCCGGAAAGAGCCGCCAGCAATGCCGTGGTGGCACTTTCGAAAGCAGCCTGGGCATCGGGCAGCTTGGCATCTGCTGTTCCGGCGGTAATATAACAGGGCAAGCGGTAATAGTGGGCCATCTGCGTAATGGCCGCATTCATTAAACCGGATTCAATACTGCCCATCAAGATAGACATGGTGCGCATATCCATAGTCACAGGGACGGCGCTGTAGAGAACAGGAGTACCCGGGTTAACCATCTGGGCCAAAATAATGCCAATCAGTGCTTCGGCATTTTGCAGAACCAGGGTTCCAGCCAGGGTCATGGGAGATGTGGCCCCTGCGGCAGGAGCTGAAGAAGTAGCCAGCGGCAGACCGTAACCGGCTACTTCCATGATCAATTCGGCCTGATCTTTGCTTATGGTCAAAGGGCTGGTTACGGAAGCAATAAAACCGACAAAAGGGCGGCGGCGCAATTGATCAAGGCTGCCGGCCAGGATGGAGGCCATGTTCACCACATCATCCAGTTTTTTCTTGTTCATGATCCCGCCCATTACCGGCTTGCCGGTGTTGCGGAAAGAGTGGTAATAGCTGTTAATATCCACACTGTCAATATTGATGTCATGCGGGTAAACCGGAATAATGTAGAAGTCGACATATTCAAGTTTATCGGCCAGCCGGGCCAGATTGGAAACATCCCGGATGGCGGCAGGCCTTTTATTTCGCTGCAGATCCAGCACGTATAAGGCCAGCCCCCCTGTGCCGCAATGTACTCTTTTACCACCGATAGTCATTTCTTTACCCGGTTCACGGCCGTAGAAAACAAATTCCGGGGGAGCTTGTTTAATGCAACGGGCAACCAGTTCTCGGGGAATAAAGACCCGGCAGCTACCCCGATCGACTCTGGCCCCATGTTTTTGCATCAAATCAAGGGCAGGCGGGTAGTGCATTTCAAAACCGACCTGTTCCAAAACTTTCATCGAGGTTTCATGGATCTGGCTGATTTCTCTTTCCGTTAAGACCCGGTAAGTGTTGCTTTCCTCAAGCGGTTTCTCCATTTGGTTACCTCCTGAAACTATGTGGCCAATGAAATACACAATGTAATAAGGAGAAACACAAACCATTCAGATTTACTTTCCAAGACGAATGCGGGGATTTAAAAGACCGTACAGGATATCGGCGCCAAAGTTCGCCAGGGTGTAGACGGCCACCACGATCATGCAACTGGCCTGGATCAGGGGCAAGTCACGCCGCTGTATGCCGAATACGAGAAGCCGCCCTAAACCGGGGAAACCATACACCTGTTCGGTCACGATCAGGCCGCCTACCAGCCAGCCGATACCCATGGCTACTACTGTAATTGTTGGCAAGAGGGCGTTGCGTAATACGTGACGGGTAAGCACCTGCCACGCGGGCAAACCCTTCAGGTTGGCCGCCCGCACATAGTCCGTACGCAGCACATCAATGACACCGGAGCGGGTCATCCTGGTGATATAGGCCAGGTTGGTTAAACTTACGGTAATAGCTGGTAGAATCATGTATGGCAGGGCTTCCCAGAAGGTGGTATCGGGGCTGATCGACGAGTTGGCCGGCAGCCAACCTAATCCGATGGCAAAAAAAGTGATGAGCAAAAGACCGGTTACAAATTCGGGCAGTCCTACAACAGCCATGGATACGGCGGAAATAATTTGATCGAGAGCTTTATCGCGTTTCAGGGCCGCAATTACACCGAGGAGGATCCCCAGAGGCACATAGCACATAAAAGAAAGAGCAGCCAGCATGGATGAATTGCGCAGCCGTTGCATGACCATCGGGAAGACAGGCGTACGGCTCACCATGGAGTTGCCCCAATCTCCTTGAATGAAGCCGGTGGCCCAATCAAGGTACTGTATGTACAGCGGCCGGTTAAGACCCAGTTCTTCCCGTAAATTTTTTAGAGCGGCTTCGGTGGCGAATTGGCCCAGCACCACCTGGGCTACATCGCCCGGTAAGAGTTGTGTTACCGCAAAGATAATGATCGAAGCAAGAAACAAAGTCAGGATGATAAAAGTGAAACGCCGTAATAAGTATCTTGCCATGTCGGCACCACTCCTTTGCGCTATCTACCCGGTTGAATACTACCCGCTTTTTGCAAAGCTTTTAACTCTTCTACAGGGATATGGCAGCAAATGCGGTGATCATTGCCCACATCTTGCCAAGGTGGTTCCTGCTGCTCGCAGATTTCGCCTATTTTACGGGGGCAGCGGGTATGGAACCGGCAGCCTGGCGGAATATTGACCGCGCTGGGTACACTGCCTTTGAGCCGGATCCGTTCCTGGTGTACATCGGGATCGGGAATAGGAATAGCCGAGAGCAATGCTTCGGTGTAGGGGTGGTAAGGTGGTACAAATACGTCTTCAGCCGATCCCACCTCCCAGATGCGGCCCAAATAGACCACGGCAATCCAATCGGAGAGGTGGCGCACTGCCGCCAGGTCGTGGGAGATAAAAAGATAAGACGTCCCTTTGGATTCTTGTAGCTTGACCAGTAAATTCATAAGCGAGGCCTGTACCGATACATCAAGGGAAGAGATCGGTTCGTCGCAGATCATTAGTGTTGGATCTGCGGCAAAAGCGCGTGCAATGGCCACCCGCTGTTTCTCTCCGCCGCTTAGCTCCTGTGGCAGACGATACATATAATCCTCGGGTAAATTGACAGCCTTAAACAGTTCGCGCACTTTTTGATGAAGCTCTGCTTTGGGTACTTTCTGTAGTAGAACCAGAGGCCTGCCGACGCTCTCCCCCGCCGGGTGCTGGGGGTTAAGCGAAGCATCCGGGTTTTGGAAGACCATCTGAATTTTTTTAAGCAAAGCCGGGGAACGTTTACCGATTGCATACGGCAGTTTTTGCCCTTCCAGTTCGATTACGCCATCATTGGCTTCCTCCAGGCCGGCAATACAGCGGGCAAAAGTGGTCTTGCCACACCCGCTCTCTCCGACGATGCCCATGGTAAAACCGCCACGGATGCGTACTGACATATCGTCTACAGCCCTGACTTTGGATGGGCCGCGTTGCCATAGGGAGGAGAAGCTCCATGGCGCCTGAAAATATTTCTTAATATCCTTTGTCTCCAGCACCAGGGGGCTCTGTTGCTGATCGATTTTTTCCCGGTGCGGGCGGATAGAATGGTCAATGCGTTGCGGTTTTGGTCCAGTTCCTTCCAGCGCAGGCACGCCGTAAGGTGGCCGGAAGCCGCTTCGACAAGGGTAGGGCGTTTGGTCCGGCATTCTTCGGCGGAAAAGATACAACGCGGTTCAAAGATACAGCCCTGGGGAAGTTGATCCGGCCTGGGTATATATCCAGGGATGGAACTCAAGCTGATATCCTTTTTACTGGCGTTAATGCGCGGGACACAGTCTAAAAGCCCGCGGGTATAAGGATGGAGTCTTTTCTTAAAAACCTGCTTGATTTCTCCTTCTTCCATTAACTCGCCGGAATACATCACCCCGACCCGGTCGCAAATACGCGCCACCACGCCCAGGTTGTGGGTGATGTAGAGAATGGCGGTGTTATATTCGTTTAAAAGCTCGCGGATTAAGTCCAGAATTACTGCTTCGGTTGTCACATCCAGGGCGGTGGTCGGTTCATCCATGATTAAAAGCTGTGGATTCGTCGTCAAGGCGGTGGCAATAAGCACCCGCTGCAGCATTCCTCCGCTTAACTGGTGCGCGTAGCGTTTAAACACCGCCTCGGGATCGGGCATGCGCACTTTGGCCAGCATCTCCACGGCTTTGGCCCTGGCTTTCACCCTGGACAGATGCAGGTGGGCGCGGGCGATTTCAGCAATCTGTTCGCCTACAGGTATGGATGGATTGATTGCTGCCGCCGGATCCTGGTGGACCATCGTAATCCGCGCGCCCCAGATTTTTCGCATTTCGGACGGCGACAGTTTACTCAGATCGCTGCCGCAAAGCCGCACCACACCGCCGCTGATCCGGCCGTTGGCGGGAAGGTAGCGTACAACCGCACGGGCCAGGGTGGTTTTGCCCGAGCCCGATTCACCTACCAGTCCATAAATCTCTCCGGCGGCGATCTTCATTGAAACGTTGCGCACTGTGTCCAATGGCCCTTTTTCCGTATCGTAGGTTACAGACAGGTTTTGCAGTTCCAGAATAAATTCAGCACTCGACGGCGCAGTTATCTCTTTGGTCAGTCCATTAAGATTAAACATCGCTCACCCCACCAGGCAACAGCATCTTTCGCAGACCATCACTCAAAAAGCCCATTCCTACCACCAGCAGTGCAATGGCCCCGGCAGGGAAAAGCAACACCCAGCGGGCGACGTGAAACCAGGTCCGGGCTTCGCCAACCATTAAGCCCCAGTCAGGAGAAGGCGGCTGTACGCCCAGTCCCAGAAATCCTAAAGAAGCAACCAGGAAGATGGCATAGGTAAAGCGCATCGACCCTTCCACCGCAATGTGGGGCAGCACGTTCGGCAATATTTCTTTAAACAAGATATAGGCACTGCTTTCACCCCTCATTTTGGCCGCTTCGACAAATTGCCTGGTTTTCAATTCAAGGACTACGCTGCGCACCACCCGCGAGACCATGGGAATATAGAGAAAACCGACTACCAAAACAACGTTGAATCGTGAAGGGCCTAAAGAAAAAAGGATTACCATGGCTAAAAGAAGGGGTGGGATGGAGTGGATTACATCCATGCTGCGCATGATTACTTCATCAATAATCCCCCCCCGGTAGCCAGAAAAAAGCCCCAGGGTCAGTCCGAGAAAAACTGCCAGAGCGGTGGCTGAACCGGCAACCATATAGACATCACGGCTGCCGATCAGGATGCGGCTGAAGATATCGCGACCGAGTTGATCGGTTCCGAAAATATGTTTCTCTGAAGGTGGTTCCAACTTATGCTGCAGGTTTTGCTCTGAATACGAATAGGGAGCAATATACGGGCCGATAAAAGCCATTACCAGGAAAAATAATACAATGACAATACCGATGATTGTTGTCGGATAGCGCAGCAACCTTCGCCAGGTTACTAAAAACCGGGAACTTTTTTTTCCTAGCTGGGAATTTGGGGTTCCAGTTGCCAAAGCCATATACTTCCCCCCTGCAACTTGTTCTCAATGAGGGCTTTCGGCAGGCGCCGGGCGCCGCCGAAAGCCTCACCTCAGCCACTTTCCCTCAAGCGGATCGGTTCTCCATTTACAGCCGCTTATTCTTCAAGGTAAACCCAGCGCATATCATGCCCTGAACCCATGGAGCTGGTCGGCCGGAATCCTTTGACATATGAGCCTGTGGCCCACAGGTTGTCACTGAAGTAGGGGACGATGATGGGGCCGCGCTCCATGAAGATCTCCTGGATTTTATGATAAATACTGACACGTTTTTGGTGATCCATTTCTTTAGCGGCTGCCTTGGCCAGCTCGTCCAGCTCTGGATCGGACCAGTGGCTTTCATTCCATACCACGCCGGTTACATAAGCAAGGTCAAGGTAGTGCTGGGGATAGGGCCGCGGCGACCAGTCGGTAATGCCAAAATCTACCTCCAACCATAGTTCGCTATAATAGACATCCGAAGGAACTATCTGGATATCCACATTGACCCCTGCCTCGGCCAGCTGCTCTCTCCAGATCTGAGCGATAGTGGGCACGGGGGAGAGGTTCATCGCGTACAGGGTGATATCCAGGCCACCGGAATAACCGGCTTCGGCTAAAAGTTGCTTAGCCGTTTCCACATCTCGCTTTGGTTCAGGCACGTCGAGATAGAATTCGCCGTAAGCAGGCCCAATCGGTGTGTCCCGGCCGGTCACCGCTCCTCCTGATTCGCCGAAAACCCCTTTCAGGATCGCGCTGCGGTCGGTGGCTAATTTTAAGATAAAGTATAATATTTTTCGCAAATTCATAGAAGTCCAATAAAAATGAC
>ERZ795060.4549-NODE-4549-length-11607-cov-4.473165_pt1 | contig 11607 bp, 9 predicted proteins | sample MGYA00375144_ERZ795060 | MGnify/ENA primary metagenome ERZ795060 (study PRJEB30189, sample SAMN05720157) | activated sludge metagenome | isolation source: anaerobic digester from wastewater treatment plant | place: Japan | collected 2015-05-15 ... | reverse complement strand
CCGGTTAAAATCACCCGAAACTACTCCGTTGGCCAATCCTTCATAATCTGCCACTTGCGGCAACCTCCTTTTTTAATTTTTTAAGTTCGGATAGTTAAATTAAATATAAAGTTGCTAAAAACAGATCTGGCAAACTTTTGTTAGCTGTTGCCACCGGTAAAGGCGCCAGGCGGCAACAGCCCTTTGTCTTTATACCAGCATCTTTATCCTGTAAGCCGGTTTCAGGCCGATTTGCTTTTCTGCACCGGCACTGTGCTGTCATGCCCAAGCCCCTTGGGTTCACCATAGATGGATTTAAACAGGCAATATACCATTAACAACATGATCAACATGAAAGGAAAGCCGCCGACAACAGAAGCCGTTTGCAGGGATTTCAAGGCGGCATTGCCCCGGTGAACAATAGAATAGCGGCGATGCCCAGCTGGAAAACACCCCAGGTAATCCGCAGGGGCAGGGGGGGGTTGGTGTCTCCTCCCGAAGTGAGCATCCCGTTGACGTAGGTACCCGAGTCCGACGAGGTGATAAAGAAGACGGCCACAGAAAACATGGCTATAGCAGTCAGAACTCCTGCTCCCGGCAGGGTGTCCATAAGCGCAAAGAAGCCGCTGGCCTCGCTGGCCGATACGGCATCGATAATTTTGCCGCCGGCGTTGCCAAAATGCTCGGCATAAATGGCCGAACCACCGAAAACACTGAACCAGACCAGGCTTACGCCGGTAGGAATCAACAACACCCCGGTGGCATATTGGCGCAGGGTCCGTCCCTTAGAAATACGGGCAATAAAGGCCCCGACAAAGGGCGCCCATGCAATCCACCAGGCCCAGTAGAAGACCGTCCAGGCATCTGCCCAGCCTGCGGTTCCTTCAATCATGGGGTCGAGCCGGAAAGACATGCCGATGATGTTTTGCAGGTAATCGCCGGTGGAATGGACCAGGGTGTTCAAGATAAACAGGGTCGGGCCCATGACCAGGACCAGCAGCATTAAAAAGCCGGCAACAGTGATGTTAAGATTGCTGAGAAACTTAATACCACGATCAATGCCGGTAATTGCTGAAATAAGCGCCACAGCGCCTACTACGATTACAATGGCGACCCACAAGCCGACATTACTGGGAATGCCCAAAAGGCTTTCCAAACCGGCACCGATCTGCATGGCCCCCAGGCCCAGGGAGGTAGCCAAGCCGAACAGGGTGGCGAAAACCCCGATAATATTGACGACAGTGCCCCAGCCGCGATCCAGGTTGTCCCGGCCTAATATGGGCTCCAGGGTGGAGCTCAACAGCATGGGCAGCCCCTTGCGGTAACAGAAATAGCCCACGGCGGCCCCCACTATGGCATAGGTAGCCCAGGGGTGTAGGCCCCAGTGATAAAAGGCAAAGCGCATGGCCTGCGCCCCGGCTGCCGCCGTATTGGCTTCACCGGCAGGCGGCCAGATATAATGCCAGATCGGTTCCGATACCCCCCAGAAGAGCAGCCCGATGCCCATACCGCAGCTAAAAAGCATGGCAAACCAGCTGATGTTGGAATATTCCGGTTCATCGTCGTCTTTGCCCAGCTTAATATTTCCCACCTTGCTGAACAGCATATAGAGGACGACAACAACAAAGATGCTGGCGCCGAGGATAAATGTCCACCCCAGGTAGGTGACCATCCAGGTAAAGACTTTGCCCGTTACCTCGGCGAATGCCTCTGTGGCCACGATACCGAGTATGACAAAAATCGCACAGATGATAATGGCAATAATAAAACCGGGTCGCGTGTAAAAGCTTTTTTCTTGCACAATCAAACCTCCTTCTAGAATTTAGTGCTGTATAAAACAACAGGCCGCACTATTCCCCCGATCTATCCCTCCCTTCCTGTACTGCGCATGTCTGAGGTCTGATGGAATAAGCATATTTCTTTTATAATAATTTGCAATATTCATGCCATACTGTCGGAGGTTTAGAAAATGCAGCAAAACATGAACATGCCGAAAATTAAAGAAGCCGGCTTTAATCTTGCACGCGGCTTCTTTTATCAATTTGAGAATAATTTGTTAGATGGGGGAAGGGTTAGTCTTATGGAAAGGGGGAAAAACCTTGTAACTCAATTTTTTCTCAAAATGATAAAATTTCTCAAATTAAGAAACGCTCATATTGAATTTTTTTAATTTCCTGTACAGTGTGGCCCGGCTGATACCCAGGGCTGCCGCAGCCCTTTCTTTACCGCGGGTTGTAGTGCCATATTTTTTCAACGCTTTGATAATAAAATCCTTTTCGAGGTGATCCAGGGAATAGGTATGGCCCGGTTCGTCGTCAGGGCGGTAGTTGATAATTTTCGCCGGAAGGCTTTCGGGAGTAATTTCCGGTCCTGTTTCAATATTTACGGCGTACTCGATTGCATTTTCCAGCTCACGGACATTGCCCGGCCACGGATAGCGGTAAAGGAGCTCCCGGGCACGCTCCTGAAACCGGACGATTTTTTTATGTAGCTGTTTATTGTACAGGTCGAGGAAGTAATGGATGAGCAGGTTGATATCTTCGCGCCGTTCCCGCAAAGGAGGGATAAAAAAGGGGATTACATTTAAACGGTAAAACAGGTCCTTGCGAAACTTGTTCTTTTCGATCAATTTTTCAAGATCCTGGTTGGTAGCGGCGATAATGCGCACATCCAGGCTGCGGGTTTTAACTCCTCCAACCCGTTCAATTCTCTTGGTCTCAATCACCTGGAGCAGTTTCACCTGGGAGCTTAGGGGCATATCGCCGATTTCATCAAGAAAAATAGTTCCTTCGTGGGCCAGCTCAAATTTACCCGGCTTGCCGCCTTTACGGGCGCCGGTAAATGCTCCTTCCTCGTAGCCGAAAAGCTCCGATTCCAGCAGTGTGGCCGGTATGGAGGCGCAGTTAACCGTGATAAAAGGTTTGTTGCGGCGATAGCTTTTTTCATGAATCGCCCGGGCAAAGAGGCTTTTCCCGGTTCCGGTTTCGCCCCGGATGAGAATGGTAGAGTCGGTGTTGGCCACACGCTGCATCGTTTTCTTGATCTCGATCATTTCGGGGCTTGTTCCCTTGATTGCCTCAAAGGTGTACTTCTTCTCTTCACCGATAATGCGTGTGGCCAGTTTTTTCAGTTCTTCTTTGCGGCGAAAAGAGATTACCGCGCCGCTGACCTTATCGTTTTCATACATTAAGGTGATATTGCAATAAAGCAGCAGCTCAACCTGGTCTTCGGCCACATACTGAATTTCCTGCTCATAATTGCTGCTGCCAGAGGCGCCGGGGCTGCCCTTCATTAAGTTATGCGGATTAAAACCGGGAAACAGTTCGCCAATGGGCCGGTTGCAGACATCCGCATGAAGTCCGAGCATATGCAAAGCAGACTGGTTAATGTTGGTAATAATGCCCTCGGCATTGATGGCGATGATCCCTTCATGCACAAAGTCAATCACTGCTTTGACCTGGTTAGCCAGGCTTTTCACTTTCATGCCCATCTTTTTTTCATTAAGAGTAATGGCGATAAAATTGCAGAGGTTGTTAAGGAACTTTTTCAGCTTTTCTTGTTCAGTCAGCAGTTTTTGCCTCTGGCGCTCATTAAGGGCCAGGAGAGAAATGCTACCGATTTTATCGCCCATGTAGGAAATGGGGCACATTAAAAAGGCGAGTACACTGCAACGTTCAAAATTATCACACTGGCGGCAGTTGGCGCTTTGCCGGGTATCGGAGACAAAGATAAATCTCTCTTTGGGAGAAAGAAGTAATTTTTCGGTGGTACAACCTTCACGGTATACCGTACCCACTTCCGGTTCAAAAAAGCCGGTTCCCGCAATTACTTCCAGATCTCGATCAATTACCCCCAGTTCTACATCCACTACATCGGCAAAAGCTGCGGTCATCTGCTGTAGAAATGGTTTGATTTTTTTTAGTTCCTTCACCTGTAGGCGCCCCCTTGCGCTTTAATGTAAAACCAGGTGGCTCAAGGTCTTGTTTTACAGGATTAGCACTTTCTGGCCGCAGTGGTCTAGAAAACGTTTAAAATCAGCGAACGAGAGCGTAAGCGTAGCAGTATTGACGTTGGGATGAAAGTTTACCTGATCGCTTTGCAGCAAATCTTTATCCAGGACCACCTCTACTTCTTTATTCATGTCATTAATCAGCCCGAAAGGCGAAACGGCCCCGGTTACAAGGCCCAGGTATTTTTCCAGGCGGTTGGCTGAAGCAAAGCTGAGCTTTCCCGCTGCCGTTTTCTCCGCCAGCTCTTTCAGATCAACACGCTTGCCCTGTTCCAGGACCACGAGAAAGTGCCTGGTACCCTTACTGTTGCGCAAGAAAAGGTTTTTACAGTGAACTCCAGGTATATCCCGCCAGTATGCTTTGGCTTCTTCTACGGTGTAAACCGGAGGGTGCTCATGACGAATATAGGCTATGCCAAGTTTCTCCAGCAAATCATATAATTTCTTCTCTTTTTCCGTGATCATCGTGACACTCCTGTTCTGATAACCCCGCGGCCAGACGAGGATAATTAAATTTTTAAAATATTAACATGGTCCCCCCGTACTTGTCAAAATGCTTGGCCTCAGCCTTCCGGCTGAAGTTGCCTTAACTGCAACCTTCCAAAGCGTATTAGCCATTGATAACCGGCTCGTCCCCGGCCGCCACTTTACCCTGGCCGGGCCAGTCACGGGGATGAACAATCCGTACCGGAAAATTGAGTTTGTCCAAAAGTTGATTGTATTCCTCTTCCGTAAGCTCCCGGTTTTTCCCGGAGAGGCAAACCAGCAGCGCTTCAATGACATTGGTTCCGAAAGAGCGGCCGTTCATATCGGGGGTGGTGGTCACCAGTGTTTCAAGATTGCGCTCCTTTAACAGTGCAATGTTTTCCGGAGTAATCGTATTAGTAATAATAGTTTTACCGCTCAAATCCAGCGGCATAAACTTATAAATCAAGGGAAAGTCGCCGGCAATAATATCTGCTGCGTCAAAATAGCGTTGAAAACGGGGTTTGTTAATCTCCTGCTTCTCCCCGGCCGGGTAGATAACAGAAAACGGGAGCCTGCTAATCAAAGGCAAAAGCATCCTGGCAAAAAAGGAAACCGTTTTTAACGAGGTTAGAAGTATCGGCACTCCCAGGACAAAGGGGAAATCCCCGTAAAACATCTGGCATCCTGCTTCCTGCAAAGCCTGGGCCATCCCGAGGCGGTCAAGGACGCAGAGCAGCAGCACTTTTTTTGATTCTCCAAGCAGGTCTGTATGTGCGGCAAGGTAGCGTATCACCCGCCTCTCCAGAGTTTTTTTAATTCCCGCGCCATCGACAATGGGTGTTTTTTGAGCAGCCTGCATAATGCGGCGCGCATCCCTCAACTGGTAACAGCGGTCTATGGTGTAAAGGTTTAAACTGATCCCGCCCAACCCAAAAGCATCAACCTGCCCGTCCAGCTCTTTAATCATTCGAATCATTTTAGCCATATCCCCGTCAGTACCAATCCGTTCAACCCGGCATTCCTGGCCCAGCAAGGTTACATTAACACTGTGGTTCCTGGAGGAAGAGCCAAGGCTAATACCGACAACATGCTTCATTGGATATCGCTCCTTTATCCTAAAGTCCGGAAGCCAGAGGTTAAAAATCTTGGAAAGAAGGCTGCCCTCGCTACCGCTTATGAGTAAATTCACCTGGAGCCGCCGTTTTCCTGCGAGACCCGGCCAGGGGCGAGCTATAATCGCCGCTTAAATGGTGAAATAGCTTTAAAGGAACAGGTAGCCCCACATTTCAGTTACGGCCCGCTGGGCGGCGAAAGAGGTGATATCGTTTTGGTCAAGGGGGGGCGACACTTCCACTACATCCATACCGATTAGCGGAAGGCGGGCCAAATGCCGCAGCAGTTCAAAAAGATCCCGGGAAGAAAACCCGCCCGGTTTTGGGGTTCCTGTTCCCGGTGCCATAGCGGGATCAAGAAAGTCGATGTCCAGAGAAAGATAAACATGCCTGCACCGGCTCAACCCGGCGCATATCTGGGCGGCGACGGCGCTAATGCCCTGCTCATAGAGAGTACGGGCGGTGACAATATTGGCATGGCGGCCCTGTAAAAACTGCAGCTCCTGCACTTCAAAGGAACGAATCCCGACAAAGAAAAGATGTTCCAGCTCGATGCCGGGGCATTCCAGGGATCGCCGGTGAGTGCAGCCATGCGAAAGGCGGTTGCCGCCCAGCTCTTCACAGAGATCCAGGTGGGCATCGAGATGGATGATGCCCAGAGGCCCCTGGAAAACCGCCGCCGCCGCTTGCAGCAACGGAATGGTCACCGAGTGATCTCCGCCGATAAAAAAAGGCATGGTCCGGCCAAAGAGCCGCTCCGCGGCGGCAGAAACCTGCTCAAAATACTGCTCCTGGGTCAGCCCTGCCGGTTCGATGTCCCCCAGATCCCGCACCCGCAGCTTTGTCAAAAGCCGCCCCTCTTCCGTCGTCGGAGGAATATGCGTCGAGATGCTCCTGATCCGCCCGGGCGCCTGCGCCGCCCCCTTGCGGAAAGAGGTAGCCCCGTCAAAGGGAAGCCCCAGCACAACGGCATCGGCCTCTTCCAACTTTAGGTCCGGATTATGTAAACCGTTCCAGATCACGTTATTTTCGCTCATTAGCAAACACCACCTTAAGTTAGATACTGTTTTTGGGCCTGGCTACTTGTATTATTCATCATGCCCTTACGAATCACCTGCCCTCAGCAGCGGCATCATAAATTAAGGCCTCCAGAAACCTTGCATCTGGCCACTGAACCCATCGGGAACCAGGTTGCTGCCAGCGGAGGTATAAACGCACTATCTTCTCTCTTCCCGGAAAAGATCTCCATGGTCTTTCTTCGTTTCGGATGGGGCTCAAAACTTAACAGTATGCGTAACCAAGTGAAAGCGCACTTAGACTTGCTCCCATTACCCGGCGGCGACGCCAGGCCGATTGTTCATAAATTCGATTTGGCCTTGCCGGTGGCGGTTAGCAGCGATGCGGAGATGGGGCCGTCCCAATTACTTTTTGGGACGGCCCCCTGAACAGCGCGTCAAGCTCATTTTAGAAAAGACACCCGGGGTGGTTAACAGGAATGAGGACCAGGCTACTTAGCCAGGTGGCCGGTTTTAACCTTTTCAGCGCCGTAGTCTTCTCCGGTTCCGTTTAAAAGATCCCGGAAAAGACGCAGGTAATGCAGGGCATTGGTGGTAGTTAAAAACTCGCGGCGCACCTTTTCCCGGCCGGCAGCGGCAAAATCTTTGGCCACGGCAGGGTTGCGCAGCAGCGTCAGCGTTTTTTCGGCGCACTCTTCTACGGTTTCCACCAGGTAGCCATTTACCCCGTCCTCGATCTGCCGCCTGATCCCGCCCACGTTGCCGCCGATGACCGGAGTGCCCTTCCACAAGGCCTCTGCAACGGTCAACCCAAATCCCTCACGCAGCGATTTCTGTAAGATTACATCGGAAATGGTTTGAAAGGCGTTGACCTCAATATTGGTGACCCCGTTAAAGTTGGTGACCACCTTAATGTCATAATCTTCTCCGGAGCGGCGCAGGGTATGGTAAAGATAATCCCACCCTTCCGGATCATCGGAAGCCATGGAGCCGACCAGGGCCAGTTGCACGCTGGGATACTCTTTTTTGACCATTTTATAAACTTCAATTACCCCCAGGGGATCTTTCCAGGGATCAAAGCGCGATACCTGGGTGATCAGCGGGCGGTTTCCGTCTACACCGAAACGGCAGACAATGCTCCGGGCCTGATCGGGCTCCAGTAAAATGTTTTTCGTACTTAAGGGATCGATGGAGGGCGTGATGAAAGTAAGGCGGTTTAACTGTGCCGCCTCGTTGACAAACTCGGGCATGGTGAAGATGGTGGCGTCATACTGCTTGACATACTGGTAAATAAAATCCCAGTAGGCTGGATTGGGCGTGGAGGTATCAATATGACAGCGCCAGATCCAGCGGGTGCGCCAACCTTGCTTAAGATAATTTATCAGGGCCACCGGCTGCGGGTCATGGACAACAATGATGTCATAATCCCATTCTTTCATATACAGGGCATTATCGAGGTTATAATCACGGAAAATATCTATTTCAGTCTGAGTCAGCTCACCTTCCTGGCCCTGAAGCCGGTTATGAAAAGTCTTGGTAACCTGGTAAAAGTCGGTGCTGCCGCGGATAACCCACCAGTCCAGGTTTAAACCCAGATCTTTTAGCAGCGGCACCAGCGAGTGCAGCTTTTCGGCCACACCGCCTCCGAAAGAGGTGGCATTGATCATGGCGATGCGGGCGTCTGACAGCTCCGCGGCGAGGCTTTTTAACTCTGCAGCAACGGCATCGTCCATAAAGGGAAGATAGTCATGGAGGCTCTTTGGTGTAACATGAACAATTTCCATTAATCTTGATCTCCTTTAAGCGGAGCATTTTTCCCGGGGCCGGGTGCTGCCCCTGCTCCCTTATTTTTGGCCCTTTCCATCCTGATAATACACCGGCGTGGATTGCTCCCGGGCTGCCTGAAAGCATCGACCGCAGCCGGCAAAATAATCCCTCCGGCTGCTCTGCTGTTCCTTTTGGCTGCGGCATGGCTGAAGCCAAAATGGTTATACTACCTGGTATGGAACAGTTGGGACCTTCTATTCCGGAGCTGTCCGGCGATAAAATTAATTTTAACGTTTACGCCCATAACCGCTCCGGAGTTACACTCCAGTTAAAACAAAAAAATCGGCTTATCGAGGTGCCCATGGAACAACGGCAGCCTCACTGCTTCAGCGCCACGGTGGAAGGCCTGGGCCGGGAACCGCTGTACCGGTTTGTCCTCGCGGGGGAGGAGGGAGCATACCCGGATCCATGCTCCCACTACCAGCCGGAAGGGGTGCACGGATTTTCGCAGGTGGTGGATCATGCCGCTTACTGCTGGGCAGATCAAACGTGGCCGGGCATAAACTGGCCTGAAACGATCCTCTACGAGCTGCACATCGGCATATTTACTGCGGCAGGCACTTTCCGGGCCGCCGCGGAAAAGCTGGACTACCTGCTGGAACTGGGGGTCAACGCCGTTGAATTGATGCCGGTGACCCAGACCCCCGGACGCTGGAACTGGGGCTACGACGGAACAAGCCTCTTCAGCGTCAACCATAATTACGGCACGCCGCACGACTTTAAGTATTTCGTAGACTGCTGTCACCGCAAGGGGCTGGCGGTGCTGCTGGACGTGGTCTACAATCATTTCGGCCCCGAGGGCAATTACCTCTCCCTCTTCGGCCCATATTTTACCAGCAAATACGACACCCCCTGGGGGGCAGCAGTAAATTATGACGACGCAGGCTGCGCCCTGGCTCGCAAGATGGTACTGCAGAATGTGCGTTACTGGATTGAGTATTATCACCTGGACGGGTTGCGGCTGGACGCGGTACACGCCATTTACGATCACAGCCCCCGCCACATCCTGCAGGAAATAGCAGAAACGGCGCAGGATCTGTCGCAGAAGCTGCAGCGGAAAATCGTGATCGTTGCTGAAACGGACGAAAACAACGTGCGGGTGATCAATCCAATCGAGGCAGGGGGCTACGGCATTGACGCCCAGTGGATGGACGACTTCCACCATACGGTACACACCATCCTCACCGGGGAGAACAACGGCTACTACCAGGATTACGGCGATTTCAAGGGGCTGGAGAAAGTTTTCGTGAACTACCTTTACACCGGCGAGTATTCCCGTTTCTGGAAGAAAAAGCGGGGCACCGACGGCTCGGCCAATCCGGGACAACAGTTTGTGGTGGCTCTCCAAACCCATGACCAGGTGGGCAACCGGGCCCGCGGAGAGCGGCTGGCCCAACTGGTTGATTTCCCTTATCTCAAAGCGGCGGCGGGGCTTTTGTTCACGGCACCGTATATTCCCATGTTGTTCATGGGCGAAGAGTATGCCGAAGAAAATCCCTTCTTATTTTTCACCGATTATATCGATTTAAAGCTGAAGGAGGCGGTCTCCGAGGGCCGCAAAAAAGAATTCGCCGGCTTCGGCTGGGATAAAATACCCGACCCGGAGGATGACCGCACCTTCGAGGCCTCCAGGCTTACCCCCCGGGAAAAGTGGAAGCCACACCAGGAGCAGATGTTTCGCTTCTATCGCGATTTGATCAGGCTGCGCCGGGAGCACCCGGCGCTGCAAAGGCCGGAGAAGAAAGGCCTGGAGATCGAAGCGGATCCGCAGCAGCGGCTGGTGCGCATCAAACGGCGCGGCGGCGGGCGGATCGTAGAAGCTTATATCAACCTGGGCAAACGAAATATTCACCTGAAGCCGCTGCCCGGCCGGGTGATCTTTGATTCGGAAACACCACGCTACGGCGGGCGCGGCTACGACGGCGCTCCAGGGGCAGCCGGCCGGCTTTGGCCCGGGCAATTTCTGCTGCTGGAGCTATAATTGCCGCCATGGTTCCCGGCGGCCGCCACAGTATTAGCCGGCCCGGTTTATGCTTATTTCCTGAATAGATCAACGATCATGATCGCTATTCCGGCCGACAACAGGATCAGCGAAACCACAAAAGGAATCCCCAGGTTCAAGCTCAAGTTCACTTCACCGAAAGTAGGAGCACCAAAAATTACGTACCAGAACTTGGAGTACCCTGACCATGAAGCAAGACTTGCGGCATAAATTCCCGCCGTAATGATAATGGCGGCCAGAATAAACGCCCCGCACAAGGATATAAAACCTCCAGCAGCTATTCTTCTCACCGAAAGATGCCTCCCCTATAACCGTATTTTTTTGAACCTGTTAAAAAGTATTTCGTAAAGCCTTCTCCAGATCCTCCCTGAAAATGCCGGCACTCCCGGTATCAAAATTCCTGAACCTGTTTCTTCCGGAAAACTCACTCAAACAAACAGGGCCGCCCTGACCGGGCAGCCCTGTTGTTCCCGGAAAGAAGTTGCCCAAGGAAATTTGCCGCGCTGCTGCTATTAAGCCGGTCAGGAGCTGACCCCCGCCGGCTCAGGCTCTCCCAGGCCGGCAAAATATGCTTCAACCTCCGACGCGGTCATGGCGTCAATGCGCCTGATCATGGCCGGGAACAGGGGGGGATAGAGATCATAAAGGTATTCGTACATGCGGTCGACCATATGCTCCACGTTGGGGACCACACCCCATACTCTTTGGAGATGATCCGTGGCCATGAAGAGAGCCTGGCAGTAATCCTGCACCAGGGAAATGAGCTGCTTCATTTTGGAAACCAGGGTCATGTTTTCATTGCCGTTAACAGTATAGAGTTCTTTTGCCTTCTGCACAGCCACCTCTTTCCAGCGGTTAACCTCTTCAATCTCCCGGTACGCCTCAGACAAGTCCCCTCCGTGTTCGGCCATATATTTTTCCAGCCCAAAACGCAGATATTCAAGGCGGTTATCGATGAACACCTTCAGCGTCTCCACCAGGCCGACAATATACCGCGGATTTAAATTTTCCGGATCGCGATTAAACAGCAAAGCCGCGGGATACTGCTCAATCTTTTTCAATAAAGCTTCGCAGAGCAGGTAGCCGTCCAGGCAGGGACGCTTCTGCCGCCCTTCCGTCGGCCGCCAGCCCCAGTTGCAGGCCCGCTTCATCAAACGCAGGTACATGATAATCTGCGTATCCAGGTTTTCCTGC
>ERZ795060.4547-NODE-4547-length-11608-cov-4.085000_pt1 | contig 11608 bp, 10 predicted proteins | sample MGYA00375144_ERZ795060 | MGnify/ENA primary metagenome ERZ795060 (study PRJEB30189, sample SAMN05720157) | activated sludge metagenome | isolation source: anaerobic digester from wastewater treatment plant | place: Japan | collected 2015-05-15 ... | reverse complement strand
CTTGCCCCGTGCCCGCACCCAGCCCTTACGACCACCCCGACGCCTACGACATCATCAACACCCCCGGCACCGCCTCCGAGGTCGACGGCCTGGAGTCCATCGCCGCACGGTTTGTTCTCGGACAGCCCCGCTCACGCGCCACAGCGGCCCTGCGGGCGCTCAACTGGCTCGAGCCGTGCAGCGGCACGGGGCGGTTCCTCCGCCTCATCGCCAGCCGGATCGAGGCTTCGCGCCGCCCCGGGGCACGCCCCGGCATGATCGTCGGCATCGACCTCGACCCCGGCATGAACCGCTACGCCCAGGGCCGTCTGCTCGCGCTCGGGCTCGAACGTTCCGCGGCCGCGATCCGCGGCGATATCCGCGCCGTCTCGCCCGCCATGCTCCGCCGAGCCCCGGGATGGGGCCGGCGCCGGGTCGATGTCGCGTTCTGTCCGCACAACTCCGTGCGGCACCTGGCCCGGCCCGCCGACCTCCTTCGCCACTTCAAGGCCGTCCGGTCGGTGCTCTCTCCACGCGGAATCTACATCGTCGGGCTCGAACTGACGCCCGTCGAACAGATGATGACCAGCGAATCGGTGTTCCGTTCCCGGCGCGGCTCGCTGCACGCCTGCGAGGTCTTCAGTTACATCCCGCCCGACGACGCCGCGCACCCCTTCGAGACCGTGATCTCGCACATGGAACTCGAGCGTGTGCGCAAGGGCCGCGAGCCGGAGATGCTGGTCTGCAACACCTCGCGATACCTCCTGCGTTGCTGGACGCTCGAGGAGTGGGAGTCGCTGGTGCGGCGCGCGGGCCTGCGCACGGTGGGTGTCGTGGACACCTGGGGCGGCGCGATGCCGCTCGACTGGCGCCGCTACGCCCTGCGGGTGCTCGCGCGAACTTGATCGCCGCTCACGGATAGTCCTGGCGCGTCGGGCGGATCATCACGTCGCACGCGTGCACGTGCGCGGGGCGGGAGACAACAAACTCGATCTGCTCCGCCACGTCCCGCGGCGTGAGCACCGGGCCGATGCGCCGCATGAACGCGCCGAAGGTCGTCGGGTCATACCCCGCGACGCTCTGGAACTCGCTCTCGACGATCGCCGGCTCGACGAGCGTGACGCGGACCCCCTTGGGGCCGATCTCCCGACGCATCGCCTCCGCCAGCGAATGCAGGCCGAACTTCGTGCTCCCGTACATCGACGAGAAGGGGGAGATATTGCGCCCCACCGACGACCCGATGACGACGATGTCGCGCGGCCGGCGCAGCCACGCGCCGTTCACCCCGGCCTCGCCGTCGGGTGCTTCGACCAGGCGCGTGAGTTCCTCCGCCGCCTTGCGCATCAGCCGCGCTGCCCCGATCAGGTTCGTCCGGATCATGTCCTCCCACTGCGCCGTGTCGGAGGTGAGGATCGATCCGCTCAGCCCGCGCCCCGCGTTGACGACCACCAGGTCCGCCGGTGCGCCCAGGCCGCCCGCGTCCGCGGGAGTCCGAGCCTTCTCGAAGAGCGCGTCAATCGTCTTGGCATCCGACGCATCGCCCGTGACCGTTGCCGCCGCCCCGGCCCGCGCGCCGTTCAGTTCCTTTGCCACCGCGTCAAGCCGGTCCGCGCGCCGGGCGTTGATCACGCACCGGCACCCCGCCGCGCACAGCACCCGCGCCACCGCCGCGCCGATCCCCGAGGAGGCTCCCGTGATGATCGCGACGCGCCGGGACAGATCGTGGGCCATGGTCCGTGCTTCTCCAGATCAGGGTCGAAACGGGCGGCGGAGATGGGTGTGCTGAAGTGAGGCGGGGCGGGTTGGTTGCGGCCGGGTGGGGGGAGTTGGGGGGAGTTGGCGGGGGGGGGATCAGCACTCGGGCACGTTGACGCTGACGTTCACCGCCAGGCCGCCCTCGGCCGTCTCCTTGTACTTGCTCTGCATGTCGAGCGCGGTCTGCCACATCGTCTTGATGACGTCGTCGAGCGAGACGCGCGCCTTGGTCGGGTCGCCCTCGAGCGCGATGTTGGCCGCGGTGATCGCCTTGATCGCCCCCATCGTGTTGCGCTCGATGCACGGGATCTGCACCAGCCCGCCCACGGGGTCGCAGGTCATGCCCAGGTGGTGCTCCATCGCGATCTCCGCCGCCATCGCCGCCTGGCCGGGCGTGCCGCCCAGGCACTGCGTCAGACCCGCCGCGGCCATCGCGCTGCTCACGCCGATCTCCGCCTGGCACCCGCCCATCGCCGCGCTGATCGTCGCGCCCTTCTTGAATAGCGCGCCCACGATCCCCGCGGTGAGCATGAAGTCGACGATCCCCTGCTCGCTGCTGCGGCAGAAGCACCAGTAGTACATCATGACCGCCGGGATCACCCCCGCCGCGCCGTTGGTCGGCGCGGTGACGACCCGTCCGAACGCCGCGTTCTCCTCGTTCACGGCCAGCGCAAAGGTGCTGACCCACTTGAGGATCTGCTGGAACTCGCGCGTCGAGTGGCGGACCACGTCCATCCAGCCGTCGAGGTCGTCGTACTCGCGGTGGCCCGAGAAGCCCACGCCGTAGAGCAGTTTCCGGTTGATCGTCGCCGCGCGACGCACCACGTTGAGCCCGCCGGGCAGGATGCCCTCGGTGTGGCACCCGCGATACACGCACTCCTGCATCACGCGCCAGATGCGCAGCAGCCCCGCCCGGACCTGCTCCTCCGTCCGCCACGCCAGTTCGTTCTCCAAAACGACCTGCGGGATCGACTTGTGCTCGTTCTGGCAGTGCTGCGCCAGGTCGGCCGCTTTCTCGATCGGGTGGCGGAGTGTCACCTCCGCGTGCGCGTCGCCCGACTCGTTCTCCTGCACCACGAAGCCGCCGCCGACGGAGTAGTACGTCTCGTCGAGCAGCCCGCGCCCGCCCTCGTCAAACGCCGTGAACTTCACGCCGTTGGGGTGGAACGGGAGCGTGACGTCCCTGTGGAAGACGACGTCGCCCTCGTACACGAACCCGATGCCGCGTGTTCCGCCCAGACGCAACCACTGGGCGCTCTTGACAGCCTCGACGCGCTGCGTGAGCCCTTCGGTCGCGCACGTCTCGGGATCCTCGCCCGCCAGGGCGAGGATGACCGCGATGTCCGTCCCGTGCCCGTGCCCCGTCTTGGCCAGGGAGCCGTACAGGTCCGTGCGCACCCGCGCGACACGGTCGAACACTCCGCGCTCACGGCACGACCGGAGGAACCGCTGCGCCGCGCGCCACGGCCCCATCGTGTGCGACGAACTGGGACCGACGCCGATCTTGAAGATGTCGAAGGTCGAAATGGATTCCATGCGTGCTGCGATTCTTCACGGCCCGATCATGTACACGAAGATGAACACCGGGTCCGCGCCGAGGGACGGCGCCGCCGCGATCAGCAGCCGCTCGTTGGGGTCCAGCACCGCCGTGCGGCACCCGGCGGTGGTCGCGGACACATACACCTGCTCATAGCGGTCGATCGCGCCGAAGGGCGAGTCGACCTTCTTCTCCACCTTGTCCAGCGGCGCGCCCACGCCCGTGCGCTGATACACCGCGATCTTGCCCCCCGCCGCGCCGCCGGGCACAAAGATGCGCTGCAGCGCCGCGTCGTAGCAGATCACGCCGGCGTCCGCGGGCGCGTCGAGCCGGTTGACCTCCTGCCCCGTCTTGGCATCGAGCACGATGAGTTTGCCCGGGTCCTTGGTCGTCACGAACAAGCGCGCGTTCGCCTCGTCGACCGCGATCGCGCTCGTCGGCGACGCGTCCTTGAGCGGCCAGACGCTCTCGATCGTCCCCGTGTCCGGGTCGGCGACCACCACCACCGGCGCCGGTTTCTCGGCGGGTTTGCCGTCCGGGCTGTCGGGCCGCGGCACGTTGATGAACAGCCGGCGCCGGCCCTCGATCGTGCCGAACGCCACGCCATCGGCCCGCCCGGGCAGTTTGATCTCGCGGCTCTTCTCCCCCGACAGCACGTCCATCCGGTGCACGCTCATCGCGTGCGACACCCACACCGCCGGCGGGAGCGACGCGTCGTCAAAGATCGGCGGCTCGACCGTCAGACCGTCGGCCTCGCCCAGGAAATCCACCGACCGCTCCGGCTGGAACTCCCCCTTGTCGTTGGCGAGAAACACCCGCACCGAGCCGTCCCCGCCGCACGCCACCGCCAGGCGGCGCTGGTCCGGGAAGTAGGCGACCGCCCGCGGCTCGGGCAACTTGTCGAGCCGCTGAACCGTCTTGTGCGTCGCAAGGTTCTGGATGTACACCGAGCCCGCGCGCACCCCCGTGATGAACACGTAGTACCGCTCCGGATCAAAGGCGATCTTGTCGATCCGGCCGTTCACGCCCGGGATCGCGCTGCGGATGATCATCGGGATCGCGTTGTCCTTCGAGAACTGCGCGTAACTCGGGACGTTGACCCCCTCCGGCGGCCTGGCGAGCGCCCCGCTCCCGCCCGTCGTTAGCCCCAGCGCCGCCGCCACCACGCCCAGCATGCCCGTCCGGTGTGTCCGTGTGCTCATGTCTAATCCTACAGCCCCGGAACCCCGTCGCCGCGTCGATGGTCGGAGCCTCGGGACATTCACCCGCCCGAGCCGGGTCCCGGCGCCAGGTCGGGGTCCCCCAGGTCGTCCTCGCGCAGTTCTCGCGAGACGGTGTACGACCCCGACAGCCACTTGCCCAGGTCCGCCCGGCGTGAACGGTCGTCGGCGAACGGGAAGTGCGGATTCGCGGGCGAAACCGCCCGATGGCTCACCGGGCAGCGCGTCCAGCCGTGCGGCAACGGTGCGCCCAGACGCACGAACGCGTCCACCAGCGCTTCGCCGGGGCTGGGCCACCCCGGTGCGTTGGTCAGCGCGGGACGGGCGATCCAGGCATCCGGCAGGCGGAGCGTGACCCGCCGCCGGTCGGCGTGATCCTCGACCCCCCCCATTTCCACGCGCGCGAGGTGCGCCGCGTCGAGCGACTCGACCGCGCCCCCGATCCGGCGCGACCACTCGATGACCGCCGCCGTCCCCAGCGCCGCCCGCCCGGCGGTCCGGTCGATCACGTGCTCCCACCCCACGCTCTCGAGTTCATCCTCGCCGCCCAGGCGGTAGGCGTCCACGTGGCTGAGCATCCTGATTCCCTGCGTGTTGTCCGCGGGGTATTGGTGCACGATCACGTACGTCGGGCTGGCGACGGTCGCCGCGTCAACGCCGAGCGCGCGGCAGAGCCCGCGGACGATCCGCGTCTTGCCCGCGCCCAGTTCGCCGTCGAGCGTGACGACGTCCCCCGCGCGGAGCACCCCCGCCAGGACGCTCCCCAGCGCCACGGTCTGCTCTTCACTGCGCGAAACGCACGTCAGTTCCATGCCCGCGGGGCCTTTGTTTCAGAGCTGCCGCAGCGCATCGACCAGGCGATCGATGTGCTCGCGCGTGTGCGCCGAAGAGATCTGCACGCGCAGACGCGCGTGCCCCTCGGGCACCACCGGGTAACCGAAGCCGATGACGAACACGCCCAGTTCCAGCAGCCGCTTCGACATCGCGAGCGCCTTCGCCGTGTCGTGCACGATGATCGGACAGATGGCGGTGGGGGACTCGACCACCGTGAACCCCGCGCCGCGGATCTTCTCGCGCGCATACGCCGAGTTGTCGCGCAGGCGCTGCACCCGCTGCGGCTCGCGCTTCAGGATCCTGATCGCCGTTTCCGCGCTCAGCGCCACCGTCACCGGCAGCGCGTTGGAGAACAGCGTCGGACGCCCGCGCTGCACCAACAGGTCGATCGCCCGGGCGCCCGCCGCCACAAACCCACCCGCGGCCCCGCCCAGCGCCTTGCCCAGCGTGCCCGTCAGGACGTCGATCTTCCCCAACTGGCCCCAGTGCTCGTGCGTGCCCCGCCCCGTCTGGCCCATCACCCCGTGCCCGTGCGAGTCGTCGACCACGAGGATCGCGTTGAACTCATCGCACAGCGCCCGCATCGCCCGGAGGTCGGCGATGTCGCCCTCCATGCTGAACACGCCGTCGGTCACAACCCAGATCTGCCCGTCGTCCCCCAGGCCCGCGCCCTTGGCCTGCGACAGTTTCTCGCGCAAGCCCCCCGGACCCTCGAGCGTGTTGTGCTTGTACACGCCCCGCGCCACGCCCTTCTTGATCGTCCCCGCCAGGCGGATCGAGTCGATGATCGACGCGTGGTTGAGTTCGTCCGACAGGATCAGGTCGCCGTTCTCGCACAGCGTCGGGAACACCGCCTCGTTCGCGTTCCAGCACGAGACAAACGTGTACGACGACTCGAACCCGAAGAACTCGGCGATCGTGCGCTCCAGCGTCTCGTGCGGCGAGAACGTGCCGCAGATGAACCGCACGCTCGCCGTGCCCCCGCCGAAGTCCTTGAGCCCGCGGACGCCGGCCTCGACGACCTCGGGGTGGTTGGCCAGCCCCAGGTAGTTGTTGGAGCAGAAGCACAGGCAGTCGCCGAACCCGCGCACGCGGACTACCGCGTCCATCGGCCCCTCGATCGTGCGCAGATGCTTGTACTGCCCGTTCTGGTGCAGTTCCGAGAGGATCCTTTCGGCGCGGACGTCGAACGGATGGCCCATCGCGTTCCCCGATGATGTGCGCCCCGCACCCTTCGCGGGCCCGGGGTTGGTTGTCGTCGTGCTCATGGTCAGCAATCCCGGCCTCGCCCCATCACCAAACGCACCCGGAGGGATTCGAACCCCCAACCCTCGGTTCCGAAGACCGATGCTCTATCCAATTGAGCTACGGGTGCAAGCCGCCGGATCGTAGTCCCTCGCGTCGGTGTCGCGCAGCGTCGCCGCCCCCATCTCGCCGTTTCCATGGGCGTTCCCGCCTCCCGCGGTACACTCCCTTCGCATGTGGTTCTCGATGTCCTCTCCCGACGAAGGCTGGCTGCGGGCGCTCATCGCCCGGCGCCGCCACTCGCGTTGGTTGACCCGCGCGATGCGGGTCGGCGTCAGGGTGCCCCGCATCCCCACCCGGCGCGTCGATGAGGGCGGCTTCGATGCGCTCATGACCACCCACGAAGGGCGCGAGTGGGCCAGCCATTGGTGGTCCGAGGCGCTCCAGTCCCCCGACCCCGATTGACAGGAACCTGGCCGGTTTGGGCGGGCTGGCTCCGGGCGCTTCTTGCGCTCCGGGCGCTCCCTCGGGTTCCGCCGACTCGGCGCACCCTGCCACGACGCCCCGTGGTTCATCCCCACATTGGGCAAAATCCGATGAACCCACGGGTTACGATGGTCTCAAGGCGCATCTCCGCCTCCGGGGGCGGGGGGGGCGGGGGGGACGCGTCTGGCCTGGCCACTCCGCCGCGGCTCAATCGAAGCGGGCAGGCCGCGGGCCGTGGACGATCGCCGCCCTCCGGGCCCTCCCGGTCCGGACCTGCACGTGGTCTTCCTGTCCGTTCTTTCCGAGGTTCCGCACATGGTGACATCCCGCCTCGGCCGCCCCTGGCTCGCCAAGACCGGCATCTTCATGCTCGTGCTGCTCATCTTCGGCGGCTGGGGCCTGGTGGACGCCCTGTTCCTCTACCCCCGCCGCGGCATGGCCGACGCGTCGTACAAGTTCAAGAACTACCTCGCCGCGGCCCGCGACGCCTCCAAACTCTCCCCCGCCGGCGTGAAGGTCGAAGACCCCAAGGCCGCACTCGCCGACCTGCGCTCCAAGTTCAAGGACGGTCAGAGCATCCCCGACACCCCCGCCGCCCGGCTCGACGTCGCCAAACTCCGCTGGCTCGAGGCCCTGAGCGTCGTCTGGAAACTCAAGCCCGAGCCGATCCTCGTCGGCGAGGGCACCGGCGTCACGGGCTCGGCCAGCACCGGCGCGGCGGCGACAACGCCCGACGCCGCCAACCCGGCCGCCAAGCCCGCCGATTCCAAGCCCACCTCTCGACGCCTCTATTTCGACATGGTGCAGGGCACCGCCTACGCCGAAGAGGGTCCGGCGCACACGCGCGTCGACGTCTCGCTCGGCGGCCTGCTCGATGAACTCGACAAGAAGTGGTCGCGCTCCGACCAGACGCAGCCCCTCGCCGGATACGACCTGCCCGTGCAGTGGCTCTTCGCGATCATCGGCTTCGGCGGCGGGGCCTACCTGGCGCTGATGATCCTCAAGGCCGCGGGCACCAAGTTCCGGTGGGATCCGGGCGCCATGCGCCTGACGCTCCCGGGCGGACGCGCGATCGTTCCGGCGGACCTCAAGGACATCGACAAGCGCCGCTGGCACAAGTTCTACGTGACGCTGCTGCTCAACGACGGCTCTTCGCACACGCTCGACCTCTACCGGTTCGAGCCGCTCGAATCGTGGGTGCTGGAGATGGAACGCGCGGCGTTCCCCGATCGCGCCGCCGCGCCCGCCCCGTCGCCCGTCGCCGGCCCCGTCGGCGATGGCGGAACGGGCGAGCCCGCGCCCTGAAACCGCGCGCCGGCGGCTCCCAATCATCCGCGCAGAACCGGGAGGGTGAACGGTGAACGGAACCTGGGAACTGCTCATCGCCGGCGGAGTCGCGATCGGCTGCCTGCTCGGCGTGCTGTTGACGGTCCTCACCTTCCCCGGCATCTGGTTCATGGTGCTCGCCGCCGCACTCGCCCAGTGGTGGTCCTACGAACAATTGCCCGGCGCCGGCATCGCCGGCGCAGCGCCCGACCCCGCCAGCCCCGCCGTTGCGCAGAGCCTCATGTTCAACTGGTGGGTGCTCGGCACCGCCGCCGCGCTCGCGCTGCTCGGCGAGATCATCGAGTTCTTCGCTTCGGCGCTCGGGGCGGCCAAGGCCGGCGGCACGCGCCGCGGAGCCATCGGTTCGATCCTCGGCGGCCTCATCGGCGCTATCGCCGGCACCATGATCCTCCCGATCCTCGGCACGATCCTGGGCGCGGCCCTCGGCGCCGGGGTGGGCGCGCTCCTCTTCGAGCGGCACGCGGGACGCAAGACCTGGAAAGAGGCCACCAAAGTCGGCGCCGGCGCCGCCGCCGGGCGGCTCGTCGCGACCATCGCCAAGGCCGCGATCGCCTGCGCCGTGGCGCTCATGCTCACGCTCGACGCTTTCATCTAGCACGCACCAGATTCACCCACGCGCAACGCCGAGCCGGGCACGCCGACCTTCGCAGGTCCGAAACCGCGCCGACCGCGCGCACGAACCGACAGGAACCTCCGCCCCTCGCGACGCGTTTTATCGGATGTTGACGATCGCGCGGAGCGGTAACCCGTCCCCGCCGGTATGCTCCTGAACTCGAGGGCTCCGCGGTCCCGATGAGGAGTTTCGGCGGGCGGATCACTCTCCAGCGGGGGGACAACCAGGAGTGCGTGAGACACGATGTCCACGATCACACGCAAGGGCGCCCCGGGCGGGAAGAACGGTTCCTCGAGCAAAGAGGGCGCGGCCGCGACAGGCCAGTCAACGACGACCGCCGACCCCGAGCGTGCCGGCGCCTCGCCGCGATCGCCCGAGGCGCCCGCCCGCGCCGGCGGCAAGCAGCGCGACACGGGCGTCAAGCACTTCGTGCTCGACACGAACGTGCTCCTGCACAACCCCAACGCGCTCTTCGTCTTCCAGGAGCACGACGTCGTCATCCCCTTCGCGGTGATCGAGGAACTCGACAAGCTCAAGCGGAACAACGACGACATCGGGCGCAACGCGCGCGAGTGCATCCGGCACCTCGACCGCCTGCGCGAGCGAGGTCGCATCACCGACGGCGTGCACTGGGGCGAGGCGAGCCCCGGCGTCGGCCAGGCCGCGAGCGTCAGCGACACCGGGCGCACCGGAACGATCCGCATCGACGTCGCCGAACACACGCGTCCCAACGTCCTCAAGGAGGACTCGCCCGACAACCGCATCATCGCCGTCGCCTGGTCGCTGCACCAGCAGGGCAGGCGCGCGGTCTTCGTCTCCAAGGACCTCAACGCCCGCATCAAGAGCGACGCGCTGGGCATCCGCACCGAGGACTTCGAGAACCAGAAGGTCGACGCCGACCGGCTCTACTCCGGCTACCTCTCCGCGACTGTCGCCAGCGAACTCATCGACGAGCTCTACGCCGAGCGCATGCTGGCGGTCGAACGCCTGGGTGACGCGCTCAACGCGACGACGCCCGAGGGCGTGACGTACCGGCGCGAGGTTGTCAGCAACCAGTTCGTGCTGCTCAAGGACGCCGCCGACGAGGCCCATACGGGCCTGGCGCGCCGCCTGGCCGACACCGACCACCTGATCCCCGTCAACGGCCCGCGCAAGCCGGTCTTCGGCATTATGGCGCGCAACGTGCACCAGACCATGGCGCTCGACCTGCTCCTCGACGACGAGATCCGCCTCGTCACGCTCCTGGGCGGCGCGGGAACGGGCAAGACGCTCCTCGCCGTCGCCGCCGGCATGACCAAGGTCTTCAACGAGGACCGGTACGAGAAACTGCTCGTCGCCCGCCCCATCATGCCCCTCGGACGCGACATCGGCTACCTCCCCGGCGACAAGGACGAGAAACTCACCGCCTGGATGCAGCCCATCTTCGACAACCTGAACTACCTGCTCAGCGCCCGTTCCGCGCCCGTGCAGCACTCGGCCGAGAGCCACACGACCGAGCAGCGCGTCCAGAAACTCATCGCCGACGGACGCCTCGTGCTCGAACCCCTGACCTACATCCGCGGCCGCAGCATCCCCCGCCAGTTCATGATCGTCGACGAGGCCCAGAACCTCACCCCGCACGAGATCAAGACCATCGTCTCCCGCGTCGGCGAGGGGACCAAGGTGGTCCTGACCGGCGACATCGGCCAGATCGACAACCCCTACCTCGACCAGTCCTCCAACGGCCTGTCCTACCTCATCGAGAAAATGAAGGGGATCGGGCTCGTCGGGCACGTGACACTCGCCAAGAGCGAGCGCTCAGAACTGGCCAGTCTGGCCGCCACCCTGCTCTGAGCCGATCGCGCCCCGGGCGCCCCCGCATCTCGCGGGGCCTCCCTCCGCCGCGTAAACTGCCGGTTATGCCCCAGACCCCGGCCCGCCCCAACGCGTCCGCGTCCGTGCACGGCGTAGCGCTCAAGGCCTTCTCCGAAGCCCGGTCTTTGCTCGACGCTTTCATGAGCGAGCCCGCGAACCTGCAGCGCGTCGATCGCGTGGGCGAACTGCTCGCACAGCGACTCGCCGCGGGCAACAAGATCCTCATCTGCGGCAACGGCGGCTCGGTCTGCGACGCCATGCACTTTGCCGAGGAACTCACCGGCCGATTCCGCAAGGACCGGCGTCCCCTCCCCGCGATCGCCTGCGCCGACCCCGGGCACATCACCTGCGTCGCTAACGACTTCGGCTTCGAGGACATCTTCGCCCGATGGGTCGAGGCCCTGGGCCAGCCCGGCGACGTCCTCATCGCCCTTTCCACCTCCGGCGATTCCCGCAACGTGCTCTGCGCCGTCGCCGAGGCCAAGGTCAAGCAGATGACCACCATCGGCCTGCTCGGCAAGTACGGCGGCATGCTCAAGTCGCAGTGCGACCACGAGTGGATCGTCTGCCCGCCCGACGGAATGGACGCGGTCTTCTCCGACCGCATCCAGGAGGTCCACAAGGTCATCCTGCACACGCTCATCGAGGTCATCGAGCGCGTGCTCTTCCCCGAAAACTACTGAGCGCGTCGCGGGCGGCTCCGAGGGGAGGGTTGGCAGGAGGGGGAGGCGAGGGGGG
>ERZ795060.4545-NODE-4545-length-11612-cov-8.612616_pt1 | contig 11612 bp, 12 predicted proteins | sample MGYA00375144_ERZ795060 | MGnify/ENA primary metagenome ERZ795060 (study PRJEB30189, sample SAMN05720157) | activated sludge metagenome | isolation source: anaerobic digester from wastewater treatment plant | place: Japan | collected 2015-05-15 ... | reverse complement strand
GGCGAAACCTTCGGGCGGTAGCCCTTATTTAAAATTTTTGTCGGTCAGTAGTGATAAATTTTATTGAAAAAACGTGTCAGCACCACATACCAAACTTTAGTAATCAATTTCAATGTTTCCGCAGTTGGACATTTCAAATATTATTCATACGATACTGTTGCGATGGACCCACTTATCCATCGGACTTGTGAAAAGTAAAATATTACGATAAAAAAAGCCATCCCCGCAAGAAGGATGGCTTAGATAAGAGAGGATAGTTAAATTATTTTTTAGCAGCAGCAGCCATAGCAATTTGTTCGAGCATATCGGTGGTAAGTGATTTGGGACGTTCGAGAGGGTACATCAGCGCACGATCCCAAATGATATTGGCACTTATTCCCAATGCTCTACCAATACCAAAAAGCACAGTATAGAAATCGTACTCACGCACCCCATAATGCCATTGGATAGCTCCCGAGTGTGCATCGACATTGGGCCATGGGTTTTTGGCTTTACCCTGTTCCTTAAGAATGGGTGGCACAACTCTAAACAGCATATCGACATAGTGCATAATGGGATCGTCGGCCATATGTTTAAGGGCGAACTCTCTTTGAATCATATACCGGGGGTCGGTTTTACGCAGTACGGCATGTCCAAAACCCGGTATTACCTGTCCCGACTTAAGGGTGTCCCACACAAACTGCTTCATTTCCTCTTCGGTAGGTAATTTACCACCCATTTTTTCCATCACCTCCAGCAACCATTTGAGCACCTCCTGATTGGCTAACCCGTGCAGAGGGCCAGCAAGCCCACAAATCATAGCCGAAATCGACAGATAAATATCCGACAATGAGCTTGCAACCAGATGTCCTGTGTGCGCACTCACATTACCACTTTCATGATCGGCATGCAAAATAAAATGTAAACGCGATACGTCATCATAAGGTTTACCAATACCCATCATATGGGCAAAATTGCCTCCAAAGTCCAGAAAAGGATTAGACTCGATATGCTTACCATTTCGATATAGCTTCGCATATATGTATGCCGCAATCTCAGGTAATTTTGCCAGCAAATTCAGGGCATCCTCGTACATGGGATCCCAGTAGTCCTGCTTACGCATTCCCATCTCGTATTTCCGAGCAAAAAGCGACTCACGCGACATAGTTAATATAGCCGAGGAAAACATGGCCATGGGATGACTAACTTCGGGAAAAGCATCAATCACATCGTACACATAATATGGAAGTATACGACGCTTGGAAAGTTCATCGACAACATCTGCCACTTCTTCTTCTGTCGGAATATCGCCTGTTAGTAACAGATAGAAACATCCCTCCACATAAGGATACTCCGCTCCCAGTGGTTTGGGCAATTTTTCGAAAAGTTCAGGAAGCGTGTAATTCCGATAACGAATCCCCTCTTCTGGATCGAGGTACGATATATCCGTTACCAAGCATTTGACATCACGCATGCCGCCTATAATCTGACCTATTGTAATTTGATCCACCACCACGTCCCCATACTCATCGTGCAAACGCTGCGTACGCGGCCGCCATTGTTCAATCTTTTCATAAAGCTTTTCCTTCAGATTGGCCATCTCTTTCTTATTTTTAAGAATATTAGAACTAATTGTTTTGTTTTATGTAAAATAAAGCATTTCTTAATAAATTAACAAGTGCCTTTTTAGATTGTTTAATTATTTCAAATTTATTATTTGCAAATATATGCATTTTTTTATTTTTTAAAAAACTAATAAATATAGCACAAATTAAAGAATACAGAATTATCAATGCATAAAAATGAATATTTATGTAATAAAATTACAAAAATCTAATGTACAGAAAACACTAACTTTGAAAGACCAATTGAATAAATCTGTGATAGGTATAACAGCTTTTATTTGAATTAAATCGTATAACCGAAACACATCAAATATCTTAGTATCATATCAACCCACAATTAGTAACAGAAAATTGACCATTTCAATTTAAATAAAAAAAGATGGAAGCAATACAGCTACTACTTGATAAAATGGATACAGAAGAAGGACAACCAATCCGATACTTTTTGATCCACGAAAAAGAACGTATCGACGTTAACGCACTATTAGGCAAAACAATAAAGATACAATACACGGGTAACCAGTACTGCATACGTTGTGGACGAAAAAGCACTCGATTATTCGGACAGGGATTTTGCTATCCATGTTTTACCACTGCTCCTGAGGCGGAAGCATGCGTATTACACCCCGAGTTATGCCGGGCACACGAAGGCATAGCCCGAGACATGGAATTTGCCCAAAATCATTGTTTAATTGACCACTATGTGTACCTGGCCGCAACCGACCAGCTGAAGGTGGGGGTCACCCGCCATACCCAGATTCCAACGCGTTGGATCGACCAGGGTGCAGCGTCGGCCGTAATGATTGCCCGTACTCCCAATCGTTATACCGCTGGTTGCATGGAAGTGATACTGAAAAAGTTTTTTCCCGATAAAACCAATTGGCGCAGCATGCTTACCAATAAAACCATGCAAGATCCTGGTTTCAATGCCGCCATCGAAAAGCTTCCCATCCTATTGCCCTCCGAATGGCACATATATCTCATTACAAATCAAACCATTACAAAACTATATTATCCCGTACAAGCATATCCCGATAAAGTTTCAAGCATAGACTTGTTAAAAGTACCCGAAATATCAGGAAAACTAATAGGCATACGAGGCCAATACCTGATTTTTTCGGATGGTCAGGTAATCAACATCAGAAAACATAGTGGTTTTGAAGTAAGGATTGAGGTGGGGTGAAAAGTTTCTATCAAAAATGCAAATGATACCCACCTCGCTAGGAAAACAGAACCTTTATACCAATCCTCTACCCCAGCACCGTAAACTTTGGTTCCTCTTCGATAGAACAATAAGCAGGATACTCGCTCCAGCCTTCGGGAATAAGCTGATTAGCCTCTTCGGGTCCCCAGGTACACGAAGGATATCCGTAAAGTTTAAAATCTTTGTTTGTTTGGATATGCTTAAGTAACGGATCTATAAATTTCCAGGTTGCCTCCACCGCATCGCTGCGAATATACAGGGCTGGGTCGCCATGCATAGCATCGAGCAGCAGGCGTTCGTAAGCGCTGGGAATATAGGTATTGGCCAGTTCGCTATATTTAAAATCCATCTGTACCTGCTTTACATTATATCCCGATCCGGGTGATTTAAGGCCAAACTGCATCCCTATTCCCTCTTCGGGCTGTATGCGCAAAATGATTTTATTGCAAGAGGGGCCGGTACATTGCCCTTTAAATAAAGCCTGAGGCGTTGCTTTCAAGTGGATGATAACTTCGGTAAGCTGCGAGGGAAGTCTTTTTCCCGTCCGAATGTAAAAAGGCACATCGGCCCACCGCCAGTTATCGATGAAAACTTTCATGGCTACAAAAGTCTCGGTGGTAGAATCGGGTGCAACGTCTTTTTCCTCGCGGTAAGCTGCCAAAAAACCACGATTTGTCCGAGCCCCAGTATACTGACCCCGAATAATATTGTTTTCGATACTTTCTTTGTCTAAAGGCCGCAGAGCCTGAAGTACTTTCACCATTTCGTTCTGCAGCGACTGTGCTTCAAAAAGTACAGGTGGTTCCATGGCTATCAAAGCCAATAGATGCATTAAATGATTCTGCAACATATCACGAATAGCCCCGGCTTGCTCGTAATACCGCCCTCGGCTGCCTACACCCAACGTCTCAGCCGCCGTAATCTCAACATGATGAATAAAATTACGATTCCAGATTGGCTCAAATAATCCATTCGAAAACCGAAATACCAGAATATTTTGTACTGTCTCTTTACCCAGGTAGTGGTCGATCCGATAGATTTGATGCTCCGAAAAAACCAAATGTAACTTCTTATTCAAGTCGACCGCCGAGGCTAAATCATAGCCAAAAGGTTTTTCTACAATAATCCGTCTAAAGTATTTACCCGCTTCTTCTTGATGAAGATCAACAGCATGTAAATTCTGAGCAATGGTCTCGTACATGCTGGGGGGTGTTGCCAGATAAAAGAGATAATTGCCTCCTGTGTTGTAAACCTTATCAATGCTGAGTAGTTTTTCCTTCAACTTGAAGTATTCAGTTTTACCAGCAGTGTCAATAGAAAGATAATCAACCCGACTCAGAAAGGGTTCAATCAGCGATTCATTCTTTTTAACCAGATTAGAAAAATGCTCAATTCCCTCCTTCATCTTATCGCAGAAAGCAGCATGACTCATGGAAGAACGAGCTACACCAAGGATTATAAAGCTATCGGGTAATGCCGACTGACAATATAAATCGAACAACGCAGGTAACAGCTTGCGATAGGTTAGATCGCCCGATGCCCCAAAAATAACCACTATCTGATTTGTTGGACGCAACATTTACTAATTTATTTTGGTCTCAAAGTTAGATATTATTCCTAAGATTTTCCATAATAAACGAAATGCTATAAAGTAGGTTCATACCATAATGCTAACTTACGTCTATTCAAAGTAAAATGCTTTGCATCTTACAGATGCAAAGCATTTATATAGCAACTATCAGTATGAAATCAAAACGCTTTGCATCTCTAAGATGCAAAGCGTTTATATAAATATTTACTGACCGCATTTATTATTGACCATTTGGGCTTTTGCAGCTTGAGCAAACTTGCCAAAAGCAGCATTTTTGAAGGCTCCACAAGCGTCATCCTTCTTACCCAGAGCCAGGTAGGCCGTACCCAGGGCATAATAGTATTTGGCCTTATCCTCATTGCTACCAGTTTCCATTGCTAAACCCTTCTGAGCATACTCAATGGCATCATTATACTTCTTTAGCTTGGTAGAAACATCGGCAAGGTAATAATATGCATCTTTATCTTCGCCATAAGACAAGGCTTTTATAAGTAATGCTTCAGCCTCCTTGCCTTTATTCTGAGCATTAGCTCGCGACCCCTCTGCTCGTAAGTATTCGATAGCCATTTTTTGAGCCTTCTTTACCTGCGAAGAGTCGCCTTCCTGCGTGGCAATGGAAATAAATTTATCTATATTCTCAACAAATGCATCCAAATTTTTTAATGCACGATACGCAATGGCTTTGTTCAGCAACATGCTCGATAGTTTGGGGTCAAAATAATAGGCACTATCAAAAGCAACGATTGCCTTATTATATTCTTTTGCTGAAAAATAGGCCGACCCAATAGAGGAATATATCTGTGAAAGTAATTTTTTGGTTTTACTGCCAATTTCTTCGTTTTGATACTTTTCGCATAACGATAGCGTTTGACGTGCAGCTATCAAAGCTTTTTCTTTTTGTTTTTGGTCATAATACAAGTTACCTGCGTAGCGAAGATTCAAATCACACATAAAAGGTTCAGCCTTGGCACGTATTTCCAGCGCCGAATCACCAATTATATTGCATAATATCAAACAGCTATCCAATTTTTGAATGGCCAGGGGCAAATCTACCTTCATCAATTCGATGCTCTGATTAAAATACGCAGCCGCATCGGCCGGTGTATACTGATTATTCTGAGCATATTGAACCCCAATCATTGTAGCTCCTGCTAATAGTAACATGAGTAGTCTTTTCATAGTCTCACAGTTTAAATTAACATATTTCAACAAATATGTAATAATTTTTTATTATCAACAATAAATTTATTTTAAAAAAATCAAAATGACCGACACGAATTGTAGATAATTCTACCAAAACACTATATTTGGACATTCATCATAATTTCTTAGACAATATACTAATTTCGGATGAAATGAGCATGTATGACAGAATTCACAAACGAGTATGAAAATAATTTTTCATACCTGCTTGATTTTAGAGCACAAAACATATTACATGCGAGTTCCATCCGACCGCTATAAAAAATTAAAAAATATTTTGGATGAAAATACTGAAATACTCCCGATTCGTTTGGTTAGTTTTGCTTATCCACCTTTTAGGTTCCTGTGCTATACTTCATATCAATCGAAATTATAAGACTCCCAAACGTCCGTATCAATACCCCACTTTTACCCGTGCCGATTCGCTTCATGGCGCTTTAAATCCTTTCAGAACATGTTACGATGTTAAACATTACGATCTTAGCATAAAATTTCTACCGGAACAAAAATCCATCGTTGGAAGCGTGATTTTCTTCGCACTAACCACCCATGATTTTCAAAAATTACAATTCGACTTATACCCTAACCTTCAAATCGACTCTATTGTTTGGAAGGGACAAAAGCTTCAATATCAGCGACAATACGGTGCGGTATTTATTGATTTCCCAATCGTTATGTCCCAAAATGAATATTTTCAATTTACAGTATTTTATCATGGTAAGCCCCAGATAGCACATCGTCCACCCTGGGAAGGAGGTTTTGTCTGGAAGAAAGACAAAGAAGGTAACCTGTGGGCAGGTGTAGCATGCGAACTTTCTGGCTCAAGTCTCTGGTGGCCATCAAAAGACCATTTGAGCGATGAACCCGATAGCGTAACCATGCATTATTCGGTACCTCAACCATATTACTGTGTTGCAAATGGAATATTAGTAGATTCGGTATCTTCAAACCACTATACCACCTATACTTGGAAAGTTCACTATCCCATCAATACTTACAATGTTACTTTTTATATCGGTCGATACAAAAAGTTTACTATCCCCTATCGCAGTGACTCCAGCCAATTTACCATGACATTTTTTGTATTACCCTATAATTTTGAGAAAGCAAAAACACATTTTCAGCAAACTACCAATATCATTAATAAGTTCGAAAATTTTTACGGGGCCTACCCCTGGCCTGTCGATGGTTATAAACTGGTAGAAAGTCCCTACGAAGGCATGGAACACCAAACAGCGATTGCATACGGCAATCGATTTAAAAACCTCTCGTTTCTTGGTGCCGATTATATTATTCTCCATGAATCAGCCCATGAATGGTGGGGAAATAGTGTAACAGCTACCGATTTTGCAGATATATGGATTCACGAAGGTTTTGCAACCTATAGCGAAGCGCTTTATGTAGAAGCCACGCAGGGCTATGAGGCCTATCTGCGTTATCTACTTGTATATGCCTTGTTTATCCGAAATAAGCAACCCTTAATATTACCACATAGCGTAAACTTTTGGGACTACAAAGATGGGGATGTCTATTTTAAAGGTGCCCTTATGCTGCACACGCTCAGGAATATAATTCATAATGACTCACTTTTTAAAGATATCATTCGTACCTTTTACCATCAACACCAACATGGCTTCGCTACAAGCCAGGACTTTATCAATTGTGTAAATGCAAAAACCGGTACCGACTATTCCCCATTTTTCCGACAGTATTTCTACAATCGTAGCTGTCCCGAGCTACAGTGGGAATATTATTACGATGTTTATGCGGGAAAAGCTTATTTATATTTTCGATTCCAGAAAGCAAACGAAGATTTTACCATGCCTGTACGCATAAAAATTAACGAAACAACCTACGTAATACGCCCAACCACCCAATGGCAAAAAGCAGAAATACCAGCAACCAATTCGCTCATCATTAACAGCGATTATTCGTATATTGCCATAAAGCGTACCAAACATTTTGAGTAGCCTGTTAACTTTAAATACTTTGATGGGAATATCTGCTGAAATTTTAACTGGAATGCATTGGCAGGTACTTTGAATGGGAAAGATTTGTACCTGATAGCACATTTCAACAAATGGGTAAAAGTTTTGCACATTCACGCACGATACCATTAGATAATATAACTTTGCTGACATTTATCGGATGCTTTTGTATTTTTTGCCGTGTCGCAAATAAATTAAGTAGATGGAACCAAAAGAGGCAAATCAAAACGATAGTGCTCTGCGGGTAAATGATGGAATTCCTCAACCGCCGGCCATTAGCGAAGAGTCGGTTCAACGATTCAAAAGTATACGTCGGCAACGCTTATCGGTGGATGAATATGTAGATGGTATCCTGCGGGGCGATCGCACCATATTAAGTAGAGCTATTACTTTGGTAGAAAGCAATTTACCAGCACATCATTTACTTGCTCAAGAAATTATTCAGCGGTGTCTTCCTCTAAGCGGAAACTCGTTTCGTATTGGAATTACTGGGGTACCTGGGGTAGGCAAAAGTTCATTTATCGAAACGCTGGGGATGCATGTTGTAGAGCAAGGTCATAAGTTGGCCGTGCTGGCCATCGATCCCAGCAGCGAACGTACCAAAGGTAGTATACTGGGCGACAAGACTCGTATGGAAAATCTTTCCTCACATCCGCAAGCCTTCATTCGTCCCTCGCCTTCGGCTGGTTCGCTGGGTGGGGTAGCCCGAAAAACTCGCGAAGCCATATACCTATGCGAAGCTGCCGGTTACGATATAATATTTGTAGAAACAGTTGGGGTAGGTCAGTCGGAAACTACGGTACACAGCATGGTCGATTTCTTTCTACTGCTTGCACTCGCAGGCGCTGGCGACGAGCTACAGGGCATTAAGCGCGGTATTATGGAAATGGCCGATGCTATTGTAATAACTAAGGCCGATGGCGATAACGTCAATAGAGCATTGCGGGCCAAAACAGAACTTCAGAACGCCCTTCATTTTTTCCCTCCAAGTCCTTCGGGATGGCGACCGCTGGTACAAACCTGTTCTGCTCATCTAAAACAAGGTATTGACGAGATATGGCAAATGATCGAGGACTTCCAGCAACAGGTGCAGGCCAACGGATACTTCGATTTGAATCGACGCCAACAGGCTAAATTCTGGATACATCAAACCCTTCAGGAAATGCTCACCCATTCGCTGTATCAGCACCACGAGATAATAAAACTCATTGAAAAGCTCGAGCAAGAAGTACTCCAGGGAAATATCACCAGTTTTGAAGCCGCTCAACGGTTATTCGACCAGTACAGTAAACTAATAACACGTAAGGACTAGGGCATTTTTTTCCAAATAATTACTTCCAACGATCGTTTTGGAACGTGATGGACCCCCTGGTCGTCGCGCCAGTACTTAAAATCGCCACCAGCAGCCAAAGGTTCAATGACTACCTGTTCGACGGGCTTTCCAAGCGCTATTACCATTAGTATTTCGAATGTAGAAGGAATTTGTAAGGCTTCCCGCAGCATATCTTTTTTTATGCTCATGAGAATACAACCGCCTAAACCTTTCTCAACAGCACCTAACAAAATGGTCTGTGCTGCAATACCATGATCGCAAAGTGGTTGTTCAGAAATACTCTTATCGAGCAACATCACCACATAAGCCGATGGACGTTCCCCCCTGGAAGGTCCAGGCCAATCCTTCAAATAAGCTGCCCATGCCAAAGCTGGAAATATAAGCTCATTACTCGCCGGAGAATTGGAAAGGATATACTTCAGAGGTTGTGCATTCCTTCCTGATGCCCCATAGCGCGATAGATCTACAAGCTCTTCGAGCGTTTCGATAGGAATCACATGGCTTTCATCGAAACGCCGATAGCTTCGATTCTTGATTACTAAATCCCGCAAATAGGAAGACATAGACTTAAAAAAATCAATTACCTATGAGGAAATTTATTTAAATGGCTCCACACGCTGCTGTTTAAGGATAGCATGATGCGCCATCAGTCGTATGGCATTGATTTTAATAAATCCAGTACTATCTTTTTGGTCGAATCCACCCTCAATATCCATGCTCGAAAGATCCTGATTGTACAATGAGCTGGGCGATTCACGTCCATCGACCAATACATTGCCCTTGTATAGCGTGAGATATACGGTACCATCAATGAGTTCCTGGCTCTTATTGATAGCCGCCAGCAAAAATTCCATTTCGGGGCTGAACCAGAAGCCGTAGTAAATTAGCTCGGCGAATTTTTCGGAAAGCATGTTCCGCAAGCGCATAACTTCACGGTCCATGGCAATACCTTCGATATCCATGTGTGCCACTCGGAGGATTGTAGCACCCGGCGTTTCATATACGCCTCGCGACTTAATCCCCACAAAGCGGTTTTCTACCATATCGCAGATACCAATACCGTTTTCTCCGCCAATCTTATTGAGATAAATGAATAATTCAAGCGGATCGGTAAACGTGGTGCCCTCGTCGAGATTGACCACCTTTACTGGAATACCATCCTTAAAAGTAATGGCTATCTTAGTTTCTTTGTCTGGTGCATCCTGCGGACGTACCATTTTGGTAAGCATATCGGCACTCCAGGGATGTTTGGGGTCTTCGAGAATACCAGCCTCATGACTTATGTGTATGAGATTATCGTCTTCGCTGTAAGGTTTTTTAAGGGTAGCCTTAACAGGAATGTTATTTTTCTCGGCATACTTCAGCATATCGGTACGACCCTTAAATTGGTCAAGAAATTCCTGCATTTTCCAGGGGGCAATGACCTTTATCTTTGGGTTAAGCGCATAGTAGGTAAGCTCAAAACGAACCTGATCGTTGCCTTTGCCTGTGGCACCATGACCCACATAGTTGGCTTTTTCTTTTTCAGCAATCTCTATTTGTCGCTTAGCAATCACAGGACGCGCTAAGGCGGTTCCCAGTAAATAACGACCTTCGTATACAGCATTTGCCTTTATTGCCGGAAAAAGATAATCGGTTACCAATTCGCGCTTTAAATCCTCGATGTAAACTTTCGAAGCCCCAATTTTATATGCCTTTTCTTTTGCTGCTTCAAAATCTTCGTCCTGTCCAACATCAGCTATATAGGCTATTACTTCATAACCTTTATCAAGCAACCACTTTAAAATAACCGAGGTGTCTAATCCTCCGCTATAGGCCAATACAACTTTTTCTTTTGCCATATATTTCTTGCAATTTAATTGCTGTAAAATTACATATTTTTTTAAAGATACTGTTAAAGTATGGCGGTTAATCCATAACATAAAAAAATGATAAAAATTATGCTTAATAATCAGACACTTACATTATTGTGGGTAAAATTTTTTTCATGCAGGTTACTTTTGTTATAACTTTGACATAAAAAGAGGGTTTATGAAGAAATAAGGGCATGCAATTTAAACTAGTAGGGGCTAAAAATTTAAAAGCTATGGTTGCTAATTTTGATTGGAGCGGGAAAACAATTCTAATCGCCGAGGACGATTATTATAGTTCGGCCTATTTAAGGGAATTGTTTAGCAGGACTGGAGCCACCATCATTCATGTTGATAATGGACTGCGTGCCTTTGCGGAGTGCCTTAAAAATCCTGAAATCAATCTGGTGCTCATGGACGTTAAGTTACCCATAGTGAATGGGTTGGAAAGTACCCGGTTGATCAAAAAGTATAAGCCTCATATCAAAGTGATTGCTCAAACAGCTTTCGCCATGGTGGGCGATCGCAATCGTTGTCTTAGTGCAGGGTGCGATGAATATATTACTAAACCTATCGATCCAGCCGACTTGTTCAGTAAAATTTACCGATTGTTTACCTATCAGGATCTTTCCGCTGAAGCCTCTGAGCAAATAATTGCAAATAAAAATGACCATCCCCATTAATTTGGGTGAGTTAACCATGGTTTCTTCTTTATTCCTTTTGATAAATCTCGTTGATAAGAGAACGGTACTTGTGCTGGATGAACTTTCGCTTGATTTTTAAGCTGTAACCCGGCACATATTTTACGTAATAGGTAATTTAATTTTATCAAGCAGTTC
>ERZ795060.4539-NODE-4539-length-11623-cov-5.683437_pt1 | contig 11623 bp, 9 predicted proteins | sample MGYA00375144_ERZ795060 | MGnify/ENA primary metagenome ERZ795060 (study PRJEB30189, sample SAMN05720157) | activated sludge metagenome | isolation source: anaerobic digester from wastewater treatment plant | place: Japan | collected 2015-05-15 ... | reverse complement strand
TCTTCTCATTCTACGCCACCAAGGTGATCACCACGGGGCATGGCGGAATGCTCGCCACGAGCGACCCGAGACTCCTGGAGCGTGCCCGCGACCATCTCGGTTGCGACAAGAAGGATGATGACCAGCTCCGCTACAACTACTCGCTCACCGACTTCCAGGCGGCGATGGGGCGCCTGCAGCTCGCGAGGCTGCCCCAAATCGTTGCTCGCCGCCGCAGCCTGGCCGAGCGCTACCGGAGCGAGGGCCTTCCCGATTGGCATGGGCCGCGCGACGGCCACATCTACTATCGCTATCTGATCCGGGTGCAAAACCTGGAAGCCGCCATCTCCTGGCTCGCCGCTCGTGGCGTCGATGCCAAGCATCCCGTCTACCGAACGCTCGCCCAGGATGGGAGCAGGAGCTGTCCGGTGGCAGAGGCAATCCAAAACTCGGTTCTATCCGTTCCGCTGTACCCGGCGCTGGAGGAGGAGGAGGTTGACCGGGTCATCAGGGCGCTGCGCGAGATGCCACGCGCCCTCTAGAGGATTGTATTCATGCATAGCTATGCCCTCATCTTCATCGTTGCTCTGGGTATCTCGTTCGCACTGCTCCCCTTCGCGCGTTCACTCTCCTGGCGATGGGGAATACTGGACCACCCCAGCGGACGCAAGGTGCACCTGCAGCCGACACCGCTCCTTGGTGGGGTGGCGATTTACGGCGGCTTTGCCCTGACGATCGCACTCCTTGCGCGGGAAGACCGCGACTTTCTCTTCTTCCTTCTCGCGTCGCTCTATCTACTGGTCATCGGCCTGATCGACGATCGGTTTGATATCCAGGCCCGACACCGCATCTTTCTCCAGGCCGCCGCCGCGGTCGCGGTCATCGCCACCGGGATCTCCTTCTCCCTCGGGATGGGGGTAATCATCGCGGGCGCCGTCACGCTCCTCTGGCTGCTGGGGATCGTCAATTCGACCAACTGCCTGGATTGCATCGATGGCGCGGCCGGCACCTATGCCTTCGTCGCCTGCTGCTGGTTCTTCGCGTTGGCGCTGCAGCATGGCCGGCTCTCCATCGCCTCGCTCGCGGTCGCGCTCGCAGGGGCAGTACTCGGGTTCCTCCTCTGGAACTTTCCCCCGGCATCCATCTTCATGGGCGACCTGGGAAGCACGTTCGTTGGGTTGATGCTCGGCATCCTCTCCCTCGCCAGTGGCACCCCCTACCAGGAGCGGTTCCGCTTCCCCATTGAGGCACTCGTTCTCGCTCCAATCGCCTATGACTTCCTGCTGGTACACGTTCGCCGCTACCGCGCGGGCACCCGAAACGTGCGTGACCTGCTCAGTTCTACAGGGAAGGATCACCTCCCCCATCGCCTCCTGGCGATCGCGCTCACGCCGCGCGAGGCCGATCTCTACCTGGCGGCGCTCGCCAGCCTCTGGGGGCTCACCGCGCTCCTACTGGTTCAAGGCCACCTTGCCGCGGTCGCAGCGGGCGCGCTTGCCCTTATCGCGCTTTTCTTCGGCGAGGGCGTACTCTATCGCTTGACGGGTGCACGCCGGCATCGCCTGGGGGCAGCTGCCAGCCCCAGGGCCTCCGAAGAAGCTTTTGAGACCGGCTCTGCCGGCGACTGAAACCAATCGTTCGCTTTCCCTGAGGAGTGAAGCAATGCGCTATCTCATCACCGGCGGTGCGGGCTTCATTGGCTCGCACCTGGCCGACGCTCTCATCGCCCGTGGCGACGAGGTGACGGCCCTCGACAACCTTGCCACCGGATCGCTGGAGAACGTGCGCCATCTGGAGGACAACCCCGCCTTCCAACTCATCGTTGGCACCATTCTGGATCCGGCACTCGTGGACCAGTTGATGGCCGATTGTGATGTCGTGGTCCACCTGGCCGCAGCGGTCGGCGTCAAGTGGATCATCGATAATCCCCTCTCCTCCATCCAGACCAATATTCGCGGCACCGAGATCGTGCTGGAGGCAGCAAACCAGCATAAGCGGACCGTGCTTCTCGCAAGCACTTCGGAGGTGTATGGCAAGAACGGGCATGGCCCTCTCTCCGAGGATGACGACCGGGTAGTCGGGGCTACGTCCGTCTCACGCTGGCTCTACGCTACCACAAAGGCATGTGATGAGTTTCTGGCGCTTGCCTACCACCGCGAGAAGCAGCTCCCGGTGATTATCCTTCGCTTCTTCAATACGGTGGGGCCGAGGCAGACCGGTCAATACGGCATGGTCGTGCCCCGTTTCGTGAAGCAGGCACTCTTGGGGCAACCGCTTACTGTCTTTGGAGACGGCCAACAGACGCGGTGCTTCACGGATGTCCAGGACGCGGTGCGCTGCGTGCTCGCTCTGGCCGATACCCCAAAGGCGATCGGGCGCATCTTCAACATCGGTGGCTCTCAGGAGGTGACCATTCAGGAGCTTGCCGAACGGGTGCTCGCCATGACCGGGAGCACCTCCGAGATTGTCTACCTGCCCTATGAGCAAGCCTATGAGAAGGGGTTCGAGGATATGCGTCGGCGTGTGCCAAACACCACGCGCCTCCGCGAGACGATCGGCTTTGCTCCCGATTCGGACCTCGACACGATACTTAGGCGAGTGATCGATTACTTCCAGAAGTAGAACTAATACATCGAATCCCATGCCGTCCCGGAGAGGAGATGGCGATGCCCTCTGGTGACGCGGCCGAACGTTCTCCAAACAGCCCAGATCGCCCGAGCATCGACCCTATGCAGAAAACCCGAAACAGAAGACCGAACTCCAGATGGCCATCTGCCATCCGCGCTGGCTGGCGATGGGTATTGACCCTGGGGCTGCTGTGCGCCTGCGCCGGCATGGCAAGCGCGGAAGAGCCCCCTATCACTCAGCACATACTTTCTCTCCTCGAGGCAGAAGGTTTCGAGAACCTGCACGCCGAAGAAGATGCAGAGAAGCGGGTGTTGACCATCCGCTTTGAGAACCGACGCTACCGTTGGGAAGTCGCCGGGCTGGGGGTTCTCCTCGCCCTCGTCTCGCGGGAGTATGAAGGGCAGCTGGTCGTTATCCCACTGCATACTGGGCTGCCGATGGCGCGCATCGAGGTGTCTGCCGCAGACTACCGGGCCTTCCTGCGTGGCGAACTGGAGGGCGCGGAGTTCTCTTCGCGCATGCGGGTGATGCCCACGTCGCCAGAGTCACCATCGGCCAGCGCGCGCAACGCGAGTGCCGGACGCGTGGATATCCAGTTTGCGCCCGGGCTTCGTGTCAACCTGGCCACCCCTGCTCCGCCAGGGGTCTTCACCGGGGCAGAGGTGCGCGCGAACACCTCGCTCGCGGTTCAGCTCGGGAAGGGTTTGGCGTTCGAGGGGACGTACGTATACCCATTGAGTAACAGCAAGCCAACCTTCTCGCGAATTGCGGGCACCTGGAATGCACGCCTGGGGAGAAACGGCTACTTCCAGTTTCAGGGCGGGCGCCTCTCGCACGAGCTGGATGGGATCGCCGCTCAGGTAAGCTATCTCAGTGATACCGGCAGTCATCACGTGGGGGCATCCGTCGCGCAGGCATCCTACCCGGGTTGGAAGCGCACTACCAGCCACCAGCTTTTCTATGCATGGCGGCCGACAGGCACCGATTTGACGGCAACGATCTCAGGGGGGCGTTATCTGCGGGGGGACCAGGGCTACTCGTTTAGCATTCACAACGGATTCGCTGAGAACGGCATTGAGTTCTTCTACACCACCACAACGCTCAGCCGAACCACAGGGGTTGTCTTCACTGTGCCTCTGGGATGGATGCGCCAGCCCCGCCCCTGCCCGGTGCGGATGCACTTCAAGAACGCATTTGGGTTTGCCTATACGGATGAACGGCCCTACCCGCTTGACGGAGGGCTATCAGCGCCGTTCTACGACAGCTACCAGACGGCCATTCGCCGCTGGACGAGCGCCTATCTGCGCGCCTATGTCGGACAGATGCGGGAGGCAGGGATGAGATGGGCCTCAGAGCCGGGAGATGGAAGTCATAGGATGTTCTAGGTGGCCCAGCGCCAACTCCACTGGGCCAGTGCGCGGGGTTCGATCAGGCCTTATCGGCCATGCCCCGGCGAAAGGAGAATACAGATGAAAGGTCACCGGTTTGCCAAATCGCCGCTCTTCTACTGGGTCGCGGTCGCCGCGATCCTTTGCGCCGGCGCGGGATGCTCTGCCCCGGACGACGATGAGCGGGCGCGCTTTGGCATCGTTACCGGCTTTGTGTTGGACGCGGACAACAATCCGATCGCGGGCGCTCAGGTCCGCGTCATCGACCAGGCGCCGGGCGCGCAGATCGGCACGCGCAACTATTTCGGCGAGCGGGGCCCCTTCGTGGCGAACGCTCGCGGGCAGTTCCGGATTGAGGGCGTGCAACTCTCGCCCGGCGATCAGGTGGTGCTGAACCTGGAGGTCACCCACCCCGGCTTTCTCCCCGGCTTCGCCACCAGCGTGGCGCCGTTAACAGTCCAGATCGGCGATGGCTTCCTCGTCGCGGGAGAGCGCTCGCGCGACATCCTGGTGCAGGCGGTGGAAACCTCCGATGTGATCGCCGTCCTGCAGCGGGTCGGCAGCACGTCGGTCATCGGCCACTCGGGGGGGGAGATCACAGCACCCGTACCCCAGCCGAGCACCGTCACGACGCCTCCCGCCGTCATCACCGTTCGCGTGCCGCAGGGCGCGCTAGCCACCGCCGTGCCGGTAAGCCTGACGCCACTCACCCCAAGCGCTCTCGTTGCGACCACTGCTCACCTCCCGTCCACTCTCCCGACGCCGACGATGCCCGCGGTGCCGGGCCGCCCGATCTCGGTCAGCACCGATGATCCGATCGATCTCGCGGTAGTGACCCCCTTCTCGGCGTTCGATCTCCGCGTGGGCACCAGCGCCAACCAAAGCTTCGTCTTCCCTGCGGGCTATGAGCCTTCTGTGCTCTGCCCCTTGCCGATCTCGCTGCCAGCCGGCACGCGCGTGCCGGTCATGGAGTTCGTCACCGAGCCCGTCGCCGCGCCCAATGCTTTTTGGCGCTTTGTCACCGATGGCATCGTCGGTCCGAACGGGCGCGTGATCGAGTTCAAGATATCCCGGCCGGGGATCTATGCCGCGGTCGCCGAGTTGCGCTGGTCGCTGCTCGCCGTCCTCAACGACAGCGAGCGCCAGGTGCAAGACTTCAATCCGCTGACGCAGTTTCCGCAGGGCTACCTGGCCACCAGCATCAACGCGACGCTGACCATCCAGGGTCTGAACGACAGTGACCACCCGGCGGAGCTGGCATTCATTCGAAGCGCGCTTGCCGCCATCCTGGACGATACAGCCCACGGGCCGATCCGCGTGGTCGTTCCGCCTGGCGACAGGTTTGGGATCCGCTGCACGCCGGTGAAGCGCGACATCGGACTGCGCCTCATCGTGGGGAGTGGCGAGCGCGAGTTCACCTACAACGGTCTCTGGCGCTTCTGGAGGCAGCAGCAGCGAGAACTTCCCCCGCTGCAGCAGATACCGCCCCATCTACAGGGGCACGTCCAGGGCGGTGGCGTCGAGCGCTGACCGCTCCTCCTGCACGAGGGAGCCTGGCTCTCCGGGCTCCCTCCCATACACAAGGCAGATGGGCTCCACCGCGGAACCCGTGAAGAGCGGACCGTGGATGAGATGCGCCTTCTGTCCGGAATTCCTGGGGCCAGAGCCTACTAGGCACGCCCCCGCACCAGAGGCAGTTGACTTCAAGCCAGCCCGCACTGGCTCGAAAGAGGGGACCATGCCGCAGACACCTAAGCTGATGTACAACTACCGTGGCGTCTATCACCGTGACCTGACGCACGAGGTGGCCTACTACGCGGGAAAATACACGGGGGAGTACTATCGTATGCGTAGCGGCGTCACCACCCCGCTCTGCCTCGTCGCGAACGACCACCGGTTCTCCAGCAACTCGATCAAGCACTATGTTTGCCAGGGGCTGATTGAGGCCGGGTGCCAGGTGGTAGACAACGGGTGCCTTCCGACATCTGTCGCTTCATACTGCATTCGCAAGCGCGCCGATGGGGGCGTGGTCGTGACCGCATCGCATAACCCGCCAGAGCATAACGGCCTGAAGTTCTTTGACTCCACGGGGGGAGTGCTCAAGCCACACGTGGAGGAGGTGCTGATCGCCAAAGTGCTCGCGCAAGTCGCTAAGGATGATACCATCCCGCACCGGCTGATCACGCGCGGCTACGCCCTCCAGGGCCCAGAGGATGTGATGGAGCTCTATATCAGCGACGTCGAGCGCACCATCACGCTACAGCATTCGCTGCGCGTAGCTGTCGATTGCCGTTTCGGCACCGCCTACACCATCATGCCCCAGCTTCTCGAGCGCCTGGGATGCGAGGCTGCGCTCCTCCACGGTCAGCTCCATCCCTACTTCATCAAGTCGAACGGCGATTACCTCAACCCCGAGCCGAAGGAGAGCAACATCGGCGAGATACGGCGCTTCATCGGATCCGGCACCTATGACGTGGGCTTGATCTTCGATGGGGACTCCGACCGAAACGTGATCGTCGATGATAAAGGCACCTATGTCACCGATGATACCGTTCTCCTCCTGCTCGCCCTGGAGTATGCCGACCGGGCGAAGCCGGTCGCGGTCACCATCGACACGGCGCTCATGGTGGAGCAAGTCCTGCGCAAGGAGGGATTCGAGCTGCTCGTAACCCCAGTCGGAGACCCCTTTATCGCGCAGGCGCTGGAGGATACCGACGCATCCTTCGGTGGCGTGCCCAACGGACACTACATCTTCCCGGATTTCAACCTCTACAGCGATGGCATCTACTCCGCGGCGGTGATGCTCCGCCTGGTGGCCAAGCTGAAGAGTCAGGGCACCACCCTCTCGGAGTTTGTGGGTACTCTGCCCCCTGGCTACATCCTCAAGGCAAAGCACCCCTTCGGACAGAGCCGCGCCGCTTTCCACGCGGAGGTTGCTCCCCGAGTGCGCGATCTCATCGCCCGGCATTGCAATCAGATCGATGATCGCCAGACGGATGATTGCGTGGTGACAGGGCGCTCGGATCATTGCAAGCTGCTCGTACGGTACAACCGCTGGGACAACAACTTCAACGTGCAGGCAGAGTCACTGGAGTCGGCCGGCCATGCACAGGAACTTCAAGATTCTCTCATGAGCCTGCTTGGAAGTATCTGCACGAATGCCAGCACCAAGGCTCGCACCAACGCGTGATACGGAGCCGTGTGACGCGGAAAGGGAAGCTCTGTGATTAAAGGGTTGATTCTTGCAGCCGGACGGGGCACACGCCTGCGCCCGCTCACCGACCGCCGGCCTAAGCCTCTGGTGCCGATCGCGGGCCGGCCCATTCTCCAGTACAATATTGAGAACCTGCGCGACGCGGGGATTGATGACATCGTCATCGTGGTCAATCCCGATTCCGATGAGGTGGAGCGCTACTTCGGGGATGGTTCGCGAATCGGCGTGCGCCTCACCTATGTAGCACAGCACGAACTTCGGGGCACGGCCCACGCCGTTTACCAGGCGAGAGACGCCGTTGGTGATTCGCCCTTCATCCTCGTCTTCGGGGATAACATGACCGGCTATCGCCTCCGAGACCTAGCGGCAAGCCTGGAGAAGTACTCAGGCGGAAGCGTCCTTGCCGTGTGCGCAGGCGGTGATCATCGCAAGCACGCCGTGGTCTGCGTGGACGGCGACCGCGTCTGCCTGATCGAGGAGCGGCCGGAGGTACCCAGAGGACCGTACACCTGCGCGGGGATGTATGCCTTCACCCCAAGCATCTTCCCTGCGATTGAGAAGATCCAGCCTGTCGCCAACGGCGAGTACTACCTGCCACATGCCATTCAAGAGCTGATCAACGATGGCCAGCCGGTTTACTACTGTCTCGCCGAAGGGTGGCGCGTCAACATCAATACCCCGGCGGATATGATGCAGGCGTTGGCCTACGTGGTTAGGGACATGGCAGACGGTTACCGCCATGCGTTGCGCCGCGGCGCCGCCCCCGAGGTACTCTTGGGGGCCAATGTGCACCTGGATGAGAACGTGAGCCTCGGCGGTTGCAGCTACATCGGTAGCGGCTGCCGGATCGGCAGCAACAGCTACATCGGCAACTCGATGCTCATGGAGAACGTTCTGGTCGGCTCGGATTGCGTAGTGCATAACGCCATCCTCGGACAAGGGGTCGTGGTTCCGGATGGCACGCGCGCGCTCGGTGATGGCGCTCCCCTGGTAGTGCCAGATGGCAGGGTGATCACGCCGTCACGCAATTAGCGGCACGTAGAATTTAGACACGCGACAAGCAGTTTAGACGTACGCAGGGGCCTGATACTCGCTGCACCATGAGTATCAGGCCCCTGCGCATGTTTAGAGCACAACTGGTGCCTCGCTCGGCGTCAGAGGGTATGCATCACCCTGGCAATCAACGCAGGGTGAGTCTGGGTCATCGCCGTTAGCTGCTCTCCCATGCTGGAGAAGTGGCGCAGCGCCGCGCGGCAGCGGTTGCGCGCCCTCCAGACTGCCAGACGGCCGCCGTTAGCTTCCACGACCGTCAGATGCGCGCGCGCTTCATGGTACTCATCGCGTGCTCGCCGATACGCCTCAACGATTCGCATCGCCTCCGCATCCGCCTGGATCTCCTCCGCAGATGCTCCGGTTGTCTCCAACAACTTCTGCGGCTCTACCGCTTGCGCCTTCGGCATGCAGACACCCATCATCTCACCTGTCCCTCTCATGGGAAGCGATCCTGTCTGGATCCGGCCACGCTACGGCCTCATCTTCCTCTTTCGGCACTCTGGCCCGAACACTTAAACCCCTGTCTCGGCAGCCCCGCCGCTCTTGCCATCGCACACACTCAGGACGGTGAGCCCTCTAAGTAAGAGACGACGTGCGTGCCATAACCGTTCCCCCCCCCGTCCTACGCCCCGACATGGCGCACTGGCGCAGGCCATACCTCACCTTCCCTAGCCAACGCCGGGCCTCCTGATAGGGACTTATCCTACGGTTTACACAACACGATGGATGGTGTATAATAAAAGCCACCACTTGGTGGTGAAGTGTCTGGACCAAAGGGGCCATCCCTTTCGGCACTCAAGGGCGCACGAGTTCTCCCCATGGTCACTTCAGTTCCGGGTTTTCCTGCGCACCCCATGGTGGCAGTCGATCGCAAGATTCCGGTGTCGCAACCAGACTGGAGTCGGGAGCTACTCTGCTGGCCGCCACCTGTGGTGCCTGTTTCGCGCATCTACTATCGCACTGCCGAGTGCTGCTACATGCCTATCCAACCGGTAGCCCGCAAGCACGGGGAGAGTAGTGGCTGCTGAGTGTAGGCAGGCGCGATAGATGCGGACCAGCGAGCGTGCGTCTGTCCGGCTATGCGAATTGCATTCTGCGGTGCATCAGACCCTAGATGCTGGAGGTAATCGTAATGCAGTCACGGCCAGTCGTTGCCACGGAGCAGCCGTCAGAACAAGCGGCCTGGGCTGAACGCAATACTGAGCCCTCCCGATGGTACGCACTCTACACCCGCAGTAATTACGAGGCACGTGTCGCAAGCGTGCTATCAGCACAGTCGGTGGAGACCTATGTCCCCACCTGCCCGGCCTGGAGCCGGCGCAGCCGAGTACCCCGTCTCGCCGATACGCCCATCTTCCCGGGATATGTCTTCATTCATAGCCCCCTCACGAAGGAGGTGTGGCTCACCGTCAAGAAGACGACGGGGGTAGTGCGCATTGTGGGCTGTGGAAACGAGCCAACGCCTATCCCCGATCACGAGATTGAGTCGCTACGAACCGTCCTTGCGGTGCAGCCGGTCGTGGTAGGCCACCCACGGCTGCGTGCCGGTCAGCATGTTCGTGTCGTACGCGGGCCACTCGCCGGCGTCTATGGCACCCTCGTTCACGTCGCGCGAAACCGGCATCGCCTAGTAATCACCGTGGAGCTTCTCAACCGCTCGGTGAGCACCTCCATCGATGCAAGTCTCGTCGAGCCTTGCGATACCTAATCGACCTGCCGCCATCGGTGCTGTCGAGGCTCGCCGTAGCGGGCTCCGACAGCGCCAGCGCGCGCCCCTGGGAGATCCGACAGCCCGCGACGAACTATGGCTCAGGGAAGGCGGCGATCCCCATCCACACCGCGCTTGCCACCCGGCTTCAAGACAACCGCGCCGTGCTCCGCCGGCGCCCGAAAGGGGGATAACCGAGGTATGATCTATCGTAATCTGGGCAAGACTGGCATCCAGGTCTCCGTCATCGGCTTCGGCGGGATGCGCTTCTTCAACAAGAGCGAGGAGGAAGCGATTGCGACGGTTCACCGCGCCTTTGAGAGGGGGATTAACTTCTTCGAAACGGGGAGCTACGGCAACGGCAAGAGTGAGGAGATGCTGGGCCGGGCGCTATGGCAGGTGGCGCGGCGCGACCAGGTGATCCTTGCCAATAAGGCCCGTGCTTCGGAGAGGCCCACCGCCGCCTCGGTCCGCGCGGAGCTAGAGGCATCGCTCAAGCGGTATCAGACGGACTACTTCGATATCTTCAACTTTTGGGGCACCAACACGCCGGAGATGCACCGGCACATCCTGGAGCACGGCGCACTCGAAGCGGCGCTCCAGGCCCGTGAGGAGGGGTTGATCCGCGCCATCGGGCTCACCACGCACGCACGCCCGGAGTGGATCCGTGACTTTGTGGATGCCTACCCCTGGGAGTGCATCATCCTCAAGGAGCACATGCTCTACAGCCGCAACCAGGAGGTGATCGATTACCTGGGGAGCAAGGGGATCGGAGTGGTGGTCATGACCCCCCTCGCAGGCGGCGTAGTCGCGACGCCCAGCGAGGAGATCCGCGCCGAAGTCGCCCGCGAGGGCCTGACTCCCGCTCAACTCGGCCTGCGCACGCTGATCGCCAACCCCAACATCTCCAGCGCGATCAGCGGGATGACCTCCCCCAGCGAGGTGGATGAGAACGTCGAAGCCGCCCGAACTGACGGCCCGCTCACCCCGGCTGAACAGCGCCTCGTCGACTGGATCCGGCAGAAAACCCAGGCTCTGGGCGAGCGCTTCTGCACCGGGTGCAGCTATTGCATGCCGTGTCCTCAAGAGGTGAACATCCCCGGCATCTTCCGGCTCTGGAACCTAATGCGCGGCTACGGCAACGCTGAATACAGCAAGCTGGAATATCAGAAAATCCGGGAACAGCGCCACTGGGCTGATTTCCCCGGCCGCTCCGTGGAGCACTGTGTGGAATGCGGCACCTGCGAGGAGAAATGCCCGGAGCGCCTCTCAATCATCGACGACCTGAAGCGCGCGCATGCTGAGTTGACGGCGCAATAGTCCGTTGGCAGATTGAGCAAGCCGGGCGCGTCTCAGACGTGCCCGGCTTCTCTTGGTTCCCCGGGGCGAGTAATCACCGCCCGGCATACCGCTGGTAGCCGAAGATCCCCAGAAACTCCTTGCACCGGTCGCGCACGGCGGCAAACCAGGCATCGCGGCGGGATGCGTTCGCCACGCGATCCAGGCGTGGCTTGAGCGGCATCCGGTTCTCGCCGTAATCGGGCGCCAGCACCCGCTCGCCGAGGACGCCGGCCTCGACCAGCTCGCGCAGCTCCTCCTAGATCGGAAGAGCACACGTCTGAACTCCAGTCATATTGAGCCATCTCGTATGCC
>ERZ795060.4526-NODE-4526-length-11649-cov-4.614887_pt1 | contig 11649 bp, 11 predicted proteins | sample MGYA00375144_ERZ795060 | MGnify/ENA primary metagenome ERZ795060 (study PRJEB30189, sample SAMN05720157) | activated sludge metagenome | isolation source: anaerobic digester from wastewater treatment plant | place: Japan | collected 2015-05-15 ... | reverse complement strand
ACCCGCGACCCTCAGCTTGGAAGGCTGATGCTCTAGCCAACTGAGCTACTCCCGCATCTACTCGTGAGGATTGTGCAGTCATCAGCGACTCACGTCTCCTGCAATCCCTCGCTCAACTGGTGGAGGGGGGAGGATTCGAACCTCCGTAGGCTTCGCCGGCAGATTTACAGTCTGCTCCCTTTGGCCGCTCGGGAACCCCTCCCGGTCGTTCTCTCATGGAGCTGGAGATGGGACTCGAACCCGCAACCTGCTGATTACAAATCAGCTGCTCTACCCATTGAGCTACTCCAGCGCTCCAGGCACACCCATAGCTTGGCGCACCAGGTGTGTCTATCCCAAGCCCCTTGGAAAAGTCAAGAGCCAAAAACCGACCTGAAAAGCGGATCACCCTCGTGCCTCGGGGCCCATCCCGCCCCATCGCCCATGGACGCCGAGGTAGTCCGAGGCGGCCTTCGGGCCGGAGAAAGATACCGCCCGGGCGCCCATGGATACCGGTTTTGGCGGGGTGATTGGGTATGCGGACGACACATGTGGGCCCATGTTCGTCCTTGACTCCCGTTCGTGCCCCCACGAGTTCGTGTGTGGGTGCCGGGAACCCCTCCGCACGCAGGGCACCGCCCGGGCGCCCATGGGCACCTAACACCCAGGCCTTTCCCGCCTGTGTGCGTCCACGCGCCTTTTCGGCCTGCCCGCCGAAGGCGGTCCTTATCCCGTTGATTCCCCTACCCCCCTGTGTTAACACAATCTCCATGCAGAAACGGCTCAACCACGTGGCCATCATCATGGATGGAAACGGGAGGTGGGCGCAACAGCAGGGGCTGTCGCGGCTCAAGGGACACGAGATGGGCGCGAGGGCCGCAAAGAGGGTGGTGCAGCTCGCGAAAGACCGCTCGATCCCCTTCCTCACGCTCTACGCCTTCTCTTCCGAGAACTGGGCCCGGCCGCAAGACGAGGTCGAAGGCCTGTTCAACCTCCTCGAGCGCTTCATCGCCGAGGAGATCGACGAGCTCAACGAAAGCGGCGTCCGTATACGCGTCATCGGGGACATGAGCCGCTTCTCGGACCACCTTCGAGGCACCATCCAGCGAACCATGGACCTCACCCGGGACAACGAGGCGCTCAACCTCGCCATCGCCCTGAACTACGGCGGCCGGGACGAGATCGTCAGGTGCACGAGAAGGCTCCTGGAGCAGGGTGTGAAACCCGATTCCGTAACCGAGGAGACGATCTCGGGCATGCTCGACACCTCCTTCATGCCGGACCCCGACCTCCTGATCCGGACCGGGGGGGAGTGGCGCATCAGCAACTTCCTCCTGTGGCAGCTCGCCTACACGGAGATCTACTTCACGCACACGCTCTGGCCCGACTTCGGCGCCGAAGAGCTGGACCGGGCGATCCAGTGGTACATGGGCAGGCAGAGGAGGTTCGGCAGAACACCGGAACAGGTGAGGGGGGAAGACCGATGACGAGAATCCTTGCCGCGCTTGTCCTCATCGTCGTGCTCGCCGTCCCGGCGGTCTTCGGCCCGGCATGGGTCCTGGCGATCCTCGCCGCGATCGTGATCCCCATGTGCATGCACGAGTTCTTCCGCGTGGCCATAGGCCCCGACGCGAGGATCCTCGGCTGGATCTCCATCGCCTCTTCCTTCCCGTACGTCCTGTTCGCCTACCGGGGTGACCCGCTCGCCTGCATCCTCACCGTGGGAGTGGCCTGCACGGCCCTCATGGCGGCCTCGCTGATCCTGTACGAACGCTCGCGTCTCAAGGCGGCCGACCTCGCGTACGCGATGTCCGGCCTCCTCTACCCCATGGCCCTCATCGGTTTCTGGGTCCTCTTGAGGGTGGCGCAAGACGGCAGGTTCTGGATGATCTTCGGCCTGGTGAGCGTCTTCGCCTCGGACGTCGGCGCATACTACGCCGGCCGGAGCCTGGGCAGGCGCAAGATCGCGCCCAGGCTCAGCCCCAAGAAGACCGTGGAGGGGTTCATAGGCGGCGTGTTCCTCGCCATGATCCTCGGGTACGCATCCTCCCTGGTCTACTCCCTGGCGAGCGAGGCGATAGGCGTGGACACGCTCTCGAGGGCCTACCCGTGGTGGGTGCTGGTCTCCATGTCCGCGTGCATAGCAGCACTTGACCTCGCCGGCGACCTGACGGCCTCCCTGTTCAAGCGGGAATTCCAGATCAAGGACCTCGGCACGCTCATCCCGGGTCACGGCGGGATGCTCGACCGCATGGACGGCATCATCCCCGTGGGTTGCCTCCTCTACATCGCATCCAGGGTCGTGACCTAGATGAAGCGGGTTGCCGTCCTGGGGTCCACGGGGTCCATAGGCGAGTCCGCCCTCGACGTGATCCGCATGAGGCCGGACAGGTTCGTGCTCGTCGGCCTGGCCTCCGGCGGCAACGTGGAGCGCATCCTGGAGCAGGCCCTCGCCTTCGGCGTGGAGATCGTGGGCCTCGCCAGGCCGAAGGGCCCGATACCACCAGGAATCGAGGTGATCACCGGCGAGAACGCCGCCTCGGAGGTCCTCAGGCGCTCGAGGCCGGACATCGTGGTCAACGGCATAACGGGTGCTTCCGGCTTTCTGCCTTCCCTGGAGGCGGTGCGCATGGGGTCGGTGCTGGCGCTGGCCAACAAGGAATCCCTGGTGGTGGGGGGGAAATTCCTCACCGAGGAGGCGGCGGCGCACGGATCGGTCATCGTCCCGGTGGATTCCGAGCATTCGGCCGTGTTCCAGTGCCTCTCCGGCGAGCCGCGGGAGGCGGTTCGACGCATCGTGCTCACCGCTTCGGGCGGGCCCTTCAGGGACCGCCCCAGGGAAACCTTCGGGGCCATAACCCCCCAAGAGGCGCTCAACCACCCGACCTGGCGCATGGGAAGACGCATCACCGTGGATTCGGCGACGCTCATGAACAAAGGCCTGGAGATGATCGAGGCGTGCTGGCTCTTCGGCGTGAGCATGGACATGGTCGAGGTGGTCGTCCACCCCCAGAGCATCGTGCACTCGATGGTGGAGTTCTCGGACTCGAGCATCAAGGCGCAGCTCGGCCTTCCCGACATGCGCACTGCCATAGCGTATGCCCTCTCCTGGCCGGACCGCCTGGACCTGCCCCTCGGCCGCCTCTCGTTCAGGGCGCCTTTGGCCCTCGAGTTCCTGCCGCCGGACGAGGAAAAGTTCCCTGCGCTGTCGGTGGCGAAGAAGGCCATGGAAAGGCCGGAGGTGCTGCCCTGCGTCATGAACGCCGCCGACGAGGTGGCCGTGGAGGCCTTCCTCTCCGGCAGGATACGCTTCGACGAGATCGTCGCGCTCGTGAAAAAGACCATGGACATGTTCGGTGCGTTCAAGGTAGAAACCCCGGATGAACTCGTCGAGCTCGACAGGCAGGCAAGAAAGGCACTAGAGGCAATGCTGGCATGATCACGATCCTCGCCTTCGTCATCGTCCTCGGTATCCTCATATTCATCCACGAACTCGGCCACTTCCTGGCGGCCAAGGCGAGCGGCGTGGGTGTCTTGAGGTTCTCCCTCGGCTTCGGTCCCGCCGTTGTCAGGAAGAGGATCGGCGAGACCGAGTACCAGGTGGCCGCCTTCCCGCTCGGCGGCTACGTCAAGATGCTGGGGGAGGACCCTGAGGACAAAGACCGGGTCACGCACATAGACAAGCGTCGTTCGTTCGCCCACAAGAGGCTTTGGGTCAAGGCGGCCATCGTCTTCGCAGGCCCCCTGTTCAACGTGCTCCTCGCCGTTGTCGTGTACACGGCGATCGCATGGACGGGCGTCCCCTACCTCCTCCCGGTGATAGGCGAGGTGCAGAAGGGGTCGCCTGCGGACAAGGCCGGGTTCCTCCCCGGTGACCTGATACGATCGATAGCCGGGGTGCCCGTGGACGAGTGGGAAGACGTCGCCCTTGTCCTCAATGACACAGGCGGGTCTCACGTGGTGAGGGTCGAGGTGGTGAGGGAAGAGAGGGTCTTCGTGCTCAACGTCCGGCCGGAGATGCAGAAGGCCAAGAACATCTTCGGCGAGGAGATCGTCAGGCCGATGATCGGGATCACCGCGTCCGACAAGACCTCGCTGAAGCGTTACGGCGTCTTCGGGGGCGTCTCATACGGGGTCTCGCAGTGCTACCGCATCGTGAAGCTCACGGCCGTGGCGTTCTCGAAGATGGTGAAAGGCACCCTGAGCGTCAAGGAGAGCCTCGGCGGCCCCATCCTCATAGCCCAGGTCTCGGGCCAGACCTTCAAGGCGGGTTTCCTGCCCTTCGTGTCCCTCATCGCCTTCATCAGCATCAACCTGGCCATCATCAACCTGCTGCCCATCCCGGTCCTCGACGGCGGGCACCTCCTCCTCTTCCTCATCGAGGGAGTGACCGGCAAGCCTGTCGAGGGGAGACCCCGCGAGGTCGCCCAGCAGATCGGGCTCTTCATCCTCGTCATGATCATGCTGTTCGCCTTCTACAACGATATCGTCCGCATCTTCAGGGGCTAGGCGCATGAAGGTCCTCGGCCTGGACACGTCGACGACGCACATCAGCGTCGCCGTGTGCATCGACGGCGACACGGCCTGCGAGATCGGCTTCGAGACCGGATCCGGCCACGCCGGCATCATCCTGAGCGTCGTGGACGAGGTTCTCCGCAGGTCGGGCACACGCAAGGAAGACCTTGAGATGATCGCGGTGGGTCTCGGGCCCGGGTCCTTCACCGGGCTGCGCATCGGCATCGCCACGGCGAAAGGGCTCGCGGCATCCCTGGGATGCGCCGTCGCCGGCGTCCTGAGCCTGGACGCGCTGGCCTTTGGTGCACTGCCGAGCCCTCTGCCCGTGGTGACCGTGGTGGATGCGAGGAAGGGCGAGGTGTTCTGTGCCGTGTACGACACGCACGGCACGCGCTTGATGGGACCTGCGAACGTGACGCCCGAGGAGGCTGCAAGGCTCGCGGAAGGACCAGCCCTGTTCGTGGGCAACGCCTGCGCACCGTACCGGGGGATCTTCTCCGGGGCGCTCGGAGACCTCTACGTCGAGGCGCCCGGGCACCTCCGGCACCCGCGGGCCTCGGTGGTCGCGGCCTTGGGCGTAAAGGCCGCTTCCAGCGGGTCCGGCCTCGAGATCATGCCGGTCTACGTGCGGGAGTCGGACGCGGCGCTCTCCCTCCAGAGGCGATCGGCGAAGCCAAGGGGGGCCCCCCGAGGCTGAGCCGCAAGGGGAGGCCCGGCAACGGGCGGCTCCCCTCGGGCGTATCCCGGCCGGCCTCGAGACCCGCCAGACACCCCCGGTTCAAGGATTCAAAAGAGGTCGACGGCCGCCTTGCGGGCCGCCTCGACCCACGCCTGCACGTCGCCCGAGGGCGCGGTCTTGGACGCGGTCCTCACCACGCGACCCGTCTCCACGTCCACCCTCCTGAGGTCCAGCCTCATGGTGGGGCCCACGACCATGTACGCGCCGAAGACCATCTCGCGCGCACCCGTTATCCTGCCCACGCGGAGCCTTGTCTCGTCGTCGGCGAGTTGCGACGACCCGAGCCTGAGCTCCTCGAGGACAGCCACGAGCCTCTCGCGCTCCACCACCTCGACGCCCTGCGCCCCCAGTACATCGATGATCGCCCCCGAGAGGATCTCGCCCATGCCCGGCATCGAGAATCGCGAGGGAGACAGGTTCTCCACGTCCCACACCGCGACGGCCGGGGCCTCGCTCCCTGCCGTGTCCACGGATGCGCAGGAGGCGAGCGAAGCGGCAAGAACCGCCCAGAGAACGGCGACGGAGAGCCGCGACATGCCTCAACCCTTGCCGAGCGCCTGCGGCGCCTTCTCCACGATCTTGTCCTCCCTCGCAAGGGGCCTGTCCGAGGAGATCACCCGACACCACGAGAGCCCGGGCTCCACCCTCACCACCTCGAGGACTCCAACAACCTTGGGCGTGCCCTTGAGCTTCCTCCCCTTGAACTCGATCTGCGGGCCCTCTTCCAGGACCTCGAACCTCGTGCCCTGGACCACGCCCTGGTCGGACCCGAGATTGATCATGACCTCGTCGCCCTTGACCTCGACCACGTAGGCCCTCAACGGGTATTCCCTCACGAGGGTCTCCAGGATCTGCCTGTTCAGCTTGAAGACGTCCTGCTGGTCGGGCGCGCCCGTGGGGAGCCTCAGCGTGATGACCTTGGCCACGGAGGTCGTCTCGGTGTCGAGGAGCCGCATGGTCACGACGGCACCGCCGCCCAGGTTGACGATGCTCCCGGTGGCGAGAACCCTCGCCGCCAGCACCCGGCCGAGCCGCAGAGCGGTATCTCCGTCGGCGAGCTCGGAGGACCCCAGGTTCAGCTCCTCGAGGAGCCTGTCGAGGAGCACGCGGTCCACCACCTTGACCCTCCCCGAGGCCTTGAGGTTCTCGGCGAGCTGCGCCGTCAGCACGATCGACATGCCGTCACGCTCCGAGAGCATGCCCTGTTCCTGGAAATCCACGAAACCGAGCACCATGGGCGGCGAGGTCCACGTGTCCTCCCGGGCGGGGGCTCTCTTCTGTTCGCGGAACCTCTGGGAGAGCTCCTTCACGAGCCTGTCCACCCTCTCCCTGCGCTTCTCGTCCTTCTGGTATTCCATCATCTCCATGGCCCGGGCCGCGAGGATCCTCGTCCAGTCGTCCCGGACGCCCGTCGCCTGTCCCTCACGGTAGGCGTCCAGCGCCTTGTCCCACCTGCCCTCCTTCTCGTACGCGAGACCTTTGTTGGCCATGGCTTCCACGTAGTACGGGTCGAGGGTCACGGCCTTCTCGTAGAGTTCCCGGGAGGTCTTGTAATCCTTCACGCTCGCATGGAGACGGCCCAGCTTGTTGTACGCGAGGGCCTTCTGGAACATGTCCGTGTCGGGTTTCTTGGTCGCGGCCTCGTACTCCTTCATCGCCTCGCTCTTCTTGTTCCTGGCGTAGAGGACGTCGGCCTTCACCACGTGCGCATACCCCCTCTCGGGCGCCATGCGCTCGACCTGGGACGCGAGCTCGAACGCCTTGTCGGTCTCTCCCCTGTGCGCGTAGACCGCGGCGAGTCCTTCCTTGCCCAGGACCTCGGCCTTGCCCTTGCCCCTGGCGAGTTCGGCAAAGGTCTTCTCCGCCTGGTCGACCCGCCCGGCCTTGAGCGCCGCATACCCCTTCACCGCCAGGGCCTTCTCCCCGCCCGGCCCAGTCTTGGCCGCCGCGTCTCCCAAGGCCATGGCGAGATCGGTGTCTTTCTGCTGGAGCTTCCTCTCCGCGAGCCGCGTGAGCATCACGGCCATGGACTTGCCCCCGCCCTGGATCACGTCCAGCACCTTGAGGCCGGGGCCCAGGATGTAGACAGAGGGCAGGATCTGTCGGGCTCCGTAGGCATCGCCGACGCCGGCGGTGTCGAGGAGCACGGGGAAGCCGGGCCTCGTCCTGTTCACGAAATCCTGGGCCTTGGGCATGGCCGAGGCGGTGACGCCCCACACGGTCAGGTCGGCCTTCCTGTACCTCTTCGCGATCCCGTCCAGGCTCAAGAGACCCTCCTGCGAGGGCCTCGAGGAGGCGTCGAAGAAGTACAGGACCAGCATCGGGCTTTTCTCCATGGAAGCGAGGCTGTAGACCTTTCCGTCGAGCCCTTTCAGCGAGAACAGCGGTGCCTTGCCTCCCTCCTGGACGGCGGAGGCATCCCCCGGCCGGGCCGCGAGGAACATGGCCGCCGCGGCGATGCAGACGTAGACCCTCATGGTATGTCTCATCTCATCCCTCCTTGCCCCCGCCATGCCGGCGCGGGGCCGTAAACGACCGAAGAAACCCCATCCCTTCACCGCCTCACTCCGCCGTCACTCAGCGGAGGGCACCAGTTCCACCTTCAAGGGGGTGGATGATCCCCGCTGCGCCTGGACCACCGCTTCCCACTCGTAGTACCCCGGCATGCTGAGCCGCACCTCGTGGGAGCCCTCGGACACCTTCACGCGGGCCGGCGTCTTCCCCCCGAACCTGCCGTCCACGTAAACCTGTGCGCCTTCCGGGACGCTCTCGACCCGGAGGTCGGCCGTCTCCACGGGCGCCTTGCTGACGGTGGCCCGATACAGGAGGATCCCTCCCAGGACGAGGCAGGCGACGGCGACCACAGCCGCGGCCGCAATGGTCCGCCTGTGCCGGGGACGGGGCGCGGCGCCGGGCGCGCTCGTCCGGCCCGCGAGGAACCCCCCGAGCTCGCGTGCCAGCGCCGAGCCCGTCTGGAAGCGTTCTGCAGGGTCCTTGGCCAGGCACTTCATCACGATGCCCGAGAATGCGCCTCGGGTCTCGGGGTTCATGGCGTCCAGGGCCTCGGGTTCGCTGGACGTTATCGCGTGGAAGACCGAGGCCAGGTCGGCCCCCTTGAACGGCCTCGTACCCGAGGCGAGCTCGTAGAGGATCACCCCCAGCGAGAAGATGTCCGACCTGCCGTCCACCTTCTTGCCCATGACCTGCTCCGGCGACATGTAGTTGGGGGTCCCGAGGATCTCTCCCGCCTGGGTCTGGGAACCGGCCTCAGGGTCCTCGATGTGGGCGATGCCGAAATCGGTGAGCTTCACCGTGCCGTCCGGGCTCACGATGATGTTCTGCGGCTTGACGTCCCTGTGCACGATGCCCCTGCCGTGGGCGTAGTCCAGGCATCGGGCGATCTGGGCCCCGATTCCCGCGATGTCTTCGAGGCGGAGCGTCCTCTTCGCCGCGTACACGTTGAGGGGTTCGCCCTCGAGCAGTTCCATGGCGATGTAGACGGTCCCGTGATCCTCCCCCACGTCGTGGACGGTCACCACGTTCGGGTGCGACATGCGGCCGATGGCCCTCGCCTCCCTGAGGAAGCGCCTGACGAAGTCCTCGCTTTCGACCCTGTCCGGCCTGAGCACCTTCAGCGCTATGTCCCGCCCGATCTGCGGGTCCCGGGCCAGGTACACCATGCCCATGGAGCCCCTGCCGATCTCCCTTATGATCTCGTACCTCCCGTAGTTCAACTCACCGCTCCTTCACGAACTCGATCACGGTGTCCATGGGGATGACGAGCCCCATCCTCCTCTCGGGCTTCACCCTCCCCTGCACGACCCCCACGAGCGCTCCCGCGGCGTCGAAGACTGGGCTCCCGCTGCTGCCCGGTGAAACCGGCATGCGCACCTGGACGAACACCCTCCCGTTGACGAGCCTCGGGGGGCCGCTCACCGTCCCCGCATTGATGGTCAACCCGTTCAAGCCGGGACAGCCCACCGAGTAGACCTGCTCTCCCTCGAGGACCGCGCCGCGCCTTCCGCCGAGTTCGACGGCCGGCCCCGGCTTCCCGGGGCAGTCTATGAGCGCGAGGTCCCTCTCGTAATCCACCTTGACGAGAACCCCCCTGGCTCTCCCGCCGCTTGCGGTGGTGATCGTGATCTCTTCGGGGTTCCTGAGCAGGTGCGCAGTGCACAGGACGAGGCCGCCGTCGTCGACCACGAACCCGCTCAGCTGGATCGGCCCGCCTCTGACCTTCGCGAGGATGCAGACCGTGGACGCCGAGCGTCGCCTCACCTCTTCCGGGATCGTATTGGCCTGGTACTCTCTTGTCCCTCCGACCGTCTCTTCGTAGGCGTCGAGGAACGACCAGAGATCCTGGGCCCACGGTCCCCCCTCCGGCGCCGCGACCTCGGTGGCGAGCGGGGAGTGGTGCACCAGGACGATCCGCCGGGCGGTCCCCTTCCTCGTTGCGACCAGTTCCACGGACTGTCCCCGCTCGGTGCGCACGACCTCGTGGCCTGACCGGGCGAGCCAATCGGTTATCGCCTTTTCCGCCTCGAGCCGCGGGACCTGCACGACCCTCGTGAGGGCCAGGCCGTGCGCCTCAGGAGGGGGGCACGTCACCGGGGCGAGGGCGAGGAGGGCGACGCACAGCATCACGGGTATCCTCGGGCCCGGCCTCACGGCAACACCACCGCCAGGACCACGGTAACGTTGTCTTTGCCGCCCGCCCTGTTCGCACGGTCCACGAGATCCCGCGCCATGTCGTCGAGACGACGAGGCGGACTCAGGCAGGCCGCTATCTCCACGTCCTCGATCATATCGGTCAGCCCGTCGGAGCACAACAGGAAGATGTCGCCAGGCCTCGCTTTCCCCTTCAGGATGTCGACCTCGAGATCGCGCTTGATCCCCACCGCCCTGAGGATCACGTGGCGCATGGGATGCACCCTGGCTTGCTCCGCCGTTATCGCCTTGCTGTCCACCTGTGACTGGACGAGCGAGTGGTCCACGGTGAGCTGACGGAGCTCCCCATCCCTGAACCTGTACGTCCGGCTGTCTCCCACGTGGCCGATGACCACCGTGTCCCCGCGAACGGCGAGGATCTCGGCGGTACAGCCCATGCCCGAGCATTCGGGGTGACTCCCCGCATGGTCGAGGATCCGGCCGTTGGCGAGGAAGAAGGCGTTCTTCACCAGGTCTTCCGCGACGCCGAGGGGGTCGGCCCGGCCGAACACCTCGAGTGCGGCATCCATGAAGAAGGCGCTCGCGACCTCCCCGGCGGCCGCCCCCCCCATGCCGTCCGCCACCGTGCACATGCCGAGGTCCTCGCGGACGAGGAAGGCGTCCTCGTTGGACGAACGCCTCATCCCCACGTGCGTAAGGCCTCGAGCCTCGATCCTCACAGGGCCCCCTCCGCCCTCTTCAACCCGTCCCCGCCGCGGGCCCTTCCCCTTGACATGCCCTGTGCGAGCCGGTATTCACCTTCGGTATGAGGGAGATCCCGGTCATGAAGGTGCGGCTCGTCCACATCCAGGGCCCGCTTGCAGGCCAGATCCAGGAGTTTACCGAGCCATCCATCAGCATCGGGAGACACCCTTCCTGCCAGGTGACGTTCCCGGCCGATCTCAAGACCGTCTCCCGGACGCACGCCCTCATCGTGCGCGAGGGAAACCGCTGCAAGCTCATCGACAAGAGCACCAACGGGACGTTCGTCAACGGCAGGAGGGTCCAAGGCGAGGTCTTCCTCAAGGACGGCGACGTGATCATGTTCACCGACGGCGGGCCCAAGGTGAGCTTCCTCGCGGAACTCGTGGACGCCGCGCCCCCCCGCCCACCGACGCCGCCCGAGAGCACGGACGCGGCTTTTGGACGCCAGGAGGCCGCGGCCCAAGCCCAAGGCACGCCCGCGCGCGGCGCGCAGGCCCCCGCCCCCCGGCAGGGGCCGCCACCCTCCGTGCCCCAGGCGCCTGCAGGTGAGGCGCCCCGGGTCGGCAAGGTCCAGGTCCCCCTCATCGTCCAGTACGGGCCGTCGGTCCGCACGTTCAGGGAGGTGCCCGTCACGATCGGCTCCGCGCCGGATGCGGACCTCGTCATGGCCCACGCGGGCATGGCCCCGCGCCATGTCATGATCTTCTCGAGCGGGGGCGCCTACTGGGTCAAGGACCTCACGGGCAGGGGCATGGTGACCATCAACGGCAGGCCGGTCGTCACCGAGGCGCAGATGAACTCCATGGACCTCGTGTCCCTCGGCCCCGGCCTCCCCACCTTCAAGTACCTCGGCGAGGGGAGGCTCGCGGAGATCGAGCAGGAGCCCGCCCACAAACCGGAGACGAGAGAGGCGCACACGCAGCCGCAAGACGCGCCCAAGCCCGTCAAGAAACCCCAGAAGTCCATCTTCGACATATTCAAGCGCTGACACGCCCTTGCCCCTC
>ERZ795060.4525-NODE-4525-length-11651-cov-7.670749_pt1 | contig 11651 bp, 14 predicted proteins | sample MGYA00375144_ERZ795060 | MGnify/ENA primary metagenome ERZ795060 (study PRJEB30189, sample SAMN05720157) | activated sludge metagenome | isolation source: anaerobic digester from wastewater treatment plant | place: Japan | collected 2015-05-15 ... | reverse complement strand
TATTTATAAAACAATAGTGCCAATAAATGTGTTGATATCAACAGCACAAAATATACATATTATAGGTGATTAAATATGACATTATTTCAAGAATATTTAGAAAAAGCATCGCAAAATCAATATACTGTTGCAACAAATGGTATAAATATTGACTTGAGTAAACACGCGCAAGAACGAAGCCATGAAAGATTGTTATTGTCTAAAGAAAAATTGATTGAGATAGGCAAAAAGATAGCTAATGTATTTAACAAATCTAATCCAGACGGTTTATTTGGATTTTATTCTCAATCAGAACATGTTTCAGGCATATTTCGTTATAATAAAGCTGAAAAAATAATAAAATTCATTACAATATTTCCAAACAAACGAGTGCAATTTTTTAATAATATTGAAGGAGCGATTGTTTTTAATGAGTCGTCAAATGGAAAAATAATAGAAGGTATTCCGTATGATGAGTCAATTCAAGATATAATATACATATAATAGAATATAAATTTGTTGAAATTATATTTAAGTTGTTTTAAATTTTGTAACAAAAGGATATGTATATGTTTGAGATCATAAGATATTTTGATGTCATAAGATATAATGATGTTTATGACAATATTGATTTTGTAGATTCATTTGGACATGATGGCCAGCTTATATTTAAAGCTGCTACAACATGTTATAAGAGCGAAGCAACTACAACAAAATCACCGACAGATTTCATTCATATATTAAAAAAGAATGGCCATCTTTCAATGATTGAAATGATGTGGTTGCCTGTTAAAATAGAATTTAACAAATTATTGCGCAAAAAAACAAGAAAAAACATAGCAATAAAAACTTATAACATTGTAAAAACTAGTAACTATATTGAGTGCACATATGACAACAAAGATTTTAATTATATTATTGTATCAGGTAATGCGCGAGCATGGCTGCAATTCTTTGAAAATGCTTTGATAATGACAACAACACAACAAGATAATAAATTTAAATTTGACAAATTCGACAATAAAATAATTTACTCGATATGTCGTGCAATCAAATCTTGCAATCCAATAGTCAATGAAGTTTTTGATGATATTATAATTGATAATAAAATCGGCATTGATAATATCGCTAATATTGTTGTAATAGATAAAAATTCTATGATACCAGATGAGCATGCGATACATAGATGGCAATTTGTCAAATTTAAAAATGTAAGCAGAGGATTTACGCATGAGCTTGTTAGACATAGGACGATGTCTTTTGCACAATCAAGCACTAGATATATTGACAACTCAAATTTTAAATTATTTTTTGATTTTGATTCTGCATTTGAAAATATCAAAGATATAACTAATACTAATGTTAAATTAAATAAACAATTTCATAATCTTGAAGAGTTGACAGAAAATGATTTTGAATATGATAAAGAAACAATAAAAAAACATGCAACTAATCGTATAAAAATTGCACAACAACTTCATGACAGAATAATAACATTAATGCAAGAAACAAAAGAGCTGTATTCAGATCTTATAGCATGTGGTGTGCAAAAAAATCACGCTAGACAAATTCTTCCAACAGGTATTGTAAATGAAATATGTGTAGCTGGACGAATACCAGACTGGGAGCACTTATTTAAACTAAGGACATCAGGAAATGCTCATTTTGAGATTAGAAAGCTTATGGCATTGACACAAAAAATCTTTAAAAATAATATGTTAATTTAACAACTATAATGCAAAAAAAATGTCAAATTATTCTCTTAAGAATGATATAATAATTATACATCTTACTTAGGAGAATAAAAATGGCTAAACGAAATGAAGTTATATTACAAGATAGTTTCAAAAAAATGCTAAAACTTTTAGATAAAGAAAAGTTTGTTATGAGTGGCAACATGAAAACAGTTGAACTCATAGCACCACAGTTTGTATTAAATCCTCGGCAGCCTATATTAAAATTTCCTTCAAGGCAAACAAATGAAGAATATGTTAAAAAAGAGATTGCATGGTATGAGTCACAAAGTCTTTCTATAATTGGTTATGTTGATGATGTGAAAATTTGGAATGACGTTTGCTCAAAAACAGAAAACAAGCTTGTGAATTCAAACTACGGTTGGTGTATTTATTCAGATGAAAATTATAATCAATATGAAAATTGTCTTAAAAAGCTTGCTGAAGATCCAACGACACGACAAGCTGTTATGATATACCAACGTCCCTCAATGCATATTGAGTGGAATGATATGGGTAAACATGATTTTATTTGCACTGATGGAGTGCAAATTATGATTCGCAATCGTAAACTTATTTATATTGTAAAACAACGAAGTTGTGATGCAATATTTGGTTTCTTTAATGATTTTGCTTGGCACTGCCATGTATATCAAAAATTTTTCAATGATATGAAAAAACAAAAAATAAACAAAGAAGCAAGAAAAATCAAATATGGTTCAATAATCTACATCCCTTTTAGTTTCCACGTTTATGAAAGACATTTTGATTTATTAAGAAAGCTCGCAACTGAGGAGATTGTTTAGTGATAGTGAATAATAACAAATTAGTCTCAAAATGGGATGAGACATTTTTAATGATTGCTAAATTTATAGGTGATCGTCATTCTACTTGTGCACGAGTAAAAGTTGGATGCGTTATAACCAAAAATGGTAGAATTGTATCTATTGGTTATAACGGCGTTCCACCAAAAAAAGAACATTGCAAAGATAAATTTAGCGATATGATAACAAAAATTGACAAACATGGCAATGCATACAACAACTTATATCAAACAATACAAAAAATACATTTAAATACAAATGTTTTAGAATTAAACAATCTTGATAAAGTTGTTGAAATTTATGATCGTCCTTTTAATGATGCTAATAAAAAAATAATATACAAATATGTATTATCTAACTCGTTCATTGAGCATATCAAAAAAAATAGTGTTGCAAATAATTATCATAATTTTTTACAAGATGAAGTTAATATTTTTCTAGCATCTGATGAATTCATAAATATACATCGTCAATGGTCTGCTGATAATGAGCTGCACGCTGAGCAAAATGCAATAGGCTTCGCTGCTAGAAACGGCATAAACATAGAGAATGCAAGCTTATATTGCAACATTACGCCTTGTAAATTTTGCGCAAAACTTATTGTGTCGTCTGGTATAAAAAATATATATTATAGTAAAGTATATGATAGAGAAGACACACGTGATTATCTTGCAGAAAATAACATTAAAACAATTGAAATAAAATTATAACTAAATAAAAATAATGGTTTACAAAAAATATATGATATTTTATAATATATTTGATATTTGTATGTAACTAAAATTAAGAGGTCCAAATGGCAAAAGAAAAAATAAAAAAGAAAGAAAAAATAAAAAAGAAAGGCAGAATTACAAAAAAAGGGCAACAATTACTACAAAAACAACTAGAGAAAATACAAGCACAAAAACAACAAGAAATGGCTGAAATTATCGCATCGACATCGAAACAAGAAAGAAGACAAAGAAAGCAAGCAGAAAAAATACGCAAAAAATTGATCGCGTATTTTGAGAGGCAAACTTTGTTTGCAGCAGTTGCTAATATGAATCTTTCCCTCAAAAAAGGCAGTCCTGAAAAACTAGCAACAAGAGCAGCGCTTGATGCTGCGATGGCAAAAGAAGAGAGTATTAAATCAATGAGCTGGAAAGAAATTTTAGAAAAATATCAACGTGGCGAATTTGCAGAAGTCCATGATATATATGAAAATGATGATGACAATGATGATGATTGTTGTGATTATGATGCAACAAGTTTAACAAATCTTAAAGAAGCATAATATGTTCACTTCTTATTTTGTTATAATAATATTTCAAAAACAAATTATTAAACTTAATGTTTTAAGTTTTGAAGAAATATTATTTCAAATAATGACTTTAGAAAATTTTAATGAAATTAAACAAGCATTTAAAGATATTTCAATGTTTTATCAAAACCAATTGTTATATCCGGTAGTTCTAAAAGTAATGCAAGTGTATTCAATTGATGCGATATCTGAAAAAAATATACACATACATCCTGAAACACTATGGGAGTTAAATATAAACAACTATTTTTATAAGATGGTCAATACAAATTCGGCAACTTTAATAAATTATTCTATGTTTTATGTTAATGAGTTGATTGATGAGTATGTAAATAGAGATAATTATAATATGTTTCGTAATATTGAGTTTGATTACGAGCCAAAGCAAATTTGCAAATATAATGGCATTTGTAATCAAAATAATTATTGCAGAGAATGTGAATTCTCATATAAAAACTTTAGGGAGTATATGTAATGAAAACAGGTAAAATATTGATTAGTGATCTTAAAAAAGACGTTGATGCAATTCAAGAAATTGCAAATAGCGACAGACTTTTGTCACAGTTTTTGACGCAAAATGAAAAATTCATCCATAATATTATACATCAAATTGTGTCAAATTTTAATATGCCAAAAGGCTTAGGCTTGAAAAAAACTGATGAAAATCTACTTGATTATGAAACGCTACAACAAGTTGGAAGATTGAGTTTATATCATGCCATGAAACGATATACTGGTGACAAAAAAGCAACACTTTCTACATTTGCATACAGAGTTATTGCAAACGATATAATTCGTCACATCAAAAAGCAATTACGAATTAAGTTTTATGAAGAATCTCTTGAATCGTTTGCACGAGGTGGATTAGAAAATGGAGGAGGTGGTGATTATAATGAAAGACATTTCATGCCACTATATCCATCATCATATCAATTCGAAGATGAAATTTTAAATAGAATTGTATTTGAACAACATTTTGAAAAATTTAGTGACGAACAAAAACTTGTATATCGTCTTATGGCGCTTGGCAAAACATCACAAGAAATTAGACAAGAGATAGGTCTAAAAAGACGTCAATTGAGAAAAATTGTTGAACGCGAGCTACCACAAAAAATTGAAAAAATGCGAAGAGATATGAATATAATATGAAAATGCATGCCGGTCGAATTTATTTGATGAAATATTATAATTACAAACATGATAAAGAACCTTTAATTTTGGTTCTTTATCATGGCATGGACAGAAACAAAGACGTTTCTAAAAGAAAAGAAGTTGTCCACGGAATCAATTTAAATTATTTATCAAACAAACTTACTGATCAATTGGTTGATTTTATTATTCAAGTTGCCACAAAACAAATCAAAAGCAACGACGCATATCAATTATATCATAATCATATAAAATACAAATTGCCTAAAGTAATAGCAAAAGCGTATCGAACATATGATTGGAAACATATAGGAACGCCAATTCCAATTTCAAAAGGTTTTGATGAAACGACAATATTTATTAAAAATTTAAATAACGCACAAAAACACAACACTAAAGATATTGAACAGCGCATCAAAGCAAAAATTAAAACTGCGCAAGAAAAAAAGGACGTAATCAAAAAGACATACAACACAAAACAAATGACATCTGAACAAATTTTAGAATTTGTTGATAATTATATAAAACTAATACAAAAAGCTAAAATTGACGACACTAAGCGAACCGGGCATGACTCTAAATTTACAAAGCGGCGTTAAAACAATTTTAATAATTTAATTTTTAAACAATGGAGCAACTATGAAAACAGACGAACAAGCTTTTACACAACAAATTGGAAAACTAACAAAAGCTATTGATAATCAAAATAAAATCTTGGCTGAATTAGTAAAAGAAATTAAAAACAAGCAAAGCAAAAACATTACGATTAGTTTAAATACAAGCATTAACGATGGTCAGGTGTTTGTAACTAAAATGAATGTAGATGAAATTACAGAACAAACAATGATTGATAGTTTTACTATAATGCTAAAAGCATTAGGGCATGTGCTTCTTATATCGCAAGGAAACGAGCAAGAAGAGAAAAAATGAAATATATTCCATTAGAATCAATAATTGAATTCTTAACAGACGAAGGCATATCTCCAAGAGTAGGAAGCACAGATCCTGAAAAATATCATATGTCTTTCAATGATCCATTTGTTGATGACTCCAAACATAGATGTGGCATTGCAAGAATTTTTATTGAATCTACTGGCGAATATGAAACAGTATTTAATGGGTTTAAATCTTCAGCATTGCTTGGTGATGATTTTCATGGTAGTTTTTATAAATTTGTGAAATTGCTAAAAAATTTTAACACAATTCATGACGCAATTGAATATTTTGACCATAAATATATTTATCCAAATTTTTCTGCTCAAGACTTATTGCATTGGAATGTATTATCAAATAATAATGACATTGATGAAAAATTAAAACAACATGTTGTCTTAAATCAAGAAGGCGTCTATTTTCCAAATTCATTTGAGCGATTAGATATAACTAAACGAGAACATTGGAAATATACTAAATATCTGATAAATAGAAAAATTGCAATAAAAACAATCAAAAATAATGTTATTTTTGTTAACAATTACACTAGTCGTTTGGTATTTCCTGTTTATGAAAACAACAAATTAGTGTTTTATACACAAAGAAGTATAAATCCGCATGACGAATTTAAATGGATTAAGCTAAAAAATTCTAAAAAAGTTTTTCCAATATGGAATTTAGATAATGCAAAATTAGAAGTAATAATTTTTGAAGGTATTTTTGATGCAATTCATTTTAATAATGGAGTTGCATTGTTTGGATCGTTTTGGAACGAATCATTGAGAGCAAAAATACTATCAAAACATTTTTTTAAAATTATTGTAGCTATGGACAATGACAAGCCAGGCAGAGCTGCAAAACTTAAAATTGCTGAAGATTTAAGCCATTATCATGAAAATGTTTATGTTTATAATTATAAAGGAATTACATATAAAGATTTTGGAGAAATAATTGAACACGATGGCAAATTTGAAGAAAATCGTGTAATTAAATGGGATTATGCAGCAAAAGTTAAATTCAAAATAGGAGTATATGTATGAAAAAATACATCATGATTTTAATATTTACAATAATAATGATAATTTTAACACTATCGTTATTTTTGTCAATGCGAACGTGCAATAATACTAAACATAATGTATATAAAACAAACGAAAAACAAATCATAAAAATTGATAAATCAACAATTGATGAGGAAACTATTATTTTGCAAAATCTTAATTTAAAATTAAAAAAATTCAATAGACATTGGAGCGAATATAACAAAAGAACAGCAGTTAAAGCATTAAAAGCAGGAGAAGACGAGTTTAATATTGATCATAGAATTGTATTGTCATTAATGTCGTTAGAAAGTGGCATGAAAATTATAATAACTAATAAAAATGCTGATAAAACAATTGATTTTGGCTTGACTATGCAAAATAGTAGATATATCAATGCAAGATATAAAGCTTGCGAAAAGATATTGCAACGCAGAAAAATAAAATATTCAAATTCTAAATTTGATATTGCTAAAAATATTATGGCGTGTTTTTTGTATATCAATGATATTAAAAAAATACATAATGATGATTTTAAACGTTTAATTATGGCTTACAATATAGGAATACGCGGGACAATGATGAAAGATAAACAACAAAAAGGCGAAAAATATTTTATGGCGTTCGTTAAACATTATAATGATTTTTCATATTAAAAATATAAATAAATAATTCAACTCCACTCAAATATGAGTGGAGCACACTAACATTAAAACGCAATTAAATGTTATCTAAATTACTAAAAAAAACGCTAACTGCCGCTTGCACATTGCCATTATTTAAATTAAATCCATGTGACTCTAATGTTTTGAAAATTTCTTTTTTGAATGCGTCTGTAAGCTTGTTGCGTTTTTGTTTAAAATTTGTTACGTCTTCAAAAATTGCATCAGTGCTTTGTTGTTTTATCATAGCGCTGATTATCATATTTCTGTTGTTGTCACGATTGCTCATAATTGTCAATAAACCTCCAGTTAATTATATGCGACTATTTTAAAAAAATATGGTTTACATAAACATCTTTAAAATTTATAATCATATTATAATAAATTAAAAAATAAAAAAATTAAAAAATTAAAAAGAGATAAAAAATGAAGACATTGGTATTATTGATATTATTTGTATTATTTTTATTTATAGGATTATATTGTGAAGAAGACAGCGTATCTTATTTTTCCATGTTTTTGTGTGGCTTAATGTTTGTTTTGATGATTTAATTTAATTTTTAAATAATGACAAAATGACCAATGATATTATATGAAAACTAAAAACACAAAAAAAATAACAAATGATGCTACTAACGCTGACGCTCCAAAATTGCATACTATAATTGTAAACTCAAAAGTGCTCGAAAGGATTAGACGAGTGAGCAATAATAATGATATCAAAAAAAACAAAAAAACAAAACAAAATAATAAGTTAGAGGTTGTAATGAAAGAAATATTGCTTCATAAACAAAATGCAAATGGCAAGCGCCAAATATGGCATGCAAAAATAATTGGTGCGACATACATTATAACATATGGAATCGAAGGAGGTAAATTTCAAACAGAAACAAAAACAGTCCTAAAAGGTAAAAATATAGGCAAAAAAAATTATTCATCACCAGAGCAACAAGCAGAATTTCAAGTTGCAAATAAAGCAAGAAAAAAAATAGAATCGAATGAATATACAATAATAAAAGGGGAGGATATTTTAGAAGCAAATAGAAATAAAGAAACTCAATTTGTTCATGATGTGCCAAAGCCAATGCTTGCGCATGATGCAAAAAAGAGATTAAAATATGAGCAACATGTACATGTTGAGTTTTGGGCACAACCTAAAATTGATGGTTATAGATGCTTATGCAGTAAAAACAATCTATTTTCACGAAAAAGAAAAGAAATTACTGGTAAAATTCCACATATCATTCCTTTTATTCAATCTTATTTTAAAGAACTTGACGCTGAATATCTTGATGGCGAAGTATTTTTCAATGATTTTAATACTTTGCAATCGATTTTAAATAAAAAGCCAGAAAAAATGACAGCAGAAGATTATGAAATTGCAAAAATGACAAAGCTATATTTGTTCGACTATATACCAAAAAATTCTAATGAGACACAAGACGAAAGAATGAAAAAACTGCAAAAACTTAAAAATAATAAATATGTTGAGATAGTATATCCAGAAAAAATTACTATTTCAGAAATTCAACAAAAACATGATGAATATATTGCTCGCGGATATGAAGGACTCATGATTAGAACGCTTGATGCAGTATATGAACACAAAAGATCTTTTTCATTATTGAAATACAAAATGTTTGATGATGCAGAAGCAAAAATTGTAGGATTTAAACATGAAAAAAATAAGCCAGATAAGCTTGGTTCGCTTATAATGGAATTTCCAAATGGAGTGCAATTTGACGCAAGACCAAAAATTTCACATAAAGCAATGGACGAAATGTGGAACAATCAAGATGCATGGATTGGAATTGTTGGGGTGGTAAGATTTCAAGGATATATGCCAAGCGGCAAACCACGATTTCCAAGATATATTGGAATGAGATCAGAAATTGACATGCCTGACGACAATGACGATGATAATGAAAATGAATAACACTTGAACGCATACTTAAAAAAAAAAATGTCACATTCAAAAAAATAAAACACTATAATTATATGGATAAACATGATATATTTATATTTGCTTCTTGAGGAGAAAAATGGAAAACACCAAACATTTGCCTTTTATTGCAGAACTAGAAAAAACTATGTTAGCAGCATTTTTGCAGGACCGAAATTTGTGGGCTTCATTTTATGAACATTTAAAGCCTAATTATTTTAATACCAAAGAAGTTGGCATTCTATTTTCATTTTTTTTAGTATATTTTAAAAAATATAAAGCTCTCCCTACAAAAGCACAAACAGAAAACTTTGTAGAAACAAAAAACTTAAAAGATAAACATATTGAAAATTTAATCCAATATATTTATGACAAAAAAGACAAAATTGAAAAACATGTGATTAAATCACTAGATGATGAAATTGCTAAATTTATTCGCGAAACTAAAATAGAATATGCAATATTGCATGGCGTCGAATTGCTTCAACAAGGTAAATTTAATGATATTGAAGCTGAGATAAGAGAAGCAGTCGCATGGAATCACAAGATAGATCTTGGAGTGCATATTGCTGAAGTAGAAAAACGATATAAACAAATTGATGAATTATATCAAAATGTAATTACAACGCCATGGCCTCGTGTAGATACAATTTTAGGTGGTGGAATATTTCAAAAAACTTTGACTACTTTTGCTGCTGCTTCATCAGTCGGCAAATCTATTGCATTAGATCAATTAGCTTTTCATATATGGGATAAATTAAAGAAAAATGTTGTAATGATAACACTTGAAGTGTCAGAAACGCGTAAATCAATGCGTATGGACGCATATGGCACACAAATACCAATAAGTGAAATACGTGCACAAAAAGAAAAAGTTTTTAAATTTTATGAACAACGAAATGATTATAAAAATAAATTGTTTATAAAAGAATTTCCAACTTCAAGCATCAATGTAACTAATATCGAACAGTATTTATATCATCTTGAATTATTTGCTGGAATTTATCCAGAAGACATTGGAGCAATAATTATTGATTATGGTGATATTATGTTGCCTAAACAAAGACGTATAGGTAAAACATATGACGACCAAGGGAATACGTTTGAAAATATGAGATCTATGTCTCAAGAATATGGACCTCCTGTAATAAGCGCATGCCTTGATTTAGAAACTAAAGTAGAAGAACAAACAAAAGGTATAATTACCATTAATGAAGTTAAAATTGGCGATAAACTTAAAACTCATGATGGCTATAACACAGTTTTAGCAACAACAGAGCCTAAGATAATGAAAACATATAAAATTAAAACAAAAAGTGGCAAAGAAATTATATGTTCTGGCGAACATATTTTCCCCACAACCGAAGGGGAAAAATGTATAAACACTGGGTTGAAAATTGGTGACAAATTGTATATAAAAAAATAAACTGATTTTTGCTGTATGTTACATGACAATATGAGACAACATGAGAGATAAATATTATAATAGATTATAAACAAAATAAGCATTTTAAATCATAAACAATCCAAAGGAGATAATCAAAATGCATGCATTATTTGAAGATGAAATCATTTCAATAGAAGAAATTGAGCCTAGGAAGCTGAAAGATATTCAAGTAGATGGAAATAATTTGTTTTTTGCAAATGATATTTTGACACACAACAGTCAAATAAATCGTTCCGGCATGGAGCTATCTGTAGATGATTTAACTGAGTCAAAGCTTGCAGATTCGATTAAAAAAATGTTTATTTCTGATAATCTTATCGCGTTAGTGTCGCGTGCTGAAGATAGAAAAAAGAATATCATGTATGCAAAAACGTTAAAAGCAAGAGATGGATTAAAAGACCAAATAATAACATTAGGAATTGACTATTCAAAATTAACAATCATAGATAAAGGCGGTTTAAGTATACAAGCAACACAAGATATTGATGATTATGAAGAAAATGAATTTGAAGAAATGGTAATACCGGAATTGGAACAGCTTCCTGATTACCTGACTTGGAAGATGCAGGAAAAACAAAATAAATCAAATAAGAACCATGCAGTAATTGCACCTGAAACAGACAGTAGAACCATAGAAAAAGT
>ERZ795060.4522-NODE-4522-length-11654-cov-14.946116_pt1 | contig 11654 bp, 10 predicted proteins | sample MGYA00375144_ERZ795060 | MGnify/ENA primary metagenome ERZ795060 (study PRJEB30189, sample SAMN05720157) | activated sludge metagenome | isolation source: anaerobic digester from wastewater treatment plant | place: Japan | collected 2015-05-15 ... | reverse complement strand
TTTTCAAGCTGTTTACTCAGAATTTTCCCATTCCTCTCTCTTTATATTCGCCTGTTTACCACCACTATAAGGTCCTTCAAATCCAAATTTCCTTAACTTTCTTATAAGTTCTTTATGTGTGACAGGTTTTAATCTTCCCATTTATATATTTAACTCTTGAAATTCACATATAGTAAAATCTCCTATCTTAGGGATAGGAATGCCCCTTCTCAAGCTGAGCACAATCCACTCCTCGAGAACTCCCCTTAAATTTTCTCTGCATTCTTCAAGAGTTTGCCCTGTTGCCCAAACTCCAGGTAATTCTTTTATTTCCCCATAAAAAGATTCCTCATCCTCTATAAACTCATAATGTGCTCTTTTCAAGGCTTCTTCTATATATTCACTAAGCATAATCTTGCTACACCTCCTTCAGTTTCCAAACCTATCTCTGGATATCCAGAGACCAAGGGCAGGGTTTCTTATAAAGAAGAACTCCTCCCCCTCCTCGGTTATATTAAACCCCTCTTTAGCCCCCTCAGGTTTATACTTATTATAAGCCTCCTCCAGAGGCATATATCTATAATTTACCCCCTCAACCTCCTCCTGCGTGAGATGTTTTACTGCGTAGGTAATGGTAAACTTTCCATCGGAAGAACCATGTATAAGATGGGCTACTACAGACTGATTTTCCCGCAGGTCTCTGTTCTCTCTAAAAAGTTCAATGACCCTATCCCTTCCAGCATAACCATACTTTCTTATCAATCTATCGTTTTCTCTATCCTCACCAAACTGCCTCACCCCGGGAGCTATTATAATAAGCTCTCCTCCACTATCTATAGCCAGTCTGGTCCTGTATACTGACTTATTACCCAGCCAGGTACTTTTGAATTCTCTCTCCTCTAAAAAGGTAACTATCTTTTTTATCGGTCTCTCTATAAAAGTTATATTTTTCTCCCAGCTCAGCTCTGACGCTTCTTCAAATATCTTTCTATCCCTCCCAATAAATAGACCCCACAGGGTACTAGAATTATCAATCTGTGTTGTAACTGTAAGCACATAGAGGATGGGGATATTTTTTAAAAAATTTTCCTCTCCATAGTCAAACACCTTCCTTACAGGACTATCTATCCTGCCAAGTATCCTCTCAAGACCGTAGAATGCTCCCAAAAGATGAGTTTTATCTATAGTCCTTTTCCCTCCGCAGCCAACGAAGATGTTTTTGGTGTAGTTTGCCATTCCGGACACCTCATGTGGGACCACCTGTCCTATCGATATTATAAGGTCATAATCTTTATCCAGAAGCCTTCTGTTTATCTCTACCTCTATCGGCTCATCAATTATTCCCTCTGAGACACCGTTCACAAAATCTCCAGGGATTTCACCTATCTTTACCACATCATTTCGCCAGTTGTGAGCTATAAATCTATCCTCAGGGATCGAACTACCAAACATCTCATTAATCTCTTCTTTACTCATCTCCATATGTGTCCCAAGGGCTGGCATTATATCTATATGACAGCTAGGCTTGAGAAGGTTATAGTACAGTGCAGTTATCCTCCCTGCAAAGGAATACTTTCTCGTTATATCCGGAGGGAGTAGAAGGACTCTCTTTAAAGGTCTATAATCCTCCAGAGATGCCTCCAGGGCTTCTATCAGGTCCCCCTCTCTTATCCCTCTTTCTCTTTCTACCAGAATTATATCTCCCATACGATCACCTACACCACTATATTTTCAGGTTCTTCACCTTTAAATTGTTTGATTATATTCCTGGCACATACCATACTGACAGAGTTTAGCGCTTCCCCTGAGTACATACCCATATGGGGGAGTATTATTACATTGTCCAGTGACAGTAAGAGGTCCTTCACAGGAGAATCTTTATCTATCACGTCAAAACCTGCCCCTCCCAGATGTCCACTTTTCAGAAAATCATATACTGCAGACTCATCAACAATACCTTCTCTGGCAGCATTTATGATGAAACTGCCATTTTTCATCATCTCTATCTCTTTCTTACCTATCAATCCTCTGGTCTTCTCAGTTAGAGGTGTATGAATTGTCAGGAAGTCTGCATTCTTCAGAACCTCATCTATGGTTACCAGGCTTACAAATGAGTACTCTTCAGGAAGAACTTCTATATAGGGGTCATATGCCAGAACCAGCATATCGAAACCATTAGCTCTTCTGGCTACCCTTTTACCTATAGCTCCAAGACCTATTATACCCAGCGTCTTATGGTGGACATCCACACCGATGAGGGGGTTCCAGGAGCCACTTTTTATCCGGATAAAAGTGCTCGTTATTCTTCTTGCCAGGTCCAGTATAAGTCCAAACGTTAAATCGGCTACCGCATCAGAATTTGTAGCGGGAACATTTGTGACTCTTATGCCAGATTCTTTGGCACTTTTCAGGTCTATATTGTCCACCCCAACACCATGTTTACATATGATTTTAAGATTTTTTGCCTTCTCAAGGATATCTCCGGTTATCTTATCATTCCCCACAATAATGGCATCATACCTATCGATTATTTCAAGTATCCTCTCTTCTGTTGGTTCACTGATTATATCCACCTCAAATCCATTTTCTTTTAGAAGCTCTACTGGCTCGTCACTTACCCTTCCAAATGACCTCGATGTTACAAGAACTCTTAAACCCATAGATAAGACCCTCCAAAAGTATGCTATTGATATTAATTATAGCAAGATTTGAGCTATAATTAAACTGATTTAGATAACTCAGGAGGATGATATCTATGATTGAGTATATGAATATTAAAAGTGCATCCAGAGAGGAATTCATTGATATAACCGGAAGGATTCAGAAAATTATAGACAATTCAGGGATAAAGGAAGGACTATGTGTGGTATATATACCCCATACCACTGCAGGTATAACCATAAATGAGGATGCCGACCCTGATGTTATAAATGATATAAAAAATTATCTGGACAGGATGGTCCCAAACGCCGAATATTTTAAACACCTGGAAGGAAACTCACCTGCACATATAAAAAGCAGTATTATCGGTCATTCAATTACCGTTCCTGTCAGCGAAGGGGGACTCCTCCTCGGTAGATGGCAGGGGATATTCTTCTGTGAGTTCGATGGACCAAGGTCAAGACAGATCATAGTGAAGATAATAGGGGAGGATTAGCGATGGAAGAGGAGCTTATACTGACAGTGGATGTGGGTACAGGAAGTATAAGGGCTATCGTTTTTAATTCAGATGGAGAGGTAGTGGCAAAGCGCTCGGTGAAGAGCAACCTCTACCAGGAACACTTTAACTGGGCGGTGCAGAAACCTGAAGAGATTCTGGATAATACTGTTAATGTATGTCGATCTGTTATAAACGAGATTAAAAGAGAAAAAAAGGGTAACCTTATTGGATGGACAATATCTACGTATTATCACTCGTTCCTCCTGGTCGATAAAGATAATAGACCTGTTACAGAAATCCTTACCTGGGCAGACCTCAGGGCTAGCAGGCAGGCAGAAGAGATTAAAAAAAGATATAACAGTTCTATTATCTACCAGAAGACGGGCTGTCCTGTGCACCCGATGTATCCTCTATCCAAGCTTATATGGTTTATGGAGAATTATCCTGAACTGAGGGATTTTCGGGTTGCCAGTGCCAAAGATTATCTGATCTATAGCCTCTTCGGAGAATGGATAATAGATGAGACCATAGCTTCTACCCTTGGATTTTTAAATATAAATTCGTTAAAGTGGGATGAAGATATCCTCAGCCTGATCGGGATAAAAAAGGATAAATTATCGGATATCCTCTCTCCGCTTACAATTATCGACGGAAAAAGGTTAAAGATAGATGTAGAGGATTTAAAAGACATCCCGTTCATACTTGGTTCTGGAGATGGCGCCCTTTCAAGCCTGGGGATGGGGGCTATAAATCAGGGTGATGTCGGTGTTATGGTCGGAACAAGTGGAGCGGTGAGAAGTTTTTCAGATAAACCTGTACTTGATGAAAAAGAGAGGATATGGTGCTACTATTTCGCCAGCGGTCTATGGCTTATAGGTGGAGCGATAAATAACGGGGGAATAGCTCTGAGATGGCTCAGGGATGGATTCTTTCAGGACCTAGTAAGAGAGGCAGACGCACTGAATGTGGACCCTTATGATTTGATTACAAAGATAGCTGAGAAGATTCCCCCAGGGGCTGATGGACTGATAGCCCTTCCATTCTTGACCGGTGAAAGAAGTCCATTCTGGAATGATAAAGCCCAGGGAGCTGCCATAGGATTTAATCTGAACCATAACAGGGCTGATCTCGCCAGAGCGATAATGGAAAGTGTATGCTTCAGACTGTTCAGCGTATATTCTGCGTTAAAAGATACATTCAAGGTGGATAAGTTTAATGAGATCAGGGCGGGAGGAGGATTCTCAAGATCAAACCTCTGGCTTCAGATTATGTCCGATGTATTTGGAGAAGGATTAACCGTTCCAGCCCTAGAAGAGAATACTGCACTGGGAGCCTTCATACTCAGTCTGGTAGCACTTGGTAAATTAGAATCTTTCGGTAAGGCAAAGGATATGGTCAAAATCAGAAAGATGGTAGAGCCGGATATGAATAACCACTCTATCTACAGTGAGCTATACGATATATACCTGGATGCCTACTGGAGTTTAAATAATATCTATCAAAGGCTATACAGCTTTAAGGAGAAAATATAGGAGAATAACTTAAAGTCTGTAATTAAGCACCCAGGAAGAAATCTCAGGGATAACAGGGGTATCCACATTAAGCTTTACCTTTATTTTTACCGGCTTTGAACTTTCCATTGCAGTAGTACTATACAGTACGTTTATCCAGGAACACCCTGACCAGACCGCACGATTCGGTTCCCAATTATACAGAGGAAGTATCTCATCGTTTTGATATGCGGTTACAGATATGGAATCCTGAATCGCTGGTCCCTTACCGTCCATCCCTTCCTTTTGAGCCTTGAGTCTAAGGGCTATATCTCTATCAAAAGTCTGTACTGTAATCCTTAAAAGCTGGTCTTTTGTGGGATTCCACAGTCCTTCAAACTCATCTCTGGATATTCTATGAAATACTATCCCGGCAGGTCTTTCTTCCACAGGTACAGGTTCATCCGCACACTCGCCGAGCAATTCAAAATTGGTACCGTCTCCCAGACCTAAAAGGACCATCTGCTCAGGAGCCAGAACCAGAGATAACATATCAAGAGAGATGTCTGTAAACACATCACTCCCTGCATCTTTAAACAGCACACCAGTTCTCTTTATCCCAGGAAGATGAAGCCTCACAAGTTGAGAGGTCGGAGAGGAGTTTACAAGTGCCAGCAAACCTTTCGAGGCTCCACCAAGGAGGAAACCATGCCAGGAGTCTCTCAGAGGCACACCGATAGTGGAAGTCTCTAATCCTTCTCTATAAAGAGAAAAGAACATATCCCTGGAAACCCTGAGAAATTCTATATCTGAATCGTCTAAAAGATGCAAATTTCCATACAGGTGAGCCTTTTTGCTTCCTCTTATAAGGGTCATTATCCACGACCTTCTCCACGATTTCTTGCCAAGATAGTAAATAGTATTGGTATCACCTATCATACAGCCATGGTCATCTATCCTGTAAAAGGGAAGCCCGGAATAGTTAAACCTGTACACCATATGGTCCTGATATAAATCTAGGGACCTTCTGAAAGAGATACAGGGGGTATCCGCAGGTCTCGGATCACCCGAATACATATAATCAAAGACCTCCAGCCAGGAAGGGTCTATCCCTTTTCTTACTGGAAGTGAGGTATTCCCTATATATCCAGGTATCAGCTCATATCCATTATAGGCTAATATAACAGCTTCGGGGCATTCTTTCCTAAAAGTCTTGAGGATATCTTTAAGTGCGACAGTATTTCTTGAGTAGATCTCATCATCGGAAAATCTTCCTTCAAGCCCTATGGTAACAGCTCTAAAATTGGCAAAATCTAATTTAAACATCCTTACTCCCCATTTTTTATATGCATGAACCAGGGCATTATAGAGACCTTCTTTGTAAGGTCCATCAAATAAACAATAACTCCTTCCATCCCTGGTCAGGCTCTCCTTCCATTTCTCGTTCTTAGGAGAAGTAAAACCATTTACATCAAACCACAGCCCTGGTTTCATACCAAGAGTCTCTATCTCTCTCCTCACCCTTTCAAAACCGCCGGTCCAGTGTGTTTTTTTAAACTGGGTATAATCTCCTTCAGGTTCAAACCAGAAGGCATCAAAAAGATAATAATCAAATGTGACACCCTTTTCTTTCCAGTATTTAAGGCTATCCAGAACATCCAGAGTCATTTTTTCATCCAGCTCTATATTGTCTCCAAGTTCATCGTGCAGTCCCCAGTCACAGTACACAGAAAAAGGTCTCTTTACCATAAAAATTCCTCCTTTTTTAGATTATTCCTTCTTTAAGGCTTTTACTATTTCACCAACAAACATCCTGTGATAATCTTTCTTCGGGTAATTATCGAATATACTCTTATCCAGGAAGTTTTCAGGATTTATATCCTGAAAATATATCTTCTTACAGATAAGTGCCAATTCAGACTCTTCGAAAAAGATAGTTTTATATTCTTCATCCACCACAGGTGTCAGTCCACTGAGTCTAACCTTATCCACGTCTTTACCAGAATAATTTCCACATACATTAAGGGCATCTCTATACTCTTCAGGATAAAAAGAGAGTGAAAAAAAGTTATTTTCATTGACAAACTTATACGTATATCTATGTGGTCTTATGAAACAAATGGCAACTGTTCTATTCCATAAAACACCCAGGCATCCCCAGCTTGCAGTCATCATATTGAACATGTTGATATTTCCAGCGGTAATAAGCATCCATTCTTTCCCTATCATTGTAAACGGATTAATTGGTAGTTCTTCCACTGAGATAACTTTATGCATTGTAAATTCCCTCCTTTTTTCTTTTAAGTATAAAACATAGCATAAATATATTACAATTAATTAGGGTATAATATTTTTCAATCTGGAGGTGTTTTGCTATGGAAGATATATCTTTAGTCTCCTGGGGACTTAAGGGAAAAGACTTACAAGCTGTGTCCGATTCATATCATCTACCATTAACCCCCGGGGTTGGACGGTACCTGGGAAAACTTGAATGTACAGAATCAGGGACTTTGATAGGGGACATAATTTCTCCCCGACCTTTGAGAATCTGGATGGATAATATCCTGATTGTAGATGAGCCACTCTGGTGGAGAAGTTTTCAAAGACAGGTTCGATGTGCCGTTATTATACCAGTTTCCGCTGGTGATATCTTACTGGAGGTTGAGGTGGGAGAGAGACCAAGACATCCTGAATATGTGGATAAAAGCTGTCCATCTCGCAATCGTGAGAATGTATTAAAGGCTCTGATGGAAACTATTCCTGATGAATTATCTTTAGATCTATCATTTGTCAAAGGAGAGTCTATCCAGTTATCCCTCCGTTACCTTCCAGGTCAATTCATTCGGGATGGGATTGTCTACCAGGAAGTAGTCGTTAGAGAGCTTGAACGTTGCTTCCTTCCACCATCATATGATATACGTAACATTATGGACTGGAAGGTAACACCATACATTTTAAGGACTGACCTTGGTCGATCATATGAGACTGGTGATAACGCTATCTCTTCTGGACTCCGCCGGGTTTATCTGCCAGTAGCTACAACTTTTGATAGTAAAGTCGTGCGACAGGCTGGTCCAGAGACCAGACCAGAACCAAGATTAGAGGTTATAGGGACAGTAACGCTTACAACTGAATCCGGTAAAGCCCCGGTATCCATTAAAATGCCAGTCTACGAAACCTTAGGGCGTCTGGCTCCTAAACGTGAGTTCACTGAAATCAAATGGCCTACCGAGACAGAATTATGGTCCGGGCTACCTGAACCTGTTCTTCCAGAAGAACTTACTCATTTTCATAAACTTTATCGTGAAGCCTGGGCAATGATTATGCGTCTAATCAGGCATCCAAAACCAGAGAGTGGTTTGCCAAACTCCTATATTACCACCTCTGGGTCAGGATTTACAAACGAGATCTTCGTCTGGGACAGTTCATTCACCGCTATGGCTACAGCATATGGATGGAGAGTTTTTCCAGTCTATGCAACACTTGATGTCTTATATTCGCGCCAGTTCGACGGAGGTTATATCCATAGAGAACATGATGTCCGTGATGGACAACCAATTCTTTTTGAACCAGATTTCAGTCCAAATCCACCCATTATGTCTCTGGCTGACCTGGCTATTGCCAATCTCTCTGGAAATATCCACAGGCTTCGTTTAGTATATCCTGCCCTGGCTGAGAATTATAAATGGTTAGAAGCTAACAGACGTTTACCAGACGGAACCTACTGGACAACTGGATTAGCTAACGGTCTGGACAATTCACCATCTCTCGGTGAAGGATATCCAGACCTTACAGCCCAGATGGCTCATAACGCTGAGACCTTAGGAACAATGGCAACAATTCTTGGTAAGTATGATGAAGCTAAAGACTGGTATCGCCGTCGTGATGATATTGCTGCTGCCCTGAATAAGTATCTCTGGTCTGAAGATGTACAATTCTACTGTACCTCGCTTCCTGGAGGAGGACATAATCCAAATAAGGTAGTGACAGGTTTCTGGCCATTATGGGCTGGAGTTGTGCCTCCTGAGAGGGTTGAAGCATTAGCCTTTCACCTTAAGAATCCTGCCTCTTTCTGGAGACATCATCCTATCCCCAGTTTATCTGCAGATTCACCATTCTATGAGCCAGATGGAAATTACTGGTTAGGTTCCACCTGGGCACCAACCAACTACGCTGCTATCAAAGGTTTCTGGAGAGCAGGAAAAACAGAATTGTCAAGAGAAACAGCCCTCAGACATCTTCAATGCATGTGGGAGGTTCTAGAAGATACCGGGTTTCTCTGGGAAAATTACTGTGCAGAAAGGTCTGCTCCGGGCAATATCGCAGGTAAGGATTATTCCTGGTCTGCCCTTGGACCCATAGCTTTACTTTTTGAGGTGATAATAGGTCTTGAACCTGATGCCATACACCATCGTCTTAGATTTACTCCAAAACCTGGCTGGCATACGGGTGCTAAGAATTATCCTCTCGGTCCATGCACCATTAACATATACCAGGAGCCTTCCAAAAACGGGGATAGAGTGGTAGTGGAAACAGACTATCAGTTTGAATTAGAAGTGGTGCGTAATGGAATAGTAAAGACCATCACCTGTAATCGGGGTCGTAATGAACTGGTTTTGTAATAAAAAGAGGGGAAGGAGAATATCCTTCCCCTCTTTTAGATATCTTAAAAGTCTATTTCTCTATATACCACTGTATAGGATCAGCTGCAAGCCACCAGGATGTATCATCTCCCCAGTAGCACTTGCTCGGGAAGTTCTTTATATAATTCTTGGCAACTATTGGTCTATTGGGAAGTCCAACAGTACCTATTATCCAGAGGTTACTCGCCTGGTTATCCCATATCTTTTGTGCAATCTCTTTATACTTTGTTGGTGTAACTGTTACATACCATTGATTTAGTAGATCCATAAATCTGGTGAATTCTTCTCCACAGGGACCTGCTGGTTTTTCTCCAGATTTTCCTTTTGTCTCTCTCCATATACCCCATTGGACTGCCCATCCTATCTCGCTTCTTGGATTATACTTTATCCAGCCCGGAATGGTTACTCTAAATTCCATCATCCTGTCTGTATGCCATACACCTACTTCCAATTCTCCTGCCTGAGACCTGGCTGTATAGAGAGAACGCTCATCCTCTTTTACAGCTGTCTTTACACCCACATCGTTCCAGTATTTGGATATAAGCTCAAGAGATTCTTTGGCAAAGGATAATCCCTGAGAGTATTCTATAACGATCTCTAATCGCTTACCGTCAGGACGTAGTCTGAAGCCATCTGAACCTTTCTTTAATCCCATCTCATCTAAAAGTTTATTAGCAGTAGCCGGGTCGTATTTTGCATAAGACTTAGCCCATTCATCCTTAAAGAAAGTGCAATCGGGATGTACTGTCGCCTGCATAGGTGTCCCCTGTCCAAGGAATACCATCTGGTTAATCTCTTCTCTGTTTATAGCCAGAGACATTGCTCTTCTGAATCTTACATCCTGGAAGATACTCCTCTTCGCCGGGTCTTTACAGTTTAGATTAAAACCGAGCGCTATTTCTGCTGGAACAGGGCTGGGCCACATATATGTGGTATATCCACCCTTCTTCTCATTCTCTTTAAGTAAAGTATAGTCAGGAACCTCCAGCCACATTCCTGCGTAATCAAGCTCTCCACTTATAAGCTTCATCACCATAGTCTCCCTAGAGAGAGTCACCACAACATTAAGTTTATCTATATATGGTAACTGGTTTCCTGCGGTATCAACTGCTGCAAAATACGGATTTCTTGCATAGACCGCTCCAGTTGTTGTTTTCTTCTGAAGTACCCAGGGATGTATCGTTGGACAATTAACATCCTGCTGAGAAGGAGTTATATCATTATGGAAAGCAAAGCATTTATACCAGGCATCAAAACCCTCCTGCTTTGCTATCTTATCTGCATCGGGATTATACTTTATATGCCACTTCTTCAGGTAATGTTTAGGTGCGAAAAAGTTCTGTTGCATAGAACCAAAGTACCCCAAGATTGATAAAATCGGTTTATATGGAACAGCGAATCTGATACGAACTGTATAATCATCGATCTTCTCAAATTTTGCCGGTTTCCCTCCAGGTGTCCACTGTTGTGAAGGAATAGGGTTAAGCTCTTTGTTGTTAGCGATATCATTCCACCAGAAGAGTATATCATCCACGGTGAAAGGCTCACCATCTGACCACTTCATCCCTTCTCTCAGGTAAAGGGTAATTGTCTTTGCATCTCTAGAAAATTCATACCCCTTTGCCAGGAAAGGTATAACCTGCTGTGTATTCTTATCTATCCAGTATAGATAGGGAATTCTTATGTGAGCTCCACCATCATTGTTCCAGCTATTGGGTTCAGCAGCAGGAGCCCACAGCTCTCCCCCGTACTTACCTATTTTTTCTATAGGTGCTACCACCAGTGGCTCCTTAGGAAGTCTCTGGTCTACTGGAGGAAGTTTCCCCTGCTTTACAAGCTCAGCCAAATCTGGTGACTCACTGAATTTTGTTATTTTTTTACCTGTAGCCTTCTGATAATCTGAAGGAGTAGCATAGTATTTGGCAGAAGGCATTTTTTCAGCTGAGAAAGCAGGTATAATACCAACAACCATGCTCAAAATCACCAGTAAAGACATTAAAACCGCCCAAAATTTTTTCATACTCCTCACTCCCTTCAAGAATTTTATTAATACTTCTTGCCTGCCCTTATACAGGCTTACAGCTTTTCATCACCTCCTTCCTGATATCCAGATTTTCAAAAGCTCTAACCACACCTGTTCTAACTATAGTATATTCCATCTGCGTTTTCTGTCAAGAAGTGATGGACAAAATAAATGCCGTAACGCGTGACGGGAATCATCCCCCTCCCTCGATGGGAGAGGCGGGGTGAGGGTGAAAATAATGCCCCCACCTCTATCCTCCCCCAAGATGGGGGAGGAAGAAAAGGGTGGTGACTTCTATATTTTTTAACCACCGGGCAAGAACCCCGTGAACCTAGGGATGGAGGACCTTGCTCACCAGT
>ERZ795060.4519-NODE-4519-length-11660-cov-4.840844_pt1 | contig 11660 bp, 7 predicted proteins | sample MGYA00375144_ERZ795060 | MGnify/ENA primary metagenome ERZ795060 (study PRJEB30189, sample SAMN05720157) | activated sludge metagenome | isolation source: anaerobic digester from wastewater treatment plant | place: Japan | collected 2015-05-15 ... | reverse complement strand
TTTCAAATTTTGCATAAAATCCAGCAGGTGAAAAAAAGGTTCTTTTCCAATATGCTCCCTGTGGTCCTCCAACAGATGGACAGAAAAATGATTCAGGACCTGAAAGATAATTCTGTTTTGGAAATGCTTTATGGCTACCAAGTCCTCTTAAAAGAAGTCCTAAATTTACAAGACCTGCCTGGGTAGGTGCTCCATCGTTTGGTGTACCACTTAACTGATACTGGTCACACCATATCACAGGATAAGGAAGGTAGTCATTATAGTCCTGGGAATACATTTTTAATGCAAGAAGTATCTGTTTCATATTATTCATACATACTGCTCTTCTTGCCATTTCTCTTGCTCTTGCAAGGGTAGGAAGTAACATCCCGGCAAGTATCGCTATTATCGCAACTACAACAAGCAATTCTATAAGAGTAAACCCTCTTTTTTCCATTTCTTCACCTCCTTTCAAATTTTATTTTACCTTGAACTTAAATACTTTTTCAATACCTGAATTAACATCTCTTACATAAAGTTGATAATCTCCTTTTTCTTCATTTAACGAAAGTGGTATTAAATATTTCAATTCTCCTTTTTCTGCAACAAGATTTTTATTGTATGCTTCCTTATTTTTTCCATCCTTGTAAATCTCTATTCTTAATACATGTTTTCCTGCTTTTCCTGTATCTGTTCTTACTTTAAGATTAATTTGTATATTATCTCCTTGTGTATATTCTGTTTTTAAGTTTCCATCAATTCCAACAACTTTGTAAGGCAAAATTGAATATACCTTAACATTTCCTGGTTTTAAAATATCTTCAAAATTATCTGTATTTCCAACATATTTTTTATTTCTTAAATCATATATGTGTGCTTTTTTCTCTGTTTTTATTTTCACTTTTGTTTCTTTTATTATTTCTGGCATATATGCAAAATAAATGTTTTCTCCATCTTTATAATAAAATCTTTCACCTAAATTTACTGGTTTTTCTCCTTCATATATTTCAACTCTCTTTTTCAAACCGGCATTTTCAAGGATTTTCTCAAATATACTCTGTACTGTTAATACATAATCCCTTTCTCCTTTTTCCTCTTCTATAACCTCACCTGCAACACCTCTACCTTTCATTCCAGCATAGTCAGAAATTTCAAGATTTAGATATATACCCTTCCCTTTTCCATAATTGTTAAATATTAAAGCAGGTGTCCCATCTTCAAAAACAGCCATATTTTTTCCAGTTGTTGTTTTTACACCTGTTTCTGCAATATTCATCTCAAGTTCCTTTTCTCCAAAAATGCTTTCTTTTAAAAATTTAATCTTCATTTTTCTTTTTATAAATTCTGCACTGCTCCTATCTATTCCAAAAACTTCATCTAAAGGCCCTTTTTTCCCATAAATCTTTCCATGTTCATCTCTTACTCCAGGTTGATAATCAGCAATAACAATTCCTCCACTTTTTACAAAATCTTTTATTGCATCAATTTCTCCTTTTGAAAGACATATCGTATTTGGTAGAATTAGAAGTTTAAAGTTTTTAAGTTCTCCATTTTTAATCTGCTCATAAGAAAGTGTTCTGTGCTGATATCCAAGGTTCTCAATTAATGTTTTCTGACTGTATAAGTTTCCTGTTCTTGGTAATCCAAGGACCTGTGAAGCAAGAATTGAAGAGTGAGAATAAGGAAAGCATATACCATCATCACTGAATTCTGTCTCTATAAAAAGTTTACCAATACCCTTCTTTATATCTGAAAATTCATCTTTTGAAAGGTCATTATAGCCACCATGAACTGTCTGGTCAGGTGAAAGAATTCCTTGATGATGGGTTCCTGCATTCCATAAAATATAATAAAAAGCCCAGTGTCCTCCATGCAGTAAACTCCTCCATGAATGAAATCTATGTCCTGGTGTTGCTTTTTCCACTCCATACCCACCATATTGACCTGAAATAACTCCAAATGATGAAAACCATTCTTCAAGCATGTCATTATATCTTCCTGTAACAGGTGTATATTTTGATATTAACCAGAAATCTTGAGGTATTGTCAAACTTGGCTGATATATTCCATGCTGACCAACTACTCCTCTTGGATTTCCTTCTTTTACTGCCTCTGCTGGAACTTTATAATAATATTCAATAATCGCCCATCCAATAAATATCCTCCAGTCAAGATACTGTGAAATATTATTCATATCCTTTATCTCCGAAATTCTTATAGGCATAACCTCATTCCAGTCCTTGTAATTTGTTTCCCATTGTTTATTAAGTGCATCAATTGATTTATAATTTTCTTTTAACCATTCTCTAAACTTATTTATTGTCCTCTCTGACCAGTCATAGTCACCTTGCATATCCCTTTCGTCATCAAGATGTATATAATCTGCTCCTCCCCATTCAGAATATCCTTTTGCTAAATTTCTCATTCTCTCTTTAAATTTAGTAATTTCTTCATCTGATGGAACAAGTGGTGGGTCATAGGTTAAATTTTTTGTATCTGCTTTTCTATTTCCAAAGTATCCGCCTTTTAAACTGCAGGAAAAAGGTGGTCCCATTAATAAATGGTGTGTTTTATAGGCAACATACCTTTCACCTTTACCTTCTCCATATGAATAAACATAATCAATACCTGCTTCTTTAAGTTTATCACCCGCTATTATTATTTTTAATGGGTCTGGTTCAAGATTTCCCCAGCAGGCAAGATAAAAATCATCATATAAAGGCATTCTATCAGGATATATAAAGAAAATGTGTCTATCCTTTGTAATACTTAAATCTTTATCTAAAAGAGAAACTCTTAATTCATGCCAGATATCAAGAATTTTACCCTTATCTATACTTAAAGATACTTCATTTTTCCCTGGATTTACTTCTATATTCTTCTGTTCTTTATAAACAACTCTGTTATATGCATCCACAACTTCAATATCAAGTTTTAAATTTTTCTTTTCTCCTTTGTTTTCAATAGTAATAATCCCTTTTATTTCTTCATTACTTCTGTATGCTGATGTATCTCTGTCCATTTTTACTGTTAATGTTATATCTTTTTTTACATCAAACTTACAACTTGCCCATTCCAAAATCCTTCCTTTTGTATCTTTCAAAATCAAATCAGCAATATGAACTTTATCTGTAAGTGATTTTTCTATCTTCAATTCAATCTTGTTTTCTCCTGATGCTAACTTTATTTTTCCATTTTTTTCTTCCTCTACCTCATAAAATCCATTATAAACTTTCAAATTATAAGTTGTCTCTATATCTCTTCCTGTTTGATTATTTATCACAAATTCTATTTTTTCTGGACTTCCTTTTATCTCTTTTGCAGTTATTCCTGATTCTCTTTTACTTGCCCATATTATACTTCTTGAAAATAACCCAAATCCATATTCCCATCCAGGTATCCACATCCATCTCCCTTCTGCCTGCCAGTCGCCTAAACTTGGACTGACTGTTTCATATCCCCTTCCTGGATTTCCCTGAATAACTACAACCCTGCCATTTCCAAGTTCAAATAACCATACTTTTGGCATCCTGTATGGAATACCAACTGTTATCCACTTTGAATCTATTTCTTTGCCATTCTCTCTTAAGTATTTATCTAATGTTCCATATATCTGCTTGTTGGTTAAATCGCCAAGTATAACTGCTCCTTTACCCTTTTTTATAAATGAAAATATGCTATCCTGAATATATTGTGGAATACCTTCGTCCCAGTGTAGCCCAGCAAAAAATATAACATCATAATTTTTTTCATTTAATAGTTTAAGAAGTTTCTTTAATGTGTTTTGTGTATATGGATATTTTTTTGCTTCATCAAAAGCGAATGAACAGCAATCAAAATCTATATCACATCTCTGCCATATTTCTCTCCAGTATCCAACTGAATTATCACTCCTGTTTACAAATAAAACATTCATCTTTCCATTACACCAGGGCTTTGCCCATTTTGTATGAGGTGTTTCAACTTTTAAATCAACTTCTTCATACCAGGAAGGAAGTGGTGGATTTATGATTTGATAACCATAATATTTCTCTCCTATTTGTGGTTCTGGTTTCCTCTTCATAAAATATGTATATGAAGAATCTCCTACTTTTACCGGTTTTTCTCCTTCAAGTATATTATTTTTCTCATCTTTTATTCTCACTTTTACAACATATGTACAATCCTTCTTTTCAAATAGAAGTGGAAATTGAAAACTCGTACCTTTTATTTTATCCAGTTGTAATTCTTTACTTCCTATAATCGTTTCTTTTTCTTCAGGCAATATCCTGTATCCATATTCAACTTTTATTTTTCCACCATAAGGACCTGAAATATAAACTTTAACAGGAACTTCTTTACCTGCCTGTATCTCTTTCTTTGAAATAAAATTACCTATACCTGATTCACTACCAACTGTTATTCCTAATGTATAATTCTCATCTGCTGCTTCAATACTCTCTATATTCTCAACAGGATAAATTATATATCTTGTTGACCATATCTCTCCAGGTCTTAAATTCTGTTTTCTATAAGGCCATTGAATACATGCACCCTTTCCTTTCGATAACCAACATTCAATTGCATCAAGATATTTCCAGTCCATTACAAATATTAGCCCGAGTTTGCTCTGAACACTTATAAAACCAGTAAAATTTGAAGTCGGTTCCTGAGAACCAACAGGAGCACTAAAAGTTCTTACTTGACTGTCAAAATCATTTATTACTCCAAGGTCATCTGGAACAAAATACCAACTATCTTCATTCTCTATCCATGCCCAATGTCCTACCATAAGTGTAAATGGTAATGCTTCTTTTGAGTTATTTTTTACATTTATGGAAACATTTATAATCGGTGAATTCTGATTTAATTTGTAGGTCCTTTCTATCAAAACATCTTTATAAGAAGCATATTTACCAACCCCTGGTAAATTAGCATAAAATTTTATTTCACATATATCAGGACCTTTTTTTATTATTTCTGCATTATAGGAATGGTTACAATAATAAAGTTTACTTCCAACCATATCTCCAAGTTCAATCTGATGGTCCTGAAACCAAGCAGATGTTGTACTTATAATTTTATTTGCTGGTTTATATAATACTTCTTTTGCTTTTGCTCCTTCCTGTGGGGTAAATGTAATCCTGTAATATTCATTTTCCATTATCAGAACATCATCTTTCCCGTCTCCATCTGTATCTTTAAAATATGCATCTGTACCTGCAAAAATTGTAAAACTTAAAAATACCAGAAACATTAAAACCTTCTTCATTCTATCCCTCCTTTTTATTTTTCATCTTTTTTTTCTTCCTCCGGTAAAACAATTTTATCCGCTTTATTATTTTTACATACTGTATTTTTTCCAACGATTATAATATCTGCTTTTAAATGTCCTGATAATTCATTATACTCAATTATATTAAAATCTGCAGAAGTTGGTTTATCCCTGTACATTCCATTCTTTTCTTCAATTCCAATATGTTGTGTTTTTTCATTCTGAGTGTCTCTTATTTTATTCCCCTTTATTGTATAGTTCATTGCATCCTCTGAAGAAGCATAAAGCATAATTCCTGGAAATTTTCCGGGTTGTGACTTTGAGTTGTTTTCAATTATATTGTTTACTATTACATTATTTGATTTCTTCCCTCCATTTATCTCAATTCCAGCACCTCCATTTTCAAAGATGTGATTATTTTCTATTAAATTATTTGTATCTCCCGGATTTCCAAGTCCACCTATTCCATGTGATTTATTCCTTCCAATAATATTGTTTTTAATCTTATGCCCAAAATTATGCCAGCAGAAATAAATACCCTGACCGTTTTCAAAAATTTTATTATTTTCTATAAGTGTATTTTTAAGCCCTGTTCCAGGATGGATTCCATTACCAAGACATCCTATAACTTCACAATCCCTGACTATACAATTTTCTCCTGTCTGTAAACTTATTCCATCAGTTGGCCATTCAGTTACTTTTATTTTCTCAATTACTATATTTTTCCCATTGTAAATATGAATTCCAGCAACTGTATATCTTCCTTGTGTTGTATAGGCATTTCCTTTTGCATTTCCTCTAATTGTTAAATTACTTATTTTTATATCTTCAACATTTGCTCCATGGATTAATGGAAAAACTGCCCATATTAAAACATTTATCTTTTTATTTCCGAGTTCTTCAGAGGATGGATTTGCTTTAAAATCAATTGAAACAGGTGATTCAAGAATAATTTTATTTTCTTTTATTTCTTTGATAAATGCATGGGCAAGAAGAGATTCATTTGGCGGTTCACCTATTGCAATCTCTTCTCCTTCCTTAAAAATTGATGTACTTTTAAGATAAATTTCAATATCTCCTTTTTTAACATCTTTATCAGGATAAGCAGAATCACCAAAAATTATACATCCATTTGGAGGTTTTAATTGAAACATCCCATAAGGTGCTTCAACAATTATATATTTCTCTTCTTTATTTATTTCTTTTACATACCCTGGTTTTGGTTCTCCATACCATGAAGGAGGAAATATTCTACATAAAACAACTGCACTTCCAATTTCCATCTTCTCAGGTATATATTCAAGAAATATCTTGTTCCCTTCATTTTCTTTCGTAACATTTATTTTCAAAATCTCTTTTCCATATATTAAAACTGTTTTGTCAATTCCACTTCCCTCAATATTTACTTTGTTTTTTAACAAAAGTCCTCTTCTCAATTTGAAAACTCCTTCAGGAATTTTAACAGTCCCACCTCCTGATAGAAAACAATCATCAATCGCTTTTTGAAGTCCACAATCAGGAAGGTCATAATTTATATATTTCTTTGCATCTATATCAGAAGAAAAAAGGTATGAAATGTTTAAGAAAAAAGAAAGAATTAAAATTTTTTTCATTAACTCTAATGTATTAATTCTTTTCATTTCAAATTTATTACCCATCATTTTTAATTAAAACATAAATTTTAAATTTGTCAAATTTTTTTCTTTTTTGTAAATATATTTTAAAATTAATTATTCTCAATTTTTACTGCTTTTTATTTTTTTAAATTCATAAGTTTTTCATAAAGTTCTTTTGCAGCAAGTAATTCTGCTTCTTTTATGCTTTCCCCTTTACCCTTCCCTATTTTTCTAATCCCTTTAATTTTTACTTTTACAACAAACTCCTTTTTGTGTGGAAAACCCTTTTCAGAAATAATTTTATATTCAGGAGATACTTGTTTTGTTTTTCTTGCATAATTTAAAAGTAAATTCTTATAATCTTTCAATGGTTCAAGTTCTCTATTTAAAATAAAATTTTTTATAAATTTTTTAACTGCTATCCATCCACCATCAAGATATAATGCACCTATTAATGCTTCAAGAAATCTGTCTGTTCTCTTAATATTACAGTTTTTATGTCTTGCAAATTTCATTATCTGAATTTCATCACATATTTTTTTTAAATAATTGTTGTTAACATAAGATGATTTTAAATTTGTTAAAAATTCTTCATTTTTATCCTTATACTTTTTGTATAAATAAATTCCTACAACTGTATCCAGAATCAGGTCACCAAGAAATTCAAGTCGTTCATATGATGAATCAGGTGAGTATGAAGGATGAGTCAGTGCTTCTTCAAGATATTTTTTATTTCTAAATCTATATCCAATTATTTTTTCTAATTCCTGCATATTAAAAGCCCTGTTAAAATTAAACAGAATAATAAAAAAGGATAAATGCCGTATTTTGAATAGAAAGTTTCATAAATAACTACCGGTAATGACCATGTTAACACATCTTCAAAAAATAAATAATTATTATTTTTCTCAAGTATTTTTTCTATTTTTCCTTCCGGACCTATTATACCTGTCATTCCTGTCAATCCTGCCTGTAAAAAATATCTTCCCGTTTCAATTGCCCTGAAAACATTATGATAGAAGTGTTGATAAGGCCCAGAAGAATTTCCAAACCATGAATCATTTGTAATTACAATAAAAAAATCACTTCCATTCTTTAAAAAATTTTCACTTATTTCAGGAAAAATATTTTCATAACAAATCGGTGTTGAAAATTTTATTTCTCTAAAGGTAAACACTTTAAATTCATTCCCTCTTTTTAATTTTGGATAATAACCAGCAATTTTTAAAAATATATTTTTTACAAAATTGAATTTTTCGCCAAGTATAAATTCACCATAAGGAACAAGATGAATTTTATTATAAACTTCAATTCTTTCAGAATTTATAAAAACACTTGAATTGTAAAAATAATCATCTTTTTTCGTAAAAGTACCTATTAAAATTCCAAAATTATTTTTTCTGGATAAATCTTTAAGTTTATTAATAAATCCTTTTTCTTCAAAAATATCTCCCTGGAAAGAACCCTCAGGGAAAATAATAATATTCGGTTTATCATGCCTCACTTTTTTTTCAATATAAAATATAATCTTTTCTTTACATTCTTCCAATGTGTTTTCGTAAATAGCAAAATTTGGCTGAACTAAAGAAATCTTTAATCTTCCTTTAATTTCTTTTTTTTGAGGCAATTTTGTAATTAAAAAACAGAAGATAATAAAAAAAATAAAAAAAAGTTGTTGTGATAAAAATTCTCTCTTTATTATACTGTAAATAAATAGATTTGAAGCAACTAAAATAAAAGATATACCGAAAATCCCAGTAAATTTTGCAACCTGTGAAATGTAGAGATTTTTATATTGAGTTAAACCGAAAACAAGCCATGGGAATCCTGTTAAAAGATTTGCCATTATTAATTCAAGGAAAAACCAGATTGATGCACCTAAAAATATAATCTTTTCTTTTTTAAATAAAAAAATTAAAAAAGTAAAAATTGCCCAGTATATTGAGAGATATAATGCTAAAAGTAAATAAATAAAACCTGATACATTCTTGAGCCAGTATAAAGACAATGAATAAAAAATAAAACCAGAAATTAATCCATAAATAAAGTTTAAAAAATTATTTTTTCCACATATTAAAAAAAGGGGAATAAGACAGAAAAAAGAAAAATACCAGAATTTAAAAGGAGGAAAAGAAAAAAACATCAAAATTGAACTTAAAATACAGATTCCTGAATTCAGAAAAAAATTATTTTTCAATCTTATTTTTCTCACCAAGTTTAACTATTCTCATCTTAAAATCTTTTATTTTTTCTTCTTCAACAAGTGAAATTCCTAAAATAATAACCTCATCTCCAACTTCAAAAAATCTTGCAGATGGACCGTTTAAACATATTGTTCCTGAATTTTCCTCTCCTTCAATAACATATGTAAAAATTCTTGCTCCATTATTTAAATTTAAAACATAAACCATTTCACCAGGTACAATATCCGCTTCCTGAATAATTTTTCTATCAATTGTAATACTCCCTTCATAATACAAGTTTTTATCTGTAACCTTTCCTCCTTTTATTTTACATCTTGTCATAATTCTCATTTTTGCTTCCTTTCTGAATTAAATATTTTACAACATTTTATTTTTTTTACAATGGACTTAAATGTTTTTTTATTATAAAATAAAATCATGTCCGATGTTAAATTGATTTACGAAATGATAAAATATTTTCAAAAAGTCAATTCAGAAACATATCAATTACTCGGATACCTCGGCTTTACAAAAGAAGAGTCATTTAAAACCAATTCAGGAGAATGGGAGATATATACTAAAACAAATTTTATATTCCCTCATTTTATCAGTGAATTCAATCCACCTTTGAATAAATTCTGTGCTATTTTAAAAAATACAAAAGAATTTATAGTGTATGGAACATTTGAAACTCTTGAAGAAGTGAAAAAAAAATTAATTCAACTTTCTGATATATTTTTTAAAAAAGAAAAGAAATTTTTTGGGATTCCACTTACACTTACAGAAGAAAATGCTCAGGATTATGGATATATAAGAGGTTTAATTCTTGGTTTTTTATTACTCATATTTGATTTTTCTTATCCTTTTATTTTTAAACTTAAATCAGGAATTATAAACAGTTTTATTGATTATGTTAAAATCATATATTTTGGAACTCCTGGTTTTGGTATTTTTGTTGGGATTACAGGAACTGGTTTATACTTCATCTTTCTTTTAATAATTATACCAATTTTTTTTGGATGGTATTATAAAAAATTGGCAATTAAAAAAAACATAAGAAAGATAGATAGATTTATTAAAGATATATCTGGTTATGATTATGATTTTGGAATTGATGCTGAAAAAACATTAAAAGATGAATTTACTCTGATTATAGAAGAAAAGAAAAAAGAACAGATATATAATGAATTAAAAAAATCTGTTGATGTAAGTAAACAGGACTTTGAGAATGTATATGAAAAACTTAAAACCGGTTTTTTTAATATAAGCGATATGCTTGAATTTATTGACCTTTATGAAAAAACATTCAAAAACTTCTCTTTAAAGAAACTTCTCAATATAATCGCAAAATACGATACTGCAAGATATCTGACAGAAATTAAATTTCAAATTTAGCAATATTAAAGTTTGTTTTAATTTTTTTTTATGGTAAAATAATATAAGGTTTTTTATCAAAAAAAATGGAAAAAATATTCGGGAAAATACTTATAGTTATTGGGCTTTTAATTTTTCTGGTTGGATATGTAATTTATAAAGGTATTAAAATTCCTATTGGACGACTTCCAGGAGATATCTTCATAAAAAGAGAAAATTTTGTTTTTTATTTTCCAATTGTTTCAAGTATTTTAATCAGTATAATTTTAACTATAATTTTTTCATTATTATGGAGGAGGTAAAATGGAAAGAAAAAATGGCTGGGAAATATGGGATGAATCTAAAATAAAAGAAGTTTTTGCATACTGCGAAGATTATAAAGAATTTCTCTCCATAAATAAAACAGTTAGAAAATTTGTTAAAAGTTGTATTGAAAAGAGTAAAGAAAAAGGATTTAAAAACATAGATGAATTAAATGTAATTAAAAAAGGTGATAAATTTTACAAAATAAATAAAGGGAAAGAGGTTATTTTTGGAATTATTGGAGATAAAAAACTGACAGATGGCTGCAGATTTATAGTTGCCCATACTGATTGTCCAAGAATAGATTTAAAAACAAGTCCCTTATACGAAGATGAAAACATTGCCCTATTTAAAACTTACTATTATGGAGGAATTAAAAAATATCAGTGGCTAACAATTCCTCTTGCTCTTTGTGGAGTTGTATTTTTAAAGGATGGCACATTTAAAGAAATAGAAATTGGAGAAAAGGATAATGACCCTGTTTTTGTAATAACTGATTTACTTCCTCATCTTGCAAAAGAACAGTATAAAAAAACAATTGAAGATGGATTTCCTGGAGAAAGTTTGAATGCTTTTGTTGGAACAGTTCCGGATAAAAGTAAAGATAAAGAAAAAGTAAAGAGTAATGTTTTGAAAATTTTAAAAGAATATTATGGAATTGATGAAGAAGACCTTGTGAGTGCAGAAATTGAACTTGTTCCTGCTGGAAAATCAAAGGATGCCGGAATAGATAAAAGTATGATACTTGCATATGGACAGGATGACAGGGTATGTTCATATACTTCCTTCACTGCTTTACTCAATTCTTATAACCCTATTAATAACATTTTCTGTATTCTGGTTGACCAGGAAGAAATAGGAAGTCGAGGTTCAACCTCTGCTTCTTCATCATTTTTTGAATATTTTATTGAAGAAGTTCTTGAAAAATCAGGTTATTCAATTTTAGATAAA
>ERZ795060.4515-NODE-4515-length-11666-cov-3.545345_pt1 | contig 11666 bp, 6 predicted proteins | sample MGYA00375144_ERZ795060 | MGnify/ENA primary metagenome ERZ795060 (study PRJEB30189, sample SAMN05720157) | activated sludge metagenome | isolation source: anaerobic digester from wastewater treatment plant | place: Japan | collected 2015-05-15 ... | reverse complement strand
GTTCATACCGAATCCTTCCTTGCTCTTGGGTACCATTTCAGCCAAATGGAGTTCATGCCTATGTTTCGTCCTTTGGAACCGAGGAGATTGTCATTCCCGCGTATGCGGGAATCCAGAATCCCCTCTCACCCGGCCTCGGCCTGCCGAGGCCGGCCTCTCGACGGCCTGGGAAGAGGCGAAGGAGTTCCACCGCCTTGGTGGTTTGCCAGGCCTCCTGTACGGGCCTCTGGGATGTGTAGATACCAATGCCCACCCCAGGGGAGGCAAGTTAATCCATTGGGCTACTTAAATTGTACTAGAAGGGAGTCTTTGTTCGTAAGAGCAGTGAGGCAATGGGAATCATGAAAATTCTGTAGGTCTGAGGCATGATGCGTTTTTGCATTTTCTGTAGAGAGAAAGTATAATGCCACGACAGGTTGCCTATTGAGGATTCCGTTGGCGTAAGTTCCTTTTTTACGAGAGGTTTTGTAAAGGAGGCGTGATCCGATGCGAGTTTTCAGGCGAAAAGCGGTTTGGACGATGGTTTTTCGTAGGTGGGAAAGTTTTTCCTGGCGGCTGATTGGTTTTGCGGCGGCGGTGATTGCAGCCGGTGCGGGGGCGTTGGCCGTAGAAAATCCCGTAGGGGAAGTCCCGCAGCCGAAAAATGTAATTCTGATGGTAGCCGATGGGTGCGGCATCGAAGCCTACACGTTGACCAGATGGATGAAGGGCAAGGAGTTGGCGGTCGATTCCCTGGAAGTGGCCCTCGTCAAGACGCACAGCACCGATTCGGTGATTACCGATTCGGCGCCGGCGGCGTCGGCCTATGCGACCGGCGTGCGTACGAGCAATGGTTTCCTGAGCGTCGGACCGCAGGCGAAGGTGTTATCGGTCCTGACGCCGCCGCCGGAGGATCTCCAGTATCGGCCGCTGGCCACGGTGCTGGAAGGGGCGAAACTCCTGGGTAAAGCCACCGGCATTGCGGTAACCTGCCGGGTTACTCACGCCACGCCGGCGGCCTTCATGGCGCATCTGCCCCGCCGGGATGACGAACAAGACCTTATGATTCAGGTCGTCCATCAAAACGTGGATGTGGTGCTGGGCGGCGGCCGGGAATTGCTCCTGCCCACCAGCGCCGGCGGCAAACGGACTGATGGCCGGGACCTGACCAAGGTCTTAAAGGCCCGAGGTTACCAAACGCCCCAAACCCGGCAGGAGTTGGCCAAGATCAGCGGCGGCAAAGTGTTCGGGTTGTTCGCCCCGGGGCATTTGGCCCCGGAAATCGACCGGCCGCAACTCGGCCCCGATGAGCCGACGTTGGAGGAAATGACCCGCAAAGCGATCGAACTGCTGAAAGCCGATCCGGATGGGTTTTTCCTTATGATCGAGGGGAGCCAGATCGACTGGGCCTGTCATGCGAACGACCCGGCATACCTGGTTCATGAGATGCTCATGTTTGATCGGGCGGTAGGAGCGGCGGCGGAGTTTGCCCGGCAAGATGGGCAAACGCTTCTGATCGTGGTCTCGGACCATGCCACCGGCGGCTTGTCGATCGGCAATACCGGCCCGCTTTCTAAGGGAAATCTGACCGTAGAGACGGTCGTAGAGCCGCTCCGCCGGATGAAATGTTCCGCCACCCTGTTATGGAAGACGTTGGGCAAGGACCCCACCCCAGAACGAATCCAAACGGTACTCCAGGAGGAATGGGGCATCAAAACCACGCCCGAAGAAGCGGGCGAGGTTTTGGCCGAGGTCAAACGAGCCTCCAAGAATCCCCAAAATGTTTTCACTTTTCTCTCCACCCGTTATACGGCCCTGGGGTGGACTACGCACAACCATACCGGCGGGGATGTGGCGCTATTTACCTTGGGGCCGGGCAGGCCGAAGGGCGTTTTGGCTTCGCCACAGGTGGGCCAGTGCATTGCTCAGGCCCTGGGGATTGACCTGGACAAGTTGAACCAACGGCTCTTTGTCGAACCGGGCAAAGCGCTCCCGGATGTCAAGGTAGAACTGTTGCCGGAAGGGGCGAAAACGCCGCAAATCGTCCGGCTTCAGGCGGGCCAAAAGAGGGTAGAATTGCCCCTGCAAGAAAACGTGTTGAACAACGGGGACCGCTCGGTGGAACTGGAGGGCTTGTGCCTGTATGCCAGCCAGACCAAACGGGTCTATGTCCCCTTGCAAGTCCTCCGCCTGCTGACCGATAGCCAAGAGCCTCTACCCAAGATCACCAAAGAATGAGAGCCGAGCAAGGCGGCGATTCTGGTCAAAGGCGTTCCCCCGAAGAGCAACCTCTGGCCCCGGCTTCTGCTTTGTCTCCCAACAAGTGTATAATAGAAGATTTAAGAGTTGGGGGCAGAGGAGAAGTTTTTTCCCGCGGAAGGAAGGACCTGGATGAGCAAGCCGCAACTGTTGGTTACTAGCGCCCTGCCCTATGCGAATGGACATATCCATTTAGGGCATTTGGTCGAATACATCCAGACGGATATCTGGGTTCGGTTTCAGAAGTTGCGGGGTCGGCGATGCATATATATTTGTGCGGACGACACCCACGGGACGGCCATCATGATCCGCGCCCGGCAGGAAGGCGTCCGGGAAGAAGACCTGTTGGCCCGGATGCACGAGGCCCATACTCGCGACTTTGCCGGGTTTCAGATCGCCTTCGACCATTACGGGAGCACCCACTGCGAAGAAAACCGCCAGCTTTGCTGGGAGATTTGGCAGTCGCTGCGCAAGGCCGGCATGATCTATGAAGAAGAAGTGCGTCAATTGTACGACGCCCAGGCCGGTACGTTCCTGGCCGATCGGTTCGTCAAAGGCGTCTGCCCCAATTGCCGCGCCCCGAATCAATACGGCGACAGTTGCGACCGGTGCGGCCATCATTACGATCCGATCGACCTGATCGATCCGGTAAGCACCCTTTCCGGCGCCCGGCCGGAGGTTCGCACAGCGCTGCATCTATTCGTCGATATTGAAAAACAACACGCGTTCCTGGACCAGTGGACCCAAAACGCCGACCACTTGCAACCGGAAATCGCGAATTATCTTCGGGGGCATTTCCTCGGCCAGCCGTTGCGCCCCTGGGATGTGTCTCGGCCTGCGCCGTATTTTGGCTTTGAGATTCCGGACTCGCCGGGCAACTATTGGTATGTGTGGTTCGATGCGCCGATCGGTTACATGGCCTCCACCTGGCAATGGTGTAAAAAGGAGGGCGAGGATTTCGACGCCTGGTGGGCTAGTCCAGATACGCATATCTACCACTTTATCGGCAAAGACATTACGTATTTCCACACTCTGTTTTGGCCCGCCATGTTGCGGGTTTCTCGGTATCAACTGCCTCGGCGGATTCAGATTCACGGGTTTTTAACGGTAAATGGTGAAAAAATGTCGAAGTCCAAAGGGACCTTCATCCTGGCTTCGACCTATCTGAAATATCTCGACCCGGCGTATTTGCGCTATTATTACGCCTCGAAACTGACGCCCCGTGTGGACGACCTAGACCTGAACTTCGAGGACATGGCCGAGAAGGCAGACGCCGATCTGGTGGGCAAGGTAGTGAATCTAGCCAGCCGGACGGCCCGGTTCGTCGTTTCCACCGGGTTGGCCTCATCTTGGCCGGACGACGGCGGGCTATTCGCCCAGACGGCCGCCGACGGAATCGAGATCGCCGAAGCCTATGAGGCGTGCGACTTCAACCGGGCCATGCGCCTGATCCTTGCCGCCGCCGATCGGGCCAACCAATACGTCGAACGCCAAGAACCCTGGAAATTGGCCAAAGACCCCGGTCAGACCGAGCAGTTGCAAAAGGTGTGTACCGTAGCGCTGAATCTATTTCGGCAAATTGCCGTGTATTTGGCCCCGGTGTTGCCCCGGCTGGCGGAGCAAACAGGCCGGTTGCTTCACCGTCCGATCCAGCATTGGGACGAAGCCCAAAAGCCGCTTTTGGGCTCTCCAGTTCGACCCTTCGAACATATGCTCAAGCGGGTGGACCGGCAGGCCATCTCGGCCATGATCGACGAGAGTCGGCAACCGGAAGAAGCCGTTCAAGCCTCCGGCAGCCGGACAACGGTTCCGTCGGCGAAACCTGTCCCAGCAGAAACCGCCGGGGCGGTTACCGAATCGGGGGCGTCAGTTTCGTCGTCCCCCAGATGGGACGACGACGAAGCGGCGCTACGGGCCGAGCCAATCGCCCCCCAGTGTACGATGGAAGATTTCCAAAAAGTCGATCTTCGGGTCGCCCGCATCGTGGCGGCAGAAGACGTACCGAAGGCCAAGAAACTCCTAAAACTTACCCTAAGCCTGGGCGGCGAACATCGGCGCAACGTCTTTGCCGGTGTTAAAGGAGTTTACAAACCGGAAGAATTGGTGGGCCGATTGGTCATCCTGGCTGCCAACCTGGCGCCGCGAAAAATGGCCTTCGGAACCAGCGAAGGGATGATCCTGGCCGCCGGACCGGGCGACGGGGAAATTTATCTACTCTCCCCGGATCCTGGGGCCAAACCCGGCCAACGGATCCACTAAAATCGACTCGATTGTCCCAGGAGGAAGAATTCCCCAGGAGAGCGAACTAAAATACGCTCTCCAGAGTCTTTCTGTAGTTGGTGTTTCTCCCAAGAATTTTTCTATGGAAAGGCAGGCGATATGGTGAAAAAGTTACTATTATGGTTTTTTGCGGTCCCTGTGCTCGGGCTGCAAGGTGTGTTCTTTTTGTCGTTGATGGAGGGGCCGGAGGTGAAAGTCGAACTACCAAAACCGCATTATCAGCCCAAGGACACGGACCCATCCTGGCTGGCCCAGGCGGCGCAGTTTCACGGTCATTTGGGGCCGTGGGCGGTTTCCGGCATTCGGTTTGGGGCGGCGGGGCGACGGGCGGTCGGCGCCCAGGGATATTTTGATCTCGAAGTGCGTTGCCAAGGCCCCCTGGAGCGGCCGCCGCGAGCCTGCTTCCTGGACGGTCTGCAAGTCGGTACTGGCGCCACCATGGGAAAACGCAACATCCACTGGGAACCGGGAGAAGAGCTGGTCGTTTGGGTCAAAAACACCCGGACCGGACAAACCGCGGAAGTCCGCCCCACCCAAGCCTTTTGGGAACTGCTGACCGCAGCGAAAACAAAATCGAAACCCTCGGGAGCGGCGGAGGATCATGAGGCGGATGACCATGATCATGACCATCCCGCTGCGAAGCATGAACATGACAAGGGCCGGGGTGTCGGCCCAGGGCAATCCGCGGCGTCCAAAGCGGCCGACGCATCGCCTTCGGACGCTACGAAAGGGGACCGTGGGTCTGCCGACTCCGGCCAACAGCAGGAAGCCGCCGAAAATCCGGTGGAAACGGCGGCCCGGCAGATTGCCGCGATGGCCGAGGGAAAGATCCTCACCATAAAAATCCTCCCTGCTCCCTAAAAACGGCTTGTTTGGGGACGTGCTTTGGAGTGTTGGTGGGAATGAGTCAGCCCGGGCCAAATACGCCGCGGTTTTTGTTTGCAACCTGCCACGTCGGGGCGGAACAAGCCTTGATCAACGAGTGGGCCAGGATTCATCCCGGCTGGAAACCAGCGTTTCGCCGACCGGGTTTTCTTACGTTCAAAGCCCCGGAGGATTGGCGGCCGTCGGCGTTTCCTGGTGCGATATTCTGTCCGGTGTTTGCTCTTAGTATCGGACTTTCCTACGGCGGGGTAGAAGGAGAAAGTCTGGAAGAACTGGCCCAAAAGTGGTGGGCCTTGGCGGGCGATCTGCCGTTCCATCGGGTCCATGTCTGGCAGCGGGAGACCAAGCCGCCGGAGCTTCGTCCCGATGACGCCCCGTTGCCTAGCCAGACCCTGTTGGCGCAGACCGCCCGGGAAACCCTGCAACGGACCTGCCCCCGATTGCCCTCGGCGGGTCAGGCCGCCTTCGATCCCGAACGGCCCGCAGCGTTCGGCGACCTGGTGTTGAACTGCATCGTGATCGAAGAAAACCATTGGTGGTTGGGCTACCATTCGGTCATGGAGTCGCACAGTCGGTATCCGGGCGGAGTGTTTCCGATCTATCTGCCGGAACATGCGGTCTCTCGGGCCTGGTTGAAAATGGAAGAAGCCTTACAGTGGTCCGAATTTCCTATCCGAGCCGGTTCCCGATGGGCCGAACTGGGCAGCGCCCCGGGCGGCGCCAGTCAGGCGTTGCTGGATCGAGGAATGTATGTGCTGGGAATCGACCCGGCGGAAATGCACCCCGCCGTCCTGCAACATCCCCGGTTTACCCATCTGCGACGCCGAAGCACCCAAACGCCTCGTCGGGTCTTCCGAAATATACGCTGGCTTCTGTCGGACATGAATGTCCCGCCCAATTACACCTTGACCGCCGTGGAGTCGATCGTTACCCATCCAATAGTGAACATTCGCGGCGTCATCCTGATGCTGAAACTCTCCAAATGGAGCCAAGCGGATAGGCTCCCCTTCTGGCTCACTCGTATTCAGTCGTGGGGTTATAACGAGTATAGGGTCCGGCAGCTTTATCACAACCGGCAGGAAATCTGTGTGGCCGCCTTACAACGGCCTTTCCGGCGAAAACGGCAGGTACAAAGACGCCGTTTCTGATTCTCGGATTCGGTCCCCGGATGACCGGCCGTCAAAGGACATGGAGAACGGATATGTCTGTGGAATACGCCCCCAATCAGCTCGGTCCCATCCTCAGCCGGGAACAATCTCGGCTGCTGGATCAGTTGGCCATGGAGCAATACGGTATGCCCGGCCTGGTGCTGATGGAAAACGCAGGTCGCGGTGCGGCGGATGTGCTGTGTCGGGTGGAAGGGTGCTTTGCGCCGGAGGAAGAGCCGGCGGCGATTCAAGAGAAACATCGCCCCGAGCAAGGCGATTCAACACCGCCTCCGTGGGAAAACCAGAAGGCATGGTCTCGGCTTCGAGTCCGGCATCAGGATTTTGGCGGCCCGGTGGTCATCTGTTGCGGCCGGGGCAATAACGCCGGCGACGGTCTGGTGATGGCCCGCCATCTTTGGCTTCGGGGGCATTCCGTCCGCGTGTTTTTGTGGTCCAAGCCCGAGGAACTATCGCCCGATGCGGCAGCCAATTACGCCGTTTTGCACAAGGCGGGTTTCCCGATAGAATGTCTGGGAAATCGGTCCGCTCCGGAGCGACTGGCCCCGGCCCTGGCGGAGGCGTCTTGGATTGTGGACGCCCTGTTGGGGACCGGCGCCCGCGGCCAGCCCAGGCCGCCCTTGGACGCCGTGATCTCGCAGATAAACGATGCGGGAAAGCCGATCCTGGCCGTCGATCTGCCCAGCGGGCTGGATTGCGACACCGGCCAACCGGCCCAGCCCACCATCCGGGCCGCTGTTACTTGCACCTTTGCGGCGGCCAAAACGGGCTTCCTCCGCCCTGAAGCCCAACTCTATGTAGGCCGACTTGTCCTCGTGGACATCGGAACCCCGCCGCAACTCTTCCAAGAAGTGTTTGCCTCTACCTATCCGAACCAACCGGGCGCTACTTCTTCGAGGGGCGGATAGGATCGGCGTCTAATTTTTGGACTTCTTCGCTCCCGGCCAACCGCAACGTCTCCCAAACCACCCAAGCCCGATCGTCCGAAGATCGCTGGGTCAGTTCCAGCAGGATTTCCTTTCCCCGATAGTCAGCCAAGGAGAGGCTTCTGAGCGGCATGCGATGGTTCCGCCACACCGGGGCCTCAAACGAACCAGCCAACTGCCCATCCACCAACAGTTCCACCGTAGCAGGCGGCGTGCTTTCCACTCGCCAAACGCCCAAGCACAAAACATCCTTTTCCGGCGGAATGAAAAGTTTGCGCGAAAGCCGGATCGATGCTCCCGGCGCCACTACTGCCAACAGGTATTTCCGCTGGTGCATGGGCCGGTGTTCCTGCCAGAGCGTGTTCAGCACATTCATCAGCAACGGTCCGCGCAACGCGCCTTCCGCCTGGAACGTCCACCCTTCCCAGGCTGGGACAAGTCGCCCCATGCGCTGGAGCAACTCGGCTGGCAATTTTTCCGCGTCCAATTCGACCATCGGTTCTAGCCAGTCGAAATGGTCCCGGATGTCCCAGGGGTCAGCCCCTCGAGGGGTTTGGGCCGGGTTGGCTTCCACCCGTAAAACGAGCCTCTTGGCCGCCGGGTCGCCATCGGTCAGGGCCGGTAGTTCCAGTCGGCCCGTATCCAGCACGTCTGCGGACCCGAGGATGAGAGGACTTTTATACAAAGGCTGAGTATTGGACGAACCGAAATGCACCGCGGCGACCGCACAGCCGCCCTCGCCTGCCAAATGATCCAGGCCCAATCGGCTCGAAAAGTTCTTCGCCAATCGGGGCAGGAGGAATTCCAACTCGGCGCTGGCATGAAGGCCAAATCCCCAGGCAAACTCTCGCCCTCCGCAAGCCAACGGCCCGCCTTCCACATTGCGATCCAGCCGCATCGGCCACGGCCCGCCCAACGGCGACCACTGCCGATACTCGACCGGCTGGATTCGGCTCAGGGGCGTTTCCTCCGGCCGGTAGAAACACCACAGACGCACTTCCCGGAACGGCGTCCAAATGGGCCGATGCGCCCAAGCCGGCTGGATCATCTGGTACCACTGGTTTGCGTCGTTAGGATTGCCCCGGTGGTAGATTTGCATCCGTTGCCAGGAGGCGGCGGCGCGCAAACCTTGCCGGGTTTCCAGTTGGACCAGCCGGGTTTTACCGTCCGGTGCTAAGATGGCCAATTGCTCTAACCAGGCCTCCCCGGGGTCTTGAGCGGGCAGGTGCAGCTCGGCCAGGGCCTCGTAGGGAAACTGCTCAACGCCGTCTGCGGTAAGCACTCGGACCCCCTCCTGAGCAAACCGCAACGAACGGAATTTTATCCGGCGTCCCTGGCGGTCCAGAAGGCTGGCCGGTTCATAAGCGGCTTGGGGCCGTTGCCACCAAATCCGCCGAATCCATCGGACGCTGACCAAAAGCGGTGTACTGGCCGCGGCCTCCGGCCAATCGACCGGGACGGCCGGGACCACATGGAGCCATTGGCCTGCTGGCAGTTGGGTCTCTGGTTCCGGCGGCAATCCAACGACCCGACCGGGCAGCAGATCGCCGCCGAAAAACTCCACAGCCGCTTCCGGCTCTTCCGGCGGGGCAAGCCGGGTTTGCTGGAGCCAGCGGATTTCTGGCTGGGCGTCGAACATCATCCGACCGGCCAATCGGGGCTGGGCGCGCAGATCGTGCCAGTTTTCCACCCCGTCGGCCGAGGCCTCCGAACCGTCGGTCCATCGACCCAAATACCGGGCGGAAACAGACGCCGGTTCCGCCAGCAAACTGGCCGCCTGAAACGGTTCGCTCAAATGGTGCGGATTCAGGCTCAGGTAAATCGCCTGCAAATACCGCCGCGTGCTCCGGGGAATCTCCGAGATGGTGCGAATGTCCCGACGGCGGATTTCCTCGGCCAATAGGTTCATGGCCAAGGTGTTGACCGGATCGAATCGGAGGCCCTCTTTGAAGGCCTTTTCTCGATCCGCGTAGAAATTCTGACTCATGATCGAGCCGGGCGCCGGCGTTTCGACCGCCCCAAGCCAATGGCCCAATTGGTGCAAAAGCAATAGGAATAGTTCCTGGTGGGAGAGGTTTTTTTGCGGCCCAGGAAGCAATAGATGCGTACTGAGCGGCGGCACATACGGCGCTGGTACATGGTTCGGATGGCCCAATTTCCATTGGCTGGTCAGTCCTACGGCCAACCGGCCCGGCGCCGGGCTTACCTCCCGCCGAAACTCCTCGAAAAGTTTTCCAAAATCCTGGCCCAGGGCGTTATCGGATTGCCACGTCTCGGCGCCGACCACCTCAAACCGCACCCGACAATACTGCTCGAAAATCTCCGAAACCGACCGGAAAAGCCGCCGGAACTCTTCCTGCCACACTTCCGGTTTGGCCGGGTGCTCTTCGTCGGCCAGCACCTTGACCGGCACACTTACCACGGGCGGCAATTGGCCGGAGGCGTCCGCATGAATCCACGAAACCGCCCCATCCTGCGAAAACAGGACCGGTCGGCAGACCACCCGCTCGGCTTGATCCAAAAAATAGTAGAGCGTATTCAGACGCAAGGTTATCCGCTGGCCGGCCGGGCTGCCAGCAAGGGGAATGGTCGGAGACTGGTTGGCGGCAGGGGGAGCAATGGCGTATGTAAGTTCCGCAGCCTCGCCGACCGGCAAGACCATCAGCCGACCCGGCGGCAGGACCGCCTGCCCGGTATGCCCACTGCTAAGCCGAACTGCAAGCTGGACCGGTCGGCTAGCCCGATTGGCCAACACCACCGTGGCCGCCTCGGCCAGCCCAGCCCACCAAAAGCAGATCGCTCCCAGTAAAACAAACGCTCTTAGGATTCCGCGCATAGATAATTTCTATTTTCTTCTACCATTTCCGCCAGTGGAAGTAGGCTCGTCGATTTTCGCTGGATAAGGGCCGTCTGAGCCGTGACCGCCAGGATAAGAGCTGATGAAGGAACCAAGCCGCGATCGTTAGGGAACGGATAACACTTAGGCTCTCCGGCCTGAGCTGCCGCCTGGACAAGCGGCGATATATTACCGGCTAACAGCCGGTGTTACGAGTGCCAGGCGGCGGCACGTAACTTGGGCTGTCCAGCCTGAGTAAGCGTTGCCAAGACAAGCGGCGATATATTACCGGCTAACAACCGGTGTGCGGAACTGGTCCGGATATAGGCCGATGTGGCCCCACGGCAATGGCCGAAAGCCGATCTGGTCCATGATCGCCTGAGCGGGCAGCTCCTTGGGAAGCCGCTGGGCAATCGGCGCCGGCATGGGCAATCGGCCATCGGGCAACGGACCGGCCTGATAATTGGTCAGTGGGATGGACGGCTGCTGCGGATTGCCTAATCGCAGCGGCGACGAATCGTCCGACGCTCCAGCCACACTCGGAACGTACTTTTCTTGTTCTATCAGAAGGTTATCTCGCATATCCTGGATGCCCCGGTCTCGGGTCAAGAGCTGCCCGCACTGGTAGGCCAGGTTCCGCCAGATGGAGTTTCGATCCGGCCGTTCGGCCAATTGGGCCAGGGTGGGATATCGGCTGATGTACGGCGGGCGGTCATACGCGACCTCTTGGAGTTGTTTTTGGACCCACTGGCTTGCCAGAAACTGGCGCCAGCGCGCTTCGCCCCAACCCGAGAAGCTGATCGCATATTTACACTGTACAAATAAGTTGTTGTCGGCGATATTTTCTTTGCCGCCGTGGATTTGCAGGCCGCCGAAAAGGGCCTCCGAACAGCGGTAGAAGAGATTGCCATAGACCAGCACGCCGCTGATGGCGTCGTCCAGCCGAACGCCGGCCTGTCCGCAGGGCCGATCGTTTCGGATATGATGCCAAAAGTTCCAGCGGACGATATTGCCGCGATAGGTGGGATTGCCGAACATATCCAGGCCGCCTTGGTCGTCGGTTTCCAACACCACATCGTGGATTTCGTTGAGTTCCACTAGATGTTCGTTGCCTCCGAGCCGCATGCCGTGGCCTGGGCTATGGTGGAAGTAGTTGTGGGCCACTCGGTTGCCGACGCCTTCGACCGCGGCGGCCGGGGTGTAAGTGCGGTTGATGCGCGAGAAATCCCAGACATGGCAATTTTCCATGAGATGACCGGCCGGGGTGAGGGTTTTTCGGTCGCCGCCGGCCAGCACACAGCCGCCCCGACCAAGAGTGTACATATCGCAACTATG
>ERZ795060.4514-NODE-4514-length-11668-cov-4.078791_pt1 | contig 11668 bp, 10 predicted proteins | sample MGYA00375144_ERZ795060 | MGnify/ENA primary metagenome ERZ795060 (study PRJEB30189, sample SAMN05720157) | activated sludge metagenome | isolation source: anaerobic digester from wastewater treatment plant | place: Japan | collected 2015-05-15 ... | reverse complement strand
ATGGAGAATTATTAATGAAGGTTGCAAAAGAAAAGAAAGTTGATTTAGCAAAAATGAGTGTATTTAAAAATCAAAGCGCTGCTCAATTAAGAGCATGGTGTCAAGAATATTTAGCTGCTTACAATGAAGAACATCCAACAGCTGTAATAGGAAATATCCCGACAGAAGCTACTTTTCAAAAATGGATAGATACAGCAGCTGGATTACCGGATATATTAGTTTATTAAAAAAACATTTAGCTGTATAATTTTTATTAAAAAAGCCGATTTATTCAAAAATTTTGAATAAATCGGCTTTTTTTATTTTTTCTACAAATATAAAACTTGTTGATATAAATAAAAGAAATTTATTATCAAGTATTCGATGAATAAGATAAATAGATATTTTTTAATTTTTCGCAATATTCAGACCAATATTCATATTGAATAGTTTCATTAGTTTTCCAATCGAATTCATTTTTAATAATTGCATTTATACGAATTAGCCAGGCATTAATATCAAGCGGCAAAATATTTTTACAATTAATTATTTCTTTTGCGGCAGGATAATCAGAGCAAATTACCGGTATCTGAAAATATTGCGCTTCGATAACAGGCAGTCCTACGCCTTCGTATAGCGAAGGGTATAATAATATTTTTGCATTTTCATACACGACTTTTAATTCTTCGTAATTTAATTTTTCTAATAAAACAATATATTTTTTATCTGCTAATTTATATTTCCAGCCCTTATTTCCAACAATTACTATTTTATAATCAGCGCTGTATTTTTCAATAAATTCGTTCATTAATTTTATTAAAAAATTAATATTTTTGCCAGGCTCTAACGCACCGACAAATAAAAAATAATTATTAGGCAATCCAATTTTTTTTTTAATGTCTTCTTTTTTTAATTCAGAAATTTGAATATTAGTCAAGAAAAAATTTATAGAATATGGTATTATAATAATTTTATTTTTTTCGATATTATAATATTCAATCAAATCATCAGCAGTTGTTTGAGTAGGTACTAATATTTTATTTGCCGCGCTGATGCTTTTTTTGATAAAATATGAATAATATATTTTTTTTGCGAATGTATAGCGCGTTGGATATTTTTGGAATATTATATCGTGCAGAGTTAATATTTGCGGTTTTTTATAATGTATCGGGCATATATTAGAAAAAGAATGCAAAATATCAAATTTTTCAGAATTTAAAATTTTTATGAATTTATATTGTTCAAAAAAAATGCGATGATATATTGATTGAAATTCAAAAAAACAAAATTTAATTTTTGCGCTGTTAGACGGATATAATTTTAATTCTGTTAATTTTGATTTTATTGCATCTTGACAGAAAATTGAAATATTTAGATCTCCGCAATTTTTTAATAATTGATTTAATATATTAAAAGCATATACTGCTGCACCGGAATATGGCGATTGTATAGAAAGCAGATTAATAGCGATTTTCATTTTAAATATTTTTTGTAATAGTGCATATATTTATTCAGCATTTTTTCGAGAGTATAATCTTGCGATTGATTTTTCAAATTTTCGCAGAATTTATTATAAAGTTCGTTATCATTAACTAACAGATTAATTTTTTCTGCAAATGATATATAATCCGCGACAGGCAGCACAAAGCCGGTGCAGTTATCTTTTACAATTTCATTTAATACTGGAATATCTGATACAATAGCCGGTTTGATAAATTTTTGAGATTTGAGTAATTGCATTGGAAAATCGCAATATCTATAAGTCATAAGTATAATATCAGCGGCATTAATAACATCATTTGGCGAATAGTAATTTTCTATTACTGCGACATCGTCGTTTATTGAATGCATATATAAATAATTTTGCAGCGCTTCGCTTTGTTCGCCGTAAATCGCAAATTTTACAGGCGCATCAGAATGTTCTATTTTCATTGTTTGCACAATTTTAGCAAATATATCAAAACCGTTTTTCAATCTCTCAAATCTACCGATCAGACAAACGATTTTTATTTCTTTTGTATATATGCCGATCACTCGTTTTCTAATTTTTTTTACTTCTTCTTCATTAAATTGGATTGATTTATAGTCAATGCCCGGCTTAATATAAGTCATTTTTTTAGGATGGATGCCTGCGTTCAAATAATCGCTCAAAATATTTTTTGTAATGCAAAATGAAAAGTCATTTTCATCAATAATTTTTTTTTCTAAAAATGCTTTTATATGTTTCAGAAAATGCTGGCGGAATTCTAAAAATTGCGGAAATAGCGCGGAATAGCGCGAACCTAATAATATTATTTTTTTCGGAAAATTAGATAATGCCAATGCTGCTATGAAATTGCTAAAAAAATCATGACAGTGCACTAAATCAAATTTTTTGATTTCAATAAATTCCTGTAATCTCTTAATTGTTTTGTATATATTCCATTTAAAAAAATCAAAGTAGTAGATAATAACATTATGATTTTTTAATTTTTCTAATAGCGGATTATAGCCGGGCGTGATGATTGTAATTTCATAGTCATTGCGTTCAGCCATTGCATAGACTAACAGAAAAAAAATGTATTCCTGTCCTATTTGAAATGACAGTGAATTTTTATTTTGTAAAATATGCAGAATCCGTTTTTTTTCAATCATAAATTTTTATCGCCGTTGTAAAATTAATTTTTTAGTTTGCTGTGTAATTTTTTTAATTCGTCAAATAATTCAGTTATTAAATCAATATCATAATCTTCAAAATTAGCGGTATTTTTCCAAAAATCGTCTAATTTTTTTAAACCGATTTTTTCGTATTCATATGCTTGTAAAAGCATATCTAATTTATCCGCTATTTTGACAAGTTTGCCTTCGATTGTAGTATTATTTTCAAATTCGAGCCAATATTCCAAATATTGTTTCTCAAAATCAAAACCGCTGAAAATATCTTTGAAAGCGGCAATTTCCGCTTTTTGTTTAATATCAAAACCAATGTATTTTGCCGGTTTGAGCGCTAAATCAGTTATAAATGCTTCTGGTATTTCGTGCAGTGTCGCGATTTTTAATAATTTTTCAAAATTAATAGAATATTTATCTTTTAAAATTTCAGCGATAACCAGCGTGATAAAAACAACGCGAAATGAATGCGATGCTACTGTTTCGCATTCAGGTATTCCACGCAATTTCCAGCCCATTCGCGGTATCCGTTTTAAAATACCAATATTCTCTAATAATTCTATAATTTTTGCAATTTGTTTTTTATCTTTTTTTGACATTTTGCGTCCTTGTTGTATAAAATATTATTTGCTCGCTGCCGCGCAGCAAGTTGACCGCACGCGGCAAAAATATTTCGTCCGCGACTTCTGCGTATCAGTGCGCGTACGCCATAATAATTTAATTTATTAAAAAAATAATTCAAGCGTTCTGTTGTTGATTGCTGATATTTGCAATCGTCAAAATAATTATGTAATATCAGATTTATTTTCGGCTCTTTGAAATTTTTGCAAAAATCGCGCAAACCAATTAAATCGTCGTCAGTATCATTTACATCTTTTAATAACACATATTCGAATGTTATTTGATTTTTAGGTTTTTTCAACGAATAATATTTTAACGATTCAATTAATGTCTGTAAATTATATTTTTTATTTATCGGCATAAGTTTATTTCTTAATTCATCGGTTGTCGCATTTAACGAGACCGCAAGTTCATAGCGTTTTGGATAATCCGCTAATTTGCGAATGCCGTCTGGTAATCCTGCTGTTGAAATGGTAATACGATTAGCAGCCATACCAATAGAGTAATCAGATGAAATAATATCGCAGGACTTTAAAACATTATCTATATTTTCAAATGGCTCGCCCATTCCCATAAAAACTATATTTGTTAATCTTTTGTTTTCGATTTCTAATATGTCCATCGCAGTTAGTATCTGGTCTATTATTTCAAAACTTGTTAAATTGCGCTGCCATTTAACTTTTGAGCCGGTTGCGCAAAACTGGCAATTTAATCTGCAGCCGACTTGCGATGATACGCATAAAGTATTGCGTTCTTTGTCTGGAATGATTACAGTTTCAATTTTATTGCCGTCATTAAGATTAAATAATAATTTTCGCGTGTTATCGTCATTATCGACAAAAATTTCTTGTAGATTTAATTTATCAATAAAAAAATTTTTTTTGAGTTCTTCGCGCAATTTTTTAGAAATATCAGTCATTTCGTCTATTTCTTTTATTCTTGTGCGATACAGCCATTTAAAGATTTGCACGCTCCGATATTTTTCAGGAGCGTAATTTTTTATTATTTCGGATAATTCTTCTAAATTTAGTCCTTTGAGATTTTGTTTTTCTATCCGTCCACTTAACATTTTATTCGATAAAAATTAGGATTTGAAAATTTAATTTTGAGATTTTTCTTCTACTAATTCTTCGCGTTTTGGAAGCGTAAAATAAAATGTCGAGCCCTTGTTTTCTTCGCTTGCCACCCAGATTTTACCGCTGTGCGCTTCAACTATGCCTTTGCAAATAGATAAGCCGAGCCCGCTGCTTTTCATCATTTTTTTTGCGCGATTTTTGGACGAAATCGCTGTAAATTTATCGAATAAATGAGGTATATCTTCCGCTTTTATGCCGACGCCGTTATCTGCGACAAAGCATTTTATATAATCGTCATTGTAATCTTTTACGCCGATTGTTATTTCGCTGTTTTTATTAGAAAATTTTAGGGCATTATTAACTAAATTAGTAAATACTTCGTCTATTTTTTGGCTGTCAAAATAAATTTCTAAATCTTCTGGAATTTCTACGATTAATTTGAATTTGTATTCTTCGTATGAATATAATGTGATAATATCAAAATAATATTGTCTCAAAAATTCTGAAAAATTGCTCATCATCGCATTTAATACTAATTTTCCCGCTTCTAATTTTGCAGCATCTATTATATTATCTACTAATTGCGATATGCTTTTGCAGCGTTTTAATATGATTTTCAATGATTGCAGATATTTATTGTCCAATTGTCCGTATTTTTGCATTTGTATTAGATAACAATGTCCAATAATGCCAGTTAAATTATTGCGTATATCGTGCGAGGCAATAGATAAAAATATATCTTTGATTTCATTAAGTTTTTGTAATTTTTGGTTTTGTTTATATAAATGTTTTTTTAATAACTGATTTTTTAAAATTAGATTTACGCGCGCAATTAATTCTTTTTCATTAAATGGCTTTGGAATATAATCGTCAGCGCCAGCTTCAAATCCTTCTATTTTATCAGAACTGTCGCTTTTGGCTGTAATCATTACAATCGGTATCTCCTTTGTATTTTCAGAATTTTTCAGCGTTCTACATAAATCAAAGCCGCTGATATCAGGCAGAATAATATCTAATAAAATTAAATTAATGTCATTGTAATTGTTATTTATAAATTCAAGCGCATTAGCGCCGTTGTCAAATTTTATGATTTCGTAGTTTGGATGGATATTTTTAAATATATTTGATATAAGCGTCAAAGTAGGGTGAAAATCGTCAATTGCGACAATTTTAATTTTGTGTTCTTGTAGTATTTTGTTTTCCATAATTTTATCCTAATGGTGATTTAGGCATAAACAAAAATATTCGGCTGAATTCTTCGAATGTTTTTGTTTCTTGCCCTGTAATAAAAAAAATAAAAATATTGAGCAAATAACTTGCGATTGTCCATATAATAATCAGCATTTCAAAATTTGAAATATATTTTCGCGCTTCAATCGCAAACGCTCGCCAAAAATAAAGCAATGGAATAATTAAAATAAAGAAGAAGAGCGGCTCGCACCACAGCAGCGCATTGCCCCATAATAATAATTGCAATAAAAAAATACGCAATAATTCCTGTTGGTCAGTGTATTCCATATTATCGCTTGATACTATATAAAAATTAGTGATTCTAAAAGACAATATATACATAATGTATCCGATATTTAATAAATTTACCAAGCCCCAAATTATATGAAATACAAACATATTTTCAGTATTTTAACGCATTAGATTTTAATAGTTCAAATCCTTTTTTTAGTGCAGGTTCAAGTAAATCGTATTTATCTGTAATTTCCGGCTCGTTTAAAAATGTAAAATACGGCACTTTGATATTTTTTATTGTAAAATAATCAGGGTGCTCTGATGTAAGCGCATCCCAATCGTCGATTTTATATTGGTCCATAATTTTTTGCGGCAGTGCGTGTTGTAAAATGCTGTCTTTTGCGTCAGGATTATATCGGCGATTATTTTTTCTGCACGCTTCTTCAAATGAAACTTTTGTATATACTACCACGCATTTTTTTAAAATATCATCGCTTAATAAATTAAAGGCATTGCGATAGCAATTTTCGCCGCCGCGCGAAAATTCGATGAATAATGTTTTTGTTTTATAAAATTCATCATTATTTTTATATTTTTTGTTAAAAGCATAAGTTATTTTTTTGATGAGAAAATTATATAGAAATTTCTCTGTTACTGAATAGCCAGTTGGGTCTTTTTCTGTATATAATCTTTTTCTGCCTAATTCTTCTAAAATATCGTCTTCTTCGCCTTTTATCCATAAATCTACAAAATCATCGAGCGTTTCGTCGCTTGATATAGCGAATTCTTTAATTCTTTTTTCTATTGGCTGTTTGTAGATAAAATCAATAACTTCTGATTTACCTGCAGCAGGTCTGCCTAAAAAAATTATTATGTTGAAGGTATTATTGGTTATACGCATTTCTCAAACTCCTAAAAAAATCTTTTTGTTTATTTTAGAATAAATAAATTTTTAAGTCAAGGAATTTATAAAAAAAATATTGATTTTATAGAGTATTGATATAATATTCAGAAGATAATTTTTTGATTTTTAGGATTTGATAATAATGCTGAACACAGTAAAAGGCGTAAAAGATGTATTTGATAGCGATTTAGAATTATTTAGATTTATAGAAAATACTTTTGTCAAAATATCTCAAAAATTTGGATACAGCGAGATTCGCACGCCGATAATAGAATATACAGAATTATTTAAGCGTGGTATTGGCGAAACGACTGATATTGTTGAAAAGGAAATGTTTACAATGGCTGACAGTAAAGGTCGGACAATCAGTTTGCGTCCTGAAAATACTGCCGGCGTGGTGCGAGCGTATATAGAGCACGGATTATTTAATAATGCAGGATTATCAAAATTTTTTTATATAGGTCCGATGTTCAGACGCGAGCGGCCGCAAGCAGGAAGGTTGCGTCAATTTCATCAAATTGGCTGCGAAGTATTCGGCGCAAATTCTGCGATGCTCGATGCGGAAGTAATTATTTATGCGGCGCAGTTATTAGAAAATTTAAAAATTGCAAGCGCTAATTTTGAAATACAGATTTCTTCTGTCGGCTGTGAAAATTGCAGACCGCAATATAACAAAAAACTTGTTGATTATCTGACAGCGGAAAAAAATAAACTATGCGAAACCTGTAATATTCGTATTTACAAAAATCCGCTGCGAGTATTAGATTGCAAAGAAGAAAGGTGTCAGAGCGTAATTGTCGCAGCGCCGAAAATAATTGAAAATTTATGCGATGACTGCAATATTTTTTTTGAAGAATTACAGGGCTTTTTGAAAATTGCTAATATTGATTATCAAATCAACAAAAGATTAGTGCGCGGACTGGATTATTATACCGGCACTGTATTTGAATTTGTTTGCAAAGAAGGATTAGGCGCGCAAAATACGATATTAGCAGGCGGCAGATATAATAATTTAGTTAAGCAGTTAGGCGGTCCGCATACTCCAGCAGTTGGCTGGGCTGCTGGTATTGAGCGTTTGATATTAGCGTTAACTAATAATAAATCAGATATTAAAAACATAGAAAATCCTGTAAAAAAAATTTTTATAGTTATTGATAAAACAATAAAAAAACAGGGCTTTGAAATTTTTTGTAATTTACGAAATAACGGAATAGATATTAATTGCGATTATGAATGTAAGAGTTTTAAATCGCAATTTCGATTAGCAAATAAATTAAAATATCGCTATGTTTTAATTTTAGGAGAAGAAGAAGCGAAAAATGAAAATATCAAATTAAAAGATTTTGATTGCGGCTGTGAGACGATTATAAAGCTAAGCGAATTAACAACAAAATTGAAAAATTTATAAAAGAAAGTATAATCTAAAATTTTTTGAGATATATTTTAAGGAGTTATAATAAAATGAAAAGAACAAATTACTGCGCGGAATTGAGCGCTGCTGATATTGGTAAAAATGTGGCAGTCTGCGGTTGGGCGCATCGCCGTAGAGACCACGGCGGCTTGATATTTATTGATTTGCGTGATAGAAGCGGATTATTGCAAATAGTATTTAATCCTGAATATTCAGTAGAAGCGCATAAATTAGCGCATACAATTAGAAGTGAGTATGTGTTAATGGCAAAAGGGAAAGTAATCAAACGCAGCGATGAAACAATCAATCCGAAAATGAAGACTGGCGAAATTGAAATTGCAGTTAATGAATTGACAATATTAAATACAAGTAAGACTCCGCCATTTGCGTTAGACGATGACAGCAAGATAAACGAAGATTTGCGGCTGAAATATCGGTATTTGGATTTGCGGCGCGAGAATGTAATGTTTCCGTTTTTAGTGAGACATAAAGTTGCGAATATAGTTAGAAATTATTTGAATGATAATAATTTTTTGGAAATTGAGACGCCGATGCTTACAAAAAGTACGCCGGAAGGTGCGCGCGATTATTTAGTACCGAGCCGCGTGCATCCCGGTAAATTTTTTGCGCTACCGCAAAGTCCGCAATTATTCAAGCAATTATTTATGGTCGCTGGATTTGACAGATATTTTCAAATAGTCAAATGTTTTCGAGATGAAGATTTGCGCGCAGACCGTCAGCCAGAATTTACGCAGATTGATATGGAATTATCGTTTATTGAAATTGATGATATATTCGAGATAATCGAAGGTATGCTTTACAAAATATTCAAAGAAATACGCGGCATAGAAATTTCATTGCCAATTCGCAAAATGGATTATTTTGAAGCGATGGATAAATACGGTTGTGATAAACCGGATTTAAGATTTGGGCTGGAATTAAAAGAAATTACTGATTTAGCAGCTGATTCGGATTTTCAGGTTTTTAAAAATGTCGTGCAGTCCGGCGGAATAATAAAAGGAATAACTGTGCCAAATGGCGCGTCGCTTTCGCGCAAAGAAATTGATGATTTGATAACTTATGTCGGAAATTATGGTGCCCGCGGAATGGCGTGGTTTAAAGTTACAGAAAACGGTCTTGAATCAAATATCAAAAAATATTTTAACGACGAATTATTAAAAAAGATTCAAGAACGGATGGTAGCGAAAATTGGCGATTTAGTTTGTTTTGTCGGCTCTACTCCAAAGATTACAAATTTTGCCTTAGCAAATTTGCGATTGCATTTAGGGGAAAAATTAGGACTTATAGATAATGATAAATTTGAGTTTGTATGGATTTATAATTTTCCGCTATTTGAATATGACGAACAAACAAAACGCTACGCTGCGATGCATCATCCGTTTACTTCACCAACTGATGATACTATTGAATTTATGGAAACAGCGCCGGACAAAGTGCGCGCTAAAGCATACGATATTGTGCTAAATGGTAACGAATTAGGCGGCGGGTCATTGAGAATATATCGTAATGATATTCAGAAAAAAATGTTTAAAATTTTGAATATAGGCGAAGAAGAAGCTGAACAAAAATTTGGCTTTTTATTGAACGCATTACAATACGGCGCTCCGCCGCACGGCGGTATTGCATTGGGGATGGATAGATTGATTATGCTGTTAACAGGCGTAGAATCAATACGCGATGTGATAGCGTTTCCGAAAACTCAAAAAGCGTCATGTCTTATGACTGATGCTCCGTCGGTAGTTGAGCCATCGCAATTAAAAGAATTATTTTTGAAAATAACAATAGAAGATAAAAAGTAATTGTTATTTTATTAAGTTATAATAACGGAATTTGCTGTTAAAAAAAACCAAATTCCGTTATTATTTTTTTTTGGAGTTGTAAAAATAAAAATTGAAACTATTAGTTTGTTATTTTGATATAATTAATTTAAAGCAGTGGCGTAAAAATTATAATTTCGGTATAGGCGCTATATCGGCATATTTAAAGAAAAACGGCTTTGATGTCCAATTATATTACATTTCAGAAATCCCACAGTTTGAATTTTTAAAAAAAATATTTTCAGAATATATGCCGGATTTGATTGGTTTTTCTTTTACATCTGCGCAAGCGCAGTATGTTAAACAATTAGCTAAAATGTTCAAACAAATTTCAGATATTCCGATTATTGCCGGCGGCATACATACAATAATTTGTCCAGACGAAATTATCAATATTCCAGAAATAGATATGGTTTGCGTATGCGAAGGAGAGTTAGCGCTTGCGGAATTATTAACTAAAATCGCGCAATCATCAAACTATTTTGAAATTGACGGAATATGGTATAAATCAAACGGAAAAATAATAAAAACAAAAAACCGAAAATATATTGAAGATTTAGATATTATTCCGTTTGGCGATAGAGATTTGTTTAATTATAGCGAAATGTATGAACCTAAAATCGAGAAGCGTGCGCCGTATATTTGTTCGCGCGGTTGTCCGTATGATTGTTCATATTGCGCTAATAAAGTAGTGCGTGAAAATTTACGATTACCGTCAAAAATCCGGTTTCATTCAGTTGATTATGTAATCGAAGAATTAAAATATCTAGTGAAAAAATATGAAATTCAATATTTTAGATTTGACGATGATATTCTACCGATAAATATGCAATGGTATGAAAATTTCATCAAAAAATATAAAGAGCGTATAAATCTGCCGTTTTCTTGTAATATGCGTTTTAATTTGATTAATGAAGAAGTTTTGAAATTATTGGTTTTTGGCGGCTGCGACCAAATACAAATAGGAATCGAAAGCGGAAACGAAGAATATCGCAAACAATTTTTACATCGTAATATGTCGCAAGATATGATTATAAAAAATATGAAATTGATTAATAAATACAATTTAAAAATGTATGCTTTTAATTTGTTAGGTGGCCCGGAAGAAAAACCGATGCAGATATTAGATACAATAAAATTAAATGCTCTTGGAAATGTTAATATGGTGCAATTGTCAATAATGAATGTTTATCCCGGCACTTATATTTATGACTATTGCAAAAAAAATAATTTGCTGTATGACGATTATGATAAGATACCAAGTTATTTCGATGATAAGCCGGTAATAAAAAATCCGTATCTGCCGTTTGAATTATTGATTTTTTATAAAAATAATTTTTTTAAACTTATGAGATTTTATAAAAAAGTTTTTAGATTACCGCAGCCATTTATGAAAATAACTTGTAGTTTTTTTGATTTTATGTTTACTCGTCAATGGATAATTAAGATTTTTCCGATATTTCAGCAAGCAATGTATTTTTATCGCAATATAAGAAATATTCTGCTTTTTAAGCCATTAGTTAAAAAGAATGCTGAGATTATCGAAGGCGTAGGAAAAAATTAAATTTATAATTATTTATTTTCTGAGATTTGAGTAAGGATTTTTGTTACATCTTCAATATAAAATGGCTTTTGGATAAAAGCATAAGCGCCGAGCGCATTTATTTTTTCTAATTCAAGACCTATCTGCCCGGATATAAGAACTATCGGCACCTGGTAATCTATT
>ERZ795060.4513-NODE-4513-length-11670-cov-8.145932_pt1 | contig 11670 bp, 9 predicted proteins | sample MGYA00375144_ERZ795060 | MGnify/ENA primary metagenome ERZ795060 (study PRJEB30189, sample SAMN05720157) | activated sludge metagenome | isolation source: anaerobic digester from wastewater treatment plant | place: Japan | collected 2015-05-15 ... | reverse complement strand
AATCGCTGCGCATTTTTTTGGATAATCTGCAGTTGATTGTGAACCTGTGTAGGCAATTTTTCTGTTATCAGTTGTTCAACCGGTGAAAGAATCAGGGTCAAAGGGGTACGGAATTCATGGGAGATGTGGGTAAAAAGCTTCAGCTGTTGTTTTTGAGCGAGTTGAACTTTTTTATTGAGTTCCATCAGGCGATTGCGTTGTTCAATAATTTCTGCATTTTGTACTTCGAGCTGGGCTTTCTGTCCCTCAATGAGTTGCTGGCGTTGCAGGAGTTCCCTGTTTGTTTCGCTCAATAGCGATGCCTGATGGAAAAGTTCCTGTTTTTGTTGTTCAATCAACGCAGTTCGCTGTTCGACGAGTCTTTCCAGTTTTTGCTTTTGCCGTTCAAGGGTGTATAGCTTAATACGATTGTAAGCCACAATGGCAGCAATGACGAATATAAAAATCAACCCTCTGAACCACCAGGTTGCCCAGAATGGGGGAATGATTCGAATATCAATTTTTGCAGCCTGTTCGCTCCATACTCCATCATTATTTGCTGCTTTTACCCAGAAGGTATATTTTCCTCCCTTGAGATTTGTGTATACTGCAAATCGTCTACGGGCATCTACCTGATTCCAGTTTTGATCGAATCCTTCGAGTTTATAGAAATACTGATTCTTGGCAGGTTGATTGTAATGCAAGGCAGAAAACTCAATAGAAAACTCATTGGCTTTGTACGAAAGGACTATTTCTTTTGTCTCACAAATGGCTTGAGGTAAAGATATTTTGCCAAAATACTTTTCGCCAACACGTGCAGAAGTATTGAATATTTTAAAATCGGTAAAAGCAATACGCGGTGGATTAGGATCGTCCTTAATATGTTCCGGGAAAAAAGCAGTAAGGCCATTCATCCCACCAAAATACATTTTACCCTCATCATTCCTAAAATAAGCCGACCAATAAAACTGATTATTCAACAATCCATCGCTTTCGTAGTAACATTTGACCAGTTTTTTGTCGGGATTGAATCGGGTAAGCCCATTGTCGGTACTCAACCATAAATTTCCTTCACGATCGGGCAAAATGCCATAAATTACATTGCTTGATAAACCATCCCGTTCGTCGTAGGCAATAAATTTAATAGCCTTTGGATTTTCGCTGGGAATCATCAAATTTAATCCATTGCCATACGTACCCAACCACATTCGTCCCATGGCATCGGAACAGATAGAAATGATATAGTTGCCACTAAGGCTATATTTATCGCCCGGAATATTGCGATAAACATTGAAACTGCTTGTATTGGGGTCAATCATACCGTTTGCAGCGGGTATGACCTGAAAAAGTCCGTTTTCGGTACCCACCCACAAATTTTCCTGAATATCGAATTGCAGACATCCAATCCGCTCTATAGGTTCGGCGCCTTTGCCAGTAAAAGTTTGGAATACATGACTACGTGCATCCTTAATAGAGAGACCACCAAGGGTACCAATAAACAGTCGACCATGACTATCCTGCGTGATGGACGAAACGAATGCGCTCACCAAACTACCGGGTTGTCCGTTGGGAATAAAACGTATAAAATTACCGCTAAGTTCCTGTCCCTTTTTTAGCATATTGAGTCCCTGCCCCCAGGTTCCCAGCCACATGTTGCCCTGTTGGTCTTTAAAAATTGCCGAGATAAAATCGCTGGAGATTGAAGTAGCACGATGGGCATCGTAACGAAAATGGTAAAATTTTCCCAGTTTCTTGTGATAAACATTTAGCCCCCCACCTGCTGTACCAATCCACAAGAAGTTTTCATCCTCAAATATTGAATTGATGGTGTTGTAGCTGAGGCTATTGGGATTTCCCATTTCGTTTTCGAAAAACTCGAACTGATGCTGATATACGTTGTAATGATTAATTCCGCCCTTTTCGGTTCCAATCCATAAGTTTCCTTCACGGTCGGAGAGCAGACAGTTTACGAAGTCGTTATTCAAGCCAAGTTTATTATGCAGCGTGTGCTTATAATTGACAAAACGATTGTTCACCCTATCGAAAATACTCAAACCACCTAGCGTTCCGATAATCAAATTTCCCTTTAAATCCTCTACAATATCGCGAACCACGTTGTGAGGGAGGCTATAAGGATTATCGGGGTTATAAAAGTATTGTTCTATACGATAGTTGTTATGATGCAGACGATTAAGTCCAAATTCGGTTCCAATCCACAAATCGCCATATTTGTCCTCATATATCGCATTGATGACAGAAGAGGAAAGACTACCCGTACCGTTTGGACTGTTAAATAACTTCATGAAAGTATGGGTTCGGTAGTTATATCGATTTAGTCCGCCCTGTGTGCCTACCCAGAGATTTTGTTGAGCATCCTCATAGATGCAAAGAATTGTGTTGTGCGACAATTGAGTTTCGGAGGTTCCTGCACCAAAATGTCTAACACTAAGTATCTCACTATTTTTGCCCAATGTAATCCTGTCGAGTCCATTGCGTGCAGTGCCTACCCACAAATAACCATGGCTGTCGTAGAAAACCACATTAATCTCGTTCGAGCAAATACTGTTTGAGTCCCTTCCCGCATAAAAATTAAGAAATTTGTCCTGACGATATAAGTACAGGTTCAGTCCGTTACGTGTACCTATCCATATATTGTGGGCTGCATCCTGACAAATACTTCGCACAAAATTGTTTGAAAGGCTGTAAGGTTCTGCGCTATTTTGTTTATACCACACAAAAGAATATCCGTCGAACCGATTGAGGCCATTCCATGTGCCAAACCACATAAAACCTTTGTGATCTTTTAACATGCAATCAACCATGTTTTGCGACAGCCCATCATCGGTGGTATAATGCTGAAAACGTATTTGTGTTTTCTGAGCATTGACTGTCACAAAAAATGTCAGCATGAAAACTAAAAGCAATCGGTTGTGCAACATGCCTGTCAATTTATGACGTAACAATACATTGAACCATATACCGCCATCTAAACAATCACTTGAGGATAGTTTTGACGATCAACGATTCAGTCCATAATTTTAAAAATTTCCTATTGGTTTACCCCCTTTACCCTGAAAAAGTTACCCAAAGTTATATCAAAATTAAGCGTCAATAATACACTTTTTATAAAAATTTTAAAAATATACTTTATCTCATTCGGGGAAGTAACCAATCGATAGCATATTCCAGCGGATAATCACGATTGGAGAGGGTGTCGGAAGGATCTAACACGACCGGGACATCGGGAGGAAAGCCTAAAAATTGATAATCTATTCCGTCGACACTTAAATACTGCGTATTTGAGACACTCAATAGCCAACCATTGGGTAGTTCTCTGATAAGCGGAGCCGATATTCCACCACCGGTGGTATCGCCCATTATTGTCACATGCGATTGGTTGGCCATGGCCATAACAAACCATTCGGCAGCACTATAGGTAAATCGGTCGGTCAAGATAATGATGAGTGGCAGGTGCATGCGTAGAGTGGCCGGTCGAATGTTCATGCTAATCCATGAGGTGTATACTCCCTGTTTTCCATCCAGGCAACGTCGAAAATATCCCATACACCTGTCGGAAGTACTAAAAAAGGAAGCTACTAAAAAGCTATTTTCTACCAATCCACCACGATTACCCCTTACATCGATTATCAGTGCGCTATAGTTAAATATTTGCGAGATTAAAATGGAATCCAGAATTTCAAAATCAGCAGAATTGCCTTCAAAGCTCCTGATATATAGATATGCTATAGGTGTTTTGCGAATTTTTCCCCAGCGAAGACAGGGATTTAAAATCTCGTAGGTTTCTAAATATACCATACTATTGTCAATCGTATGGGGAGTAAAGTCGCTAAAATAGTTTTCATTACCCATTATCCCCCACGAAGTATAAAGATGCACGTGCCCATCGTGCAGGAGCGAAAGATATGAGCCCAATTTATAAGCTAACTCCTGTTCGCTTATGGAAGCATAAGGCTGAGCCGCTAGGAGACTATCGATACCTGTCTCAAAAATCCTGGCAGGATAGGCGTAATAGGTTTGTAACTCCTCCCCAAAGGCAAGAACTATATCCTTTGAGGCATACTCATCATCCTCGACTGTTATGCAAGAAACAATTATGCACAGCAATACCCAGCTGTAATATTTTACAATTTCCATAAAATATTTACTCCAAACTGATGAATAACCAGCCGATATGGGAATGTTGTCAGCTTATTTTCGTAAAACATTTCCACTGCTGTTTCTTTCCAATTATGCCTTAGATGGAAAACGAGCGAATGCGAAGACCAAAAATTAAGAACTGTATTTTTGCTAAAGTAAGCTAAAGAAATCGGACTCAATTGTATTTTTATACCTGTAACCATATTTTCGTTGAAAAAATAATCTGTCATGAGTCCCGAAGTCATGCGCCCAACAAAGTATCCTGCCTGACTTTCAACAACTTCATCATAAAATTTACTTTTGAATTTTTTATCAAAATTTGCCTGTCCCATTTCTGCCCCCATGTTTAGCGCTATTTTTGTTCGACGCAAAGCCAAAGGCTCGCAATATAGTAGTGACGTTACATTTTGATACAGAAAATCCAGTTTATGAAAATCATAATACTCAGGATGTATCAATTTCGGGGCGGGCGAAGCACGCGTATATTCCATACCAGCATACCCAAACAGGTATGGAGTTAACCTATAATAAATGCCAAGCTGAAAAGTATATATTTGCCCCGAATAACGATAATAAGCAATTTCTGGGTTTTTTAACGATACTACACCCACGGCTGCTGAAGAAAAATACCTAACTTCTCCGGATACCCTTAAAAGGGAAAAAAACAAAAGAAGCAACAACATCATCACTACCCTGCTCACCTTGCCACAATTTTGAGAAGAAAAAAAGGTTGCCCCCACAAAGGGGCAACCCAATAAAAAATATTTTTCTAATAGGTAGGCCAGCCACCACTAAAATACAGGTCATTGATCAGCATTTTGGGGGTACCATTGTCGGTAGCATCGTAAGCATGACGAATGATGATAAAATTGCTTCCATTTTTGTAAATATCCTGTCCGCCCGGTCCTTTCCAGCGCGAATTACCCGAATCAAAAACAGTACAATACCCGTTAAGCATATTGTTTCCGTTTTTATCGTAGTAGGGACCCGTGATGCTTGTAGCACGACCATAGGCTATTTTGTAGGTACTATTCACTCCCTGGCAACATTTATCAATAGACACAAACAGATAATAATAGCCTCCGTTGTACACGATATCAGCACCTTCGATACCGCCGCTGCGTTTAGCAAGCGAATAAATGCTACCGGTAGGTTTCATGGTCGAGGTGTTGAGCTTTACAAGTTTAATTCCATCGAACCACGAACCGAAAGATAGCCATAGATTGCCAGAGGCATCGCGGGTTACATTCGGGTCAATCGCATTATAGGCATGCGTTCCCGATTTAGAGTATATTACCATGCCATCATCGCGCCAGTCGCCTTTAATTATGCTTGAGCACGACACCAACCCAATGGCCGAGTTGTTCTTTCCAAACTCCGACACGCTGTAATACAGCCAATAGCGACCATTGTAGTAAAAACAATCGGGTGCCCACACATCGTTACTCCCCATGTTGGGGGCATACTGTCGCCACCACGACAACTCACTGGCAAAAATCTGAACCCCTTGCGTCCAGTTCAGGCCATCGGACGAATATTTGACACCAATACCCGTGCCCGTTTGAAACGACCACCACATGCTTCCTTCCTTGATGATGCAGGGATCGTGAGCCACAATGTTCCCTGTTAAATTCCAGAAAGCAGCCTGCCCGGCCAACATAGCATGCTCTTCGCCTGCCTTACTGCACGATTGCATGACCATTAGGGCTGTCATTCCTACAGCCATAAAACATTTGGTTAGTTTAGTCTTCATAATTTTTGGTTTTTGGTTAATACTTGCCAAATATATTTTTACCTTACCCATCAAAGGGGTAAAATTGTCGCTTTACAGGGTAAAAATGTGGAAATATTATAGATTATAAACTATTGAAAATAAAATCAAAAACGCCTGCCTATCAGCTAATTTCTTGTATGGAATGCATAGCAAATTAAGAAAACAGGCCTTTATAGAATATTATGCTGTTCTTTTCGTTAAAGAGTATGTACATATTTCAAAAAAAATATGAAATTAATTTCACATACCGACCTGCGTATGGCGCTACTGGTACTTCGATACTTTAACAGGCACGTATAGCATCGAATCTTAAAAAAAATAAAATTGTTCACAGATAAACAAAATGATTTTCATAATTCAATGATTCAAATTAACTTTGCGGCATGCGGAAAAATAACCTATACATTTTACTGACATTCGGGCTGACGCTGTTGATTCTGGCCTCGTGCAGCGAATACGAGAAGGTGCTAAAAAGTACCGATTACAGTTACAAATACCGAAAGGCCTTGCAGTATTATGAAAAGAAAGACTATGCACGGGCTATTACGGTATTTGAACAAATTGTGAATTTTTATCGTGCCACTACACGGGGGGATTCTGTAATTTACTTTTACGCTCAAAGCCTGTATGGTGATGGCGACTATACGATGGCGGCCTATTATTTCAAAGAGCTATCCGACAACTATGCGCGTAGCCCTTTTGTCGAAGAATCCGATTTTCTGCAAGGATATTGTTATTATCTGATGTCGCCACGCCCCAGCCTTGACCAGGAGAATACTAATCTGGCCAAGTCGACCTTCCAAAAGTTTATGTACAAACATCCCAATAGTAAGTATGTACAAGAATGTAAGCGGATAATTCAGGAACTTGATGAAAAACTTGCCACGAAGGCTTATCTAAACGCCAGGTTATATTACGATCTTGGATATTACAAGGCTGCAATTATAGCTTTACGCAATTGCCTTAACGACTATCCCAACTCGCCTTACCGCGAGGAACTGATGTTTATGTTGCTCGATGCCCAATATCAACTGGCCGACAATAGCGTTGAAACCAAGAAAAAGGAACGATTTCAAAATACCCTCGACGAATATTACAGTTTTATCTCAGAGTACCCGCAAAGCAAATATTTGAAGCAAGCAGAAAAAATTTATCAGAAAACAAAAAACGTTCTCGGAATTTAAAAATTTATATACCTATGCCAGTAGATTATAGAAAAACTAAAGCCCCTGTGACTACCGTAACACAGGATATCGAAAAAATCGAAGCTATCACGGGCAATATTTACGAAAGTGTGGTAATCATTGCCAAACGTGCCAATCAGATTGCTATTGATCTAAAGCAAGAACTCAACAAAAAGCTCGAGGAATTTGCCAACTATACCGACAATCTGGAAGAAGTGTTTGAGAATCGGGAACAAATTGAAATTTCCCGTTTTTACGAACGTTTACCCAAGCCTACCCTTATTGCCTTACAGGAATTTAAGGATGGGGAAATTTATTTCCGTCGTGTGAACAAGGAAGAAAACAATAAGGAATCTTAACCTTCCCTTATGCTAAAGGGCAAACATATTTTGCTGGGGGTAACCGGAAGCATTGCCGCATATAAAGCAGCACATCTTATTCGTTTATTGGTAAAACATGGTGCTGAGGTAAAAGTAATCATGACCCCACTGGCAAAAGAGTTTATAAGCCTTTTAACGCTGGCTACATTATCGAAAAGCCCTATTCTGGTTGACTTTTTCGATCCCGAAAATGGCCAATGGAATAGTCATATCGATCTGGGAATTTGGGCTGATCTTTACCTTGTTGCACCAGCCACTGCCAATACTATAGCCAAAATGGCATACGGCATTGCCGACAACCTTTTGCTAACTACCTATCTATCCGCTCGGTGTCCAGTAATGATTGCCCCAGCGATGGACGTTGACATGTTTTTGCATCCAACCACACAGGAAAATATCCAGAAGCTAAAATCATCAGGTAATATTATCATCGAACCGCGCGAGGGGCAACTGGCCAGTGGTCTGGAAGGAAAAGGTCGAATGGAAGAACCCGAAATAATTGTTGAAAAAATAATACAACACTTTACCGCACCTGCCACACTTCAAGGGTTAAAGGTGCTGGTAACGGCCGGGCCCACCTACGAACCCATCGACCCTGTGAGGTTTATTGGAAATTTTAGTTCCGGTAAAATGGGATACGCCATTGCCAACGAACTGGCAAACAGAGGAGCGGCAGTGACACTTATTAGTGGTCCCGTAAGCCTTAAATCCGAAAGTGCCAACATTGAACTCGTCCCTGTCACCACTGCACAGCAGATGTACGATATGGCGCTAAAATATTTTCCACAATGTCAGGCTGCCATACTTGCTGCAGCTGTAGCCGATTATCGTCCCAAACACGCTGTTTCCCAAAAAATTAAACGTACTGACGATTCGCTTACCCTTGAATTGGAACCCAACCCCGACATCGCGGCAGAATTGGGAAAACGAAAACAAAATCAAATATTGGTAGGGTTTGCTCTTGAAACCGACAATCATATCGATAATGCTCGAAAAAAATTACAGGCGAAAAACTTCGACTTTATCGTGCTTAACCCAGCTAACGAACCCCATGCTGGTTTCATGTCCGATACCAACCGCATCACCATCATCGATAAACACGAAAAGGTAGAAACCTTTGCTACAAAATCAAAACAAGAGGTTGCTAAAGATATCGTCGACAGACTTGAAAAGCTACTGAAACCATAATTTTTGCGTTGACCTGTCGTTAATAATACATAAATGCAAGGGGATGAAACGAGCATTTTTTGCACTATATAAAAATAGGTACAATCACAATTACTATACTTTTCACGTAGCGCAAAATGTATTAATTACCAACATCATGCTTCGACAGGTTGTATCAGATATCCAGACATTAAGAAAAAAAATGAAACTGTTTAGCGAGAAAAAAATATTTCACAAGCTGGTTTTCATCTGCATAGCATTACTCTTTTTCCCAAACCTGTTAATGGCTCAGGAGCTTCGGTGCAATATAAGCATTAACACCCAGCAAGTACAGGGTACGAATAAACAGGTATACACAACCCTGCAGACTGCTCTCAATGAGTTTGTAAACAAAAGGGTATGGACGCGACATGTTTACCAGATCAACGAGCGTATTGAGTGTAGCATGATTATTACTATTCAGGATCAGTCGGGAGCCGATGAGTTCAGGGGTACCATCCAGGTGCAGTCGCGCCGACCGGTATACAATTCTTCATACAACACGGTGATGTTTAACTATCTTGACCAGAATTTCAACTTTCGCTATGTGGAGTATGAAACCATAGAGCTCAATGAAAACACCCATCAATCGAACCTGGCTGCAGTAATTGCTTACTACGTATATGTAATCCTGGGACTCGATTATGACTCTTTTTCCCTTTTAGGCGGTACCGAATTTTATACGAAGGCAGAACGCATCGTAAACAATGCCCAAAACTCGGCCGACCGAGGTTGGAAGCCCTTTGAGGCTCGAGCTAACAAGAGTCGATACTGGCTCATCAAAAATATTCTCGATAAACGGTATGAACCCGTACGAGAGTTTATCTATCGCTACCACCGACTCGGGCTCGATATCATGTATAACAAAGCACCCGAAGCCAGAAACCAAATTCTCGATGCCCTACAATTGCTTTTAGGTGTATATCGCCAGAAACCAGATCCTTACCTTCATTTCATGAATGTCGTTTTAGAAGCTAAAGCCGATGAACTGGTAAATATTTTCTCAGAAGGTTTACCCGAAGAAAAAAACCGTGTATTTCAAATACTTTCCGAAATCGACAACAGTAATCTGGCAAAATACCGAAAAATTACCGGACAACAGTAATCCCTTTTTATCATTTTTTTCTAAAGTTTCATTTTTTTATTTTTTCGATTGATTATTTAATAAATGTAATTATTTTTGTGCTTTAACTAAAAGTTTGCTGTTATGAAACTATACATTCCAAAAAATTACAAACCTATTCTTAACCTTGCACAAACAGAAAAAGCCATTAAGCTCATAAAAGATTTTTTTGAAATCAATCTATCCGCCGAATTACATTTGCGACGCGTCACGGCGCCTTTATTTGTTTTAAAAGGAACTGGCATCAACGATGACTTAAATGGGGTCGAACGCAAAGTTTCTTTTGAAATTAAAGATATGAACGGAAGAGTTGCCGAGGTGGTAAATTCGCTGGCTAAATGGAAACGAATGATGTTGGCCGATTACAAGATTCCTTTAGGATATGGTTTATACACCGACATGAATGCAATCCGTCCCGATGAGGAACTCGATAATATTCACTCGCTTTACGTTGACCAATGGGACTGGGAGCGGCATATGGCGCCATCCGATCGTAATCTGGAGTTTCTGAAATATATTGTTCGAAAGGTATACAGCGTTTTACGGCGTACGGAGTATCTGGTATACGAGCAATATCCCGAATTTACCCCCATACTCCCGGAAGATATTACATTCGTACACAGTGAAGAACTGTATGAAATGTATCCCAACCTTACGCCACGCGAACGCGAAACGGAATTTGCTAGAAAACACAAAGCAATATTTGTTATAGGAATTGGCGCAAAGCTAAAGAACGGCGAACCTCATGATGGCCGGGCTCCCGATTATGATGACTGGATTACCGAAACCCACAATGGATTCCGTGGCCTCAATGGCGATATCATCCTCTGGAACCCTGTCCTTGAAAGCGCCTTCGAAATATCCTCGATGGGTATCCGGGTAAGTCCCCAATCGCTTATGCAACAGCTGGAAGCCACTGGTACCCTCGAACGTAAGGAACTATTATTTCACAAGCGCTTACTGGCTGGCGAATTACCACAGTCGGTAGGTGGGGGGATAGGGCAATCGCGCGTTTGCATGTTTTTGCTGCGTAAAGCCCATATTGGCGAAATCCAGTCGAGCATCTGGCCCGAAGAAATGGTAGCCGAATGTCGCAAAAATCGAATTGTACTGATTTAATGCTGCAAAATGGTAAAACCATTATAACAGCATTAACAAAATAAATTACTTTCTTACCCATAGCCTATCGCACACCCTTGCGATGGGCTAAATTTTTATCTTCCCAGACAGTGGCTGCACTAAGATGTGTGAATTTCCAGGAATCAGAAGATTGTCTTAACCCCCTAATTTGCTGGACCAAATTTAACAAATTAAATTTGGACAGTAAATTTGTAAAATTATGAGTAAGAACAAACGAAAATTTGGGTTAGAAGAGAAGCTCCAGATTCTTCGGGAGGGGGCAAACCATGGAGTAGATGTAACCTGTCGCAAGTATCAGATTGCTCTAGCCTGGACTACAACTGGAAGAATAAGTTTGGCCGGCGGGGTCCTGATAGTTTTACCCTGTTACCGCTTTGTTGGGTAGGATAAAAAGTTGTTAGTTTGAAAAAATAGATAATATTTTGAGCCTATAAACTCCATAAATCAAATTGACCAGGAAATTTTATCCTACAAACCCTTTTATTATTAATAATATGAAATTTTTATATTTGCTACAGCTAATCATCAAGACTTGAACGCAAAACCCAGAATAAAACTTATTAATGGCAAACACCATCAAAATAATGATGTTGAATTAATAGTTTATAAGGTGCAATTAACTTTTACACATACGTTAGGTGCTATTCAATATAAAATATGATAAAGGAAACAAAATATGAATTTCATTGAATTAGCTGAAAAAATAATAAGGGAAGAAAATAGACC
>ERZ795060.4507-NODE-4507-length-11684-cov-3.647519_pt1 | contig 11684 bp, 9 predicted proteins | sample MGYA00375144_ERZ795060 | MGnify/ENA primary metagenome ERZ795060 (study PRJEB30189, sample SAMN05720157) | activated sludge metagenome | isolation source: anaerobic digester from wastewater treatment plant | place: Japan | collected 2015-05-15 ... | reverse complement strand
CAGCCTGGCTATGGTAAGCATGGTCGCTCGCTTGTGAGTGTCGGAGGTCATCGCCGTGGAGAGGCCCCAATAGGGCACGTCGAGGATGGTATAGAGTATGGCCCAGATGTTGTAAGTAACGATTGCATATATGAGCCTGGCAGTGTAGTCAGCCCCGGGCAAGGTAGTAAAGCAGATTACTGTAAATATGGCTATAGGAAGAGGCGAAAACAGCAGGTAAGGGCGCAGCTTGCCCCACCTGCTCCTGGTTCGATCAACGATGCTCCCCATGATGGGATCGTTAAAAGCGTCAAAGAGGCGGGTGCCCAGCATGATCATGGCCACGGCGCCGGGAAGCAGCCCCACCGCGTCGGTGTAATACAGCATTAAGAAAGAGCTGACCATGGCGAAGATCATGTTCTGCCCCAGGCCGGCGATGCTGTAGGAAAAGACCTCTTTGGGCTGCATGCCTTCACCGGGAGTAGTGCCCAGTATTTTGTGCCAGTTCATCCTATGGCCTCGCAAAAGTTTTAATCTGTCTTGCTCCAGGGTCTGGGTACCGGCAACCTGGCCGCGTTCATAGGGTAGCGTGAAAGGGCTTAAAATATAAATGAAGGCAGCTTTACCGCTTCCCTAATTAATAGTAAATTTCTATTAAAGCCGCAATTTACCTGCCTACCCTCACAGTTCTGTTAAAAGTTTAGAATTTATATAATTGATTAGCAAGAAGGAATTATCTAAATATGTAGAGAAATAATTTTCCCTAATATGAAATGATGATTTCATTAAATTCTCCCCGGCCTTGTTAAAGCAAAAAACCCTATCAGGGCCATCCGCGGGGAGGAAAACCTTGGCCAACCCAAATAAGGAGGAGGAGCGATGCTCAGGGAATGTGTTATCGTTGACGGCGTGAGGACAGCAAACTGCAGAGCCCATGCCGAGAAGGGCTGGTTCAGAAAGCGAACACCCGACGAACTGCTGACGGCGGTCTTCGATGCTCTCTTTGAACGAAACAAGGCCGTTAAGCCGGAAGATGTGGAAGCCGTTTTTATCGGCTGCGCCAACCAGAGCGGCATGCAGCACGACATCGGCAGGCTGGCCTGGCTGGCCGGCGGCTACCCCGAAAGCGTGCCCGCCAATACCATCTGCCAGCAATGCCCTTCGGGGATGTCCGCCATTGAGCACGCCGCCCGCGCCATCATGTGCGGCGAAGGCGAGATCTACGTCGCCGGCGGAGTGGAAGACATGCTCAACGTGAAGATGGGGCAGGGGATGGAGCCCCCGGTGCGGCTTTACCAGCGCTATAATCCCATGGAGCTGCCCATGGGACCGACGGCAGAAAAAGTAGCCGGGATGTGGAAGATTTCTTCTGAAGATATGATCGAGATGGCTTACTACAGCCACAAGCGGGCGGCGGCAGCGCGGGACGCAGGCAAATTCAAGGATGAAATCGTCCCCGTGGAGGGAGAAAATGAGAAGGGGGAAAAAATTATCGTCGACCGCGACCAGTGGATCAGGGACAATATTTCCCGCGAAAGCATGGCCGGGCTGCCCACTCCCTTTAAAGATGGCGGTGTGATTACCGCCGCTTTCTCCTCTCCCCTGACCCAGGGGGCCTGTGCCCTGCTGCTGATGGAACGGCAGAAAGCCGATGCCCTAGGCTTAAGCTACCACCTGCGCTATAAGGGGGGAGCCATGGCCGGCTGCGACCCCACCATCATGGGGATAGGGCCGATCTACGCCGTGCGCAAACTGCTGGATAGATTTAACCTGACCCCCGGCGACATCGACGTGGTGGAGCTTAACGAAGCTTTTGCCAGCCAGGCCCTGGCCTGCCTGCGGGAGCTGGGATTTGAAGAGAATGCTCCTTTCAAAAAGACGAATCTCTGGGGAGGAGCGCTGGCCCTGGGGCATCCCCTGGGCGAGTCGGGCGCCCGCATCGTCATCACCTTGAACAACATCATGAAAAAAGATCTCCCCGATGCCAGGTACGGGCTGGCCGCCCTCTGCGGCGGCTTCGGCAATGCCAACGCTACGCTCTGGGAGAAAGTGTAGAAGCCTCACCTGTTATGGGACAACAGGGACGTACCTTTCCGTCCCACAAATCAAGTTTAAGTCGATTAAAATGGGACAAACAGGTACGTCCCTAGTGTCCCACTTAGGCTCCGTTTGCCGTACCCAGCGGGCAGGATTTGAGGCTCCCCGGGTGGAAGAATTTATCCACTTCTACTACCGGGAGGGGCCAATGAAGCCTTTTCTAAAGTGGGCCGGCGGCAAGTATCGCATTGTCCACCGCATCAAGGAGCAGCTGCCGCCAGGGAGCAGGCTGGTGGAGCCGTTCGTGGGATCGGGCGCCGTATTCCTCAATACCGATTATCCCAGCTACCTTCTCAGCGACAGCAATGCCGATCTGATCAACCTCTTCCAGGTTCTAAAAGAGGAGGGCGAATATTTTGTGCAATACTGCCGCGGCTATTTTATCCCCGCATCAAACCGGGAAGAAGAATACTACCGCCTGCGCTTTCAATTCAACCGGAGCAGGGACAGGAAGGAGAAAGCCGCTCTCTTTTTATACCTGAACCGCCACGGCTACAACGGGCTCTGCCGCTACAATGCCGCGGGAGAATTCAACACCCCCTTTGGAAGATATGTAAAGCCCTACTTCCCGGAAAAAGAGATGATATATTACGCCCGGAAAGCGCAGCAGGCAGTATTTGTATGCCAGGACTTCCGCGTTGCCATGGTCCAAGCGAAGCCCGGGGATGTGGTTTACTGCGACCCCCCCTACGTTCCCCTCTCTTCAACCGCAAACTTCACGGAATACAGCAGCGGCGGCTTCGGCTTAGAGGAGCAGATAAAACTGTCGGAGCTGGCTGCCCGGCTGGCTGAAAAGGGAGTCCCCGTCCTGATCTCCAATCACGACACTGAATTTGTCCGGCAGATTTACCGGGGCGCGCAGCTTACTTCTTTCAAAGTACGGCGCTTCATCAGCTGCAACGGGGATGGCCGGAACAAGGCCGGCGAGGTCCTGGCCCTGTTCGGAGGATAAACTTGCCGTCATGATAGGGGACAGCCCCTGACAATAATGATTACGGTATCATCTCCACTTGCCACAGCTTCTACAGTTAAATCCTTTTCCACATGCACCTTGTATGCGCTTATTTCGCTGCTGTGTTTTTGCATAGCTCTAAATGACTCCAGTATTTGCCACTCCAGGTTTGATTTAACCTTCAGGATAAAAACCCCCTTTTTAATTGAAATACAAGGTTTGCCGGTTCCGCCAGGCTTTATCATTACACTTATGCGTTAACGGTTCAATCACCTCCTAATCCAATAACGTATCCGCGGCAGAAGAAATATGTAAGTCCATCAAAAGGCAAGGGAATTCTTCAGACCATTATTTAAAGGAAGCTTACCTGCTCCTGCCCAGGGCATCGGCAAGCTTCACCCTCATTTTTAAATATTCCCGCCAAACAGCTGCCTGCAGGCGGCATTGACAGGCCAGATAGGTCTTTGCTATTATTTTTGTGAATAAACAAACAATTAAGGGGGCTCTACCTTGCCGGAGATTGGAAAGATAGTGGGACAGCTTACCCTGGAAGAAAAAGCCGCCTTATGCTCGGGCATAAGCAGCTGGGAAACCACGCCCATCAAAAGGCTGGGCATCCCCTCCATATTTATGGCCGACGGGCCGCACGGCCTGCGCAAGGAAAGAGAAGACAGCAAGGGCATGTTTAAGGAAAGCTACCCCGCCACCTGCTTTCCTCCCGCAGTGACCCTGGCCTCCTCCTGGGACCCGGAGCTAATCGCCGAAGTGGGCCGGGCCATTGCCGAAGAATGTCTCGAGCAGGGCGTGTCCATGGTTCTCGGCCCGGGAGTAAACATCAAGAGAACGCCCCTCTGCGGGCGCAACTTCGAGTATTTCAGCGAAGACCCTTTCCTGGCCGGAGAGCTGGCCGCCGCCTTTATCCGGGGAGTGCAGGAGAAAGGTGTAGCCGCATCGCTGAAACACTATGCCGCCAATTCCCAGGAGTACCGCCGCCTGACCATCAGCTCCGAAGTGGATGAAAAAGCCCTGAGGGAGATCTACCTGAAAGCCTTTGAGATCGCCGTTAAAAAATCCCGCCCCGCCACGATCATGTGCAGCTACAACCTGGTTAACGGCATCCATGCCAGCGAGAACCGGAAGCTGCTGTGGGATATTTTAAGGGAGGAGTGGGGTTTCGAGGGAATCGTCATCTCGGACTGGGGCGCGGTCAACGACCGGGTTAAGGGGCTCGCGGCCGGGCTTGACCTGGAGATGCCCTCCTCCAACGGTATTCACGACCGGCAGATTATCGAGGCGGTTAAGGCAGGCAAGCTCGACGCTGAAGTGCTGGACCGGGCCGTGGCCAGGATCCTGTGCTTTGTCTTTAAATGTGCCGAAACAAAAGAGAAGGCGGCCGGCCTCAAGGCAGACTATGAAAAACATCACCAGCTGGCGCGCCGGGCGGCGGCCAGCGGCGCCGTCCTGCTGAAAAACAGGAACCGGCTCCTGCCGCTCAGCCCGGAGGCTGACTTTGCCGTCATCGGCAGGCTGGCCAGGGAACCCCGCTACCAGGGCAGCGGCAGCAGCCGGGTGAACCCCAGGAAGCTGGTCAGCTTCTGCGACTGCCTGGACACGCAAAACATAGCTTACGACTACGCGCCCGGCTACACCATGAAGGGCGACGGCTACTCGGAAAAGGAGATTGCCGCCGCCGTGGAGCTGGCCCGGAAGAAAGAATATGTCCTCGTTTTTGCCGGCCTGACAGACGAATACGAATCCGAATCTTTCGACCGCAGCCACCTGGAGATTCCCCGGGGGCACAACGAGCTTATCACAGCTCTTGCCAAAATATCGGACAACGTCATCGTCATTCTCAGCTGCGGCGCCCCGGTGGAAATGCCCTGGCTGGATCAGGCTGGCGCCGTGCTCAATCTCTACCTGGGGGGAGAAGCCGCGGGAGAAGCGGCTTATGATCTTATCTTCGGCCGGGTGAACCCCTCCGGAAAGCTGGCCGAGACCTTCCCGCGGCGCCTGGAAGACTGCCTGGCCGTGAAATACTTTGGCATGGGGCCCAGGCGGGTCCACTACCGGGAAAGCATCTTTGTCGGCTACCGCTATTACGACAGCGCGCAAAAGGAGGTGCTCTTTCCCTTCGGCTACGGCCTCTCCTACACCCGCTTCGACTACGCCAACCTGGAGCTGAGCGCGGAGTCGCTAGATGAAAGCGGCACCCTCACCGTCAGCTTCGATATCACCAACAGCGGCGATTGCGGCGGCGCCGAAACGGCCCAGCTCTACGTCAGGGATTGCCAGGCCACTCATTTTGTTCCCGAGAAAGAGCTCAAGGCCTTTAAAAAGGTTTTCCTGAAAAAAGGCGAGTCAAAAAGGATCACTCTAAAGCTGGGCCGGGAGGCCTTCGTCTTCTACAACGTCCGCACCGGAGGCTGGTGCGTGGAGAGCGGCGACTTTGAAATCCTGGTGGGCGCATCGTCGCGGGATATACGGCTCCGGGCCATGGTGCGGGTCAACGCCCCCGCCACCGAAATGCCCGACTACAGGGAGAAGGCGCCGGTGTACTATGCTCTCGCCGGGGCGGAGGAGATACCCCCGGAGCAGTTCGAGGCGCTCCTGGACCGCAAATTAGACCCCGATACCCCGCCCGGGAAAGGGGAACTTGATATGAACAGCACCATTGGCGACCTGGGAGTAAGCCTTTTCGGAAAGATTTTCAGCTGGGCGGTGACCAGGTTTGCCCCGAAGGCTTTGCCCAAGGACGCCCCGGAGTTTGAGAAAAACATGGTCCGCAAGGGAGCCGCGTTCCTGCCCGTGCGCAACATTTACTCCATGACGGACGGCGCGGTGTCTTACGAGGCGGCGCTGGGACTGCTTGATGCCTTCAACGGGAAAACAATCAGGGGGCTGTACCGGTTTGCCCGGGCCATGCTCGGCAAGAAGCCGCCCCGGAAAGCGGATATTTACAGGTAATGGGAAATCCCCCCCCGGCCCCCCTTTGGAAAAGGGGGGAGTTTGATACTTAACCTTGGGGAAAAAGGGTGTTTAATACTTTTCTTTGGAAAAGGGGAAATTCTACGAAGATCCCGCAGGCCGACGCGGGCAAACTATGTTCGGACCTTCCGGTAAACAATTTCGAGAATTACGGCCAGTAACAGCCCGAGAATCAGTGCAAAGATGTTGGCCATGCCCGCGGCCATGGTCGGGGTGTGCGCCATCTTCGCCGAGATGATGCAGTCAAGCAGCCACCCCGCGGCAGCCCCGGCGAGAAAGGTTGCCCCCAGCAAGTAGAACTTTACCAGCACCGGAACAGCGCCGATCACGCCAATAATAATGTAGAATGGCATCACTTCCGGCAAAGAAGCATACCTGAAATAATAGACGGTCCCGATGAACAACCAGAACAGGACCAAGGTGATCCCGGAAAATAAGGCAGACTTTTTGGAGATATGTTTTCTGCGGATAACGAGCAGGAGAATAACAGCGATAATCAGTCCGTATGGAAACAAAAAACTAATAAACGGAAAAGCCACTCGATGATGAAGCTTGAGCTCATAGGGAAATCCCCCTTCACTTTTTTTCTTAACAATATTACAACAAGTTGGCAAATACAAATCTAGGTTTTTATCTTTCAAGTGATCGGCTTGCAGCAGCGTCTTGGGGAAGGATTGTTACTTCAAAAAGCGAAGTATATTCCAGGGATCAAATAATGAAAATTCATAATATATCGGAGAATGTTCACCGGCATCCAAAGAGTATTCGCGCCCGCGTGCTGCTTAGCGCAGTGTTCGGTCCCTATGCGCGGGACGATGAGTATGGCAGCCGCGCCATTAACCCGATGGAGCTCTACCATAACCAGGTTACACGGGTCCAGGGGATTTATTCCCCGCGCCGCTTTCATCATTCCTGGGGGATCAGGTTTATCCAAGAAAATATATCCGCTCCCTGTACGGTGCTTGATTTCCCCACCCGGGAAACATTTGCCCGCGAGCTGCAATCAAATGATTATGATATTGTCGGGATATCCTCAATTGTGGTCAATGTTGGGAAGGTTAAAGAGATGTGCCGCCTGGTCAGGGAGCTCTCACCGCAATCTACAATCGTTGTCGGCGGTCACGTGGCCTCTATTCCCGGCCTGGAAAAAATGATCGACGCCGATCATATTGTCAAGGGGGAAGGGGTAGCCTGGTTTCGCCAATACCTCGGTGAAGAGGCAACCGCTCCCCTGCAGCATCCCGTGCTTTCCACCGGATACGATTTAAGAGTGCTGGGGGTGAAGCTGCCCCGCAGGTATGACAACTCCGCCGCTATTATCGCTTCTGCCGGCTGTATGATGGGATGCAACTTCTGCAGCACATCCGCTTTTTTTGGCGGCAAGGGCAAGGTGATCAATTTCTACGGAACAGGAGCAGAGCTGTTCCGGGTCATGGAAGAAGCGGAAGCCGCCAAAAATTCCAAAGGGTTTTCCATTATGGACGAAAACTTTCTTCTGCAGAAGAAGCGGGCCATGGAGCTGCTGGAGTTAATGCGAAAAAAGCGCAAAAGCTGGACCCTCAATCTTTTTTCTTCAGTCAATGCCATCAGGCAGTACAGCTATGAGGAGCTGATTGAGCTGGGGGTAACCTCGCTCTGGCTGGGCCTGGAGTCACCGCGCGCGAAATACCCAAAACTAAAAGGCGCCGACACCATAAAGCTGTCGCGTGAACTGAGGGAGCACGGTATCCTTGTCCTGGGCTCCAGCATTATTGGCCTGGAGCATCATTCCCCGCAAAACATCGATGAGGAAATCGATCACGCTGTTGCCCATCAGACTGATCTGCACCAGTTTATGCTCTATACCCCCATGCCGGGCACGCCGCTTTACCGGGAAATGGCCGAGCAGCAGCGGCTGCTTGACGTGGACCCGGCCGATATTCACGGCCAGTACGCTTTTAATTTTAAACATGCAGCCATAACCCGTGAGGAATCGACCCAATTTCTACTCCGGGCCTTTGAGCGTGATTTTCAGGTAAACGGGCCCAGCATATTCCGCATGTGCCGCACGTACTTCGCCGGCTGGAAGCGTTACAAAAACCATCCCGATCCGCGCGTGCGCGAACTGTTCATTCGCCGGGAGGCTTTGCTGCGCCATCTCTATCCTGCGGCGCTTTGGGTGATGGAACGTAAGCTTGGAAGAACGAACCCGGCCGTAGCAAGTCAGGCCCGCGCGTTGCGCGGGGAGCTGGAGCAGGCCTTTGGGCCCCTGACCGCAGCCGCAAGCCGGATACTGGGACCCCTCTTCTGGTGCACGGGAAGCAGGGAAGAGAAACGCCTTTCCAGGGGCTGGACTTATGAACCGCGGCCCCTGATCTACCGCCGCAACTGGTCTTAAGGGTTAACCGCCCTGCAAGAAACCTGTAATTTTCAAAAAAAAGCTTGACTTTAGGCACTATTCGGGAAAACCCTTTTATCTGCAGGGCGGTAGTTTATGTTTTTGCCCTTCCGGCCGTACTGCGGCGCTTATTGTACAAGACCGCAAAGAAAACGGATGATGAGAGGACAATCATCAGCAGGCTGACCAGTTGAGCCAGGCTTAATCCCAGCCACGGGGGTTCGACATCGGCTTCCCGGAAAAACTCGCAGATAAAACGCAAGATGCCATACAGGATAAACATGAGCAGGATATTGGAACCCGGAAATGGCCTGATCCGGTAATAATATTTTAATATAATAAATATGATTATGCCGCCCAGAGCGGCGTAGAGTTGAACGGGGTGGCGGGGTTGGGAATCTACATTAACCATAACCACGGCCCAGGGCAGATCGCTGACTTTCCCATAACAGCAGCCGGCCAAAAAACAGCCCAAAGTGCGAACAATAACATAGCCCACCATATAGTAGGGTATCATCAGGTCGCCCAGGTCCAGAAAATTGATGACCTTGCGCCGGCGGCACCATAAAAGGCCCGCCAGCAGGGACAGAAACAGCGCTCCGTGCGCCGAAAACCATCCAAACTTGAGCGTGAATATCTGCGGCCAGTTGACGCTGAAATAATCCAGGTTCTGGGCTGCAAAAACAAGGCGGGCGCCGAGCAAACCGCTGGCAGCAATGATAATACATCCTTCGAGAATCCGGTCGGGATCATACCCTTCCCGCTTGGCCTGCCTTACAATGAGCAGTATTGAAATTAGGAGAGCCAGCCCCATCGATACCGAGTAGGAATGGAATGGATATTCACCGATTTTAAACAGTATAGGACGCATGGCCTATCTCCAGTCATGTCAATTAAGCTGGCAAACGAAGTCCCGGATGGCGAAGCTTACTTTTATTTCGTTAATATATCAGGACTTCACGTCTTCTCCCGATGCCTCCGTTTCAACCTTCCGGTTAATTAAAAAATGCCAGGCCAGGTACCACAACCCTCCATAAAGGATCATCAAAACAGCCGCGACCACAATATATAGAGGATTGTCTGCAACCAGGGGCAGGTTCACCAGGCACCACAGGGGTAAACCGGTAACCATGACCAGCCCGCCGGCCAAGGCCAGGTGCCCGATCAGCGGGTTTTCCAGGCGGGGATCCATTATCCTCAGCAGGGCAACGCTGCTGGATATATTGCCTGTAAGAAAAGCAAATAGAGCGACCTGCCGGGTAAGGCTCTCCTCGCTGAACATCAGGCGGGTTGACAGGGGCACGAGCAAAAAAGTCAGCGCTGCTCCGATCAGGGCCAGAGTGAGGATTTCCCACAGGTGCACCCTGGATATGACCAGCGGTATGGAAATGATCGCCGCGACTACCATGAAGTCAACCAGCAGGGCGATGATCCGCCCGATCGTGCCTTCATCGATTACATGGTCAACCTTGCAGCGTAAGGCAAGTTTGCGCATGACTGCACCTGCGGCAAAAGCGAGCAGAAATTGCAGGTTCATTAAGATTTCCACAAGGTCGGCGACAGATGAACCAAACAGCCTGATCAAGATTAATCCAACCAGGCGGATAACGGCAAAGGTGATCAATAGAGCCAGCCCGATTAACGCAAAATGGAACGACAATGTTTCGATTGACTGCTGCTTGGTAGTCATCCTGTCCGGGGAGGGCTTGGCCTCGCCGCGGGGCGCAAATCCGCTTAGGAAAGATGGATCATCGCCTTCGGCAAAAAGTGGCGCACCGCTCTTCTTAACGGCCCGGGCAACCATAAACAGGCCGAGCAGATACGAGAAGAGAAGACCGAGGATTCCGAAAGAGTAACCGATGGCTCCACCGCCGGCAAATCCGAGACTTTTCTCCCAGTAACCGCCGAAGATCCGGGCGAGCAGGGTATCATAACCGAAGCCGAACATTAACAGTGAACCGAACCCGGCAAAAAAATCTGCGCTCACCAGGACGATCAGCAGCAGGGTGAACAGAAGCCCGATTACTCCCTGGAAAGCGAGGCCTTTGGTCAGCAGCGCCGTTATCGCCGCTGTCTCACGGCCGGCCATTTTTAAAGCAAAACCCCGCAGGCCCAGGGCGGCAAACAGCGCGGCCAGCAAAATATAGACAAGGCCTTCTGCTCCGGCGGCGGGTATATTGATAATACTGAGTAAACTAGGCCGAGGAGCAGCAGGATGAACCCCGCCAGAATGCAGCTGGGGAAAAACAGCCGTTGCAGATACTTAAACTGGCTTCTTAAGAAAGCGGCCAGGAGAAGCCCCATACTGATGTAACCGAAAAGCATGGCCAGAGCCATTATTTCTCCGCCCAGAATAATTCCTCCAATCCTGGTGCAATTATGTATTTGTTTCCTAGAACTGGCCGGGCGTTCTTGCCTGTCCTCCCGCCTTTACCGGCCTTTCCCCGGTCCAAGTCCGGCTGAGGTAAAAATCCTTCTTCTAGTGAAAAATTTAATTGGGGAAAATAGCCTGCCCGGATCCGGTAATGTATCCCTAAAAGAAGCCTGCAGGCGTTTCAGATTGCCGCCTCCAATGCAACGGACAGCCTGAATATTTATCGTGGGCATGAAAAGAACGCCTTCATGATCGGCTGGTGGCAAAACTTCCTGCCGCCTTTCAGCGGCTCTCTTCGAAGTAGATGGGGTTGGATAAAAGGGCCGGGAGCTCGGGGATGCCGGGAAGGAAAAAGCGCACGACAACAAGGCGGGCGAATCCCGGCTCTTCCATGGTATAGGTGGCGCGGTAGCTGCCGGGCGCGGGAGCTTCCAGGATGGTTTCGCTTTTGCGGGCGGTGATTACCTGGACCTTGTCCCCGGCCTGGAGCCCCTCCAGGGCAATTTCCATCTCTTTTACTACCGGCCAGGGGACGGTGTCTCCGAGAATGGCCTTCCCGGCGCGCATCTCCAGGGTGGGGCCGTCGGGGGCGTAGATGATGTAGGCGTGCCCCCTCCTCAGCGCCTCCAGGATGTCCTCCACGCCGGCCGAGCGGGCATAGACGCAGGTGGCCGGCGCGCCCGGGTATAAGAAGGGCATATCGCGGTGGTAGTCGCTGCCGCCGCAGATGGGCACCTTCTTCCCCTCCTCGAGCATGCTCTGCCAGAGAGCCACGGCCTGGAAATTCTGCATGCGCATGGGCCCGTTCCACACGTTGAGGCAGTCGAAGGGCAGCTCCTCCAGGTCAAACTGAAATTCGTTCCCCTCTTCAAAGGGGTGGTTGATCATGATCAGGGCGCCGCGCTGCCGGGCGGATCGGA
>ERZ795060.4503-NODE-4503-length-11693-cov-4.407372_pt1 | contig 11693 bp, 10 predicted proteins | sample MGYA00375144_ERZ795060 | MGnify/ENA primary metagenome ERZ795060 (study PRJEB30189, sample SAMN05720157) | activated sludge metagenome | isolation source: anaerobic digester from wastewater treatment plant | place: Japan | collected 2015-05-15 ... | reverse complement strand
TCATCTTCAGATTCTATTTTTGGCATGTATTTCATACAAATGCTTAAAGCGGAAATCAACTGCATTCCTTCGCTTTTTTTGCTATCAACAATCAAATATTTTGTTTTACCAATTTTAAATTTCAGACCTTCTGTTTTTATAACCGAAGTTTTATCTAAATCAACTATTTGATAATCAACACTATAATCCTTTAAAACTTTAAAAAACTCTTTCCTGCTACAAAGTATCATTAACAAAGGAAACTTCTCTCCAGCCATGTGTATATATAAATACGAATCTTTCTGTGTGATTTTGCTATACACAGAAATCATACTATACATAGAAACAAAACTACCTACATATGGTTTGAAAAAGAAGATAGGTTGAGTAACTAACTGATAGATTATCACTCTCTTTTTACCATATAGAGTGAAAAAACCATGTTCATCAATCAAAGGTAAATCGAAAGAAATATCAAAAACTCTACCTTTATAATCAACTAATTGTATATTATATGTTAGTAAGTCTGTTTTTCCTAATACACTACTATCATCCTTTTTTGCAATTTTACTTAATTTCCTAACTTTCAAAGGATACTTTTTACGTCTAAGTAATCCAAAAATTTCTAAAATTGACGAATCCAGATTTTCAAAATCTCTGATTCTCTTATTTAGAATATGAGATGGATTTGTATTTTCTAGTATCTTCTGAGGTTTTGAAATTTTTATTATTGGATGTATAGAAACACATTTTGACTTTTCTTTTGGTATAAGTTTACCTACTTCCTTTTTAAGTAGTTCTCCCAATCTTAAAACTTCTTTAGATCTTGGATCCATTATTGTTTTGGTTAGTCTAATAGTTTTATCTAAATCGCCTACTCTATTATGTATAACAGAAGATAAAACTATTTGATCTGCTTTATTTTCTGTTTTTTCATCAATCTTAGCTAATTTCTCTAAAGCATTTTTAGATAATATCTTAAGTCTAAAATTATCAAGTACATTTGTTCTTCTCAATAACTTATCTTGAACATCAAATGAAGATTCTGGTTTTACTGTTTTATTCAGTGTTCTTAACACAAAATTTGTTTTTACATTTTCAGGTTTAGTGCTTGATAGCTCTAACTTTTCTGTCTTTTGTTTTTCTTCTTCTTTTTTTGCAACAGAAACAACAGCCGATAATTCTGAATCATCTACTTCATCGACAACCATGTTCAACGCTTCTTTATATTGCTGAGCATAATATGGTGTTAGTTTCATGTAATCTGCAACTAATTTCTTTAGTTGTTCACCTATTTCTCCCTCTTTATCTTTATCATCAATTAAAGTAGTTTTACTGACAACATGATCGGCTAACTCCTCTACATCACTGTTACTCAATTCCTCTTCCTTTGATTCTAAATCAACCTCTACACCTTCATCACTTGTTGACTTTCCTTCATACTCTTTACTTATTAACATTCTTAGATTGATTAAGATACCCCTTAATCTACTCAATTGATTTGTTTGTTGTTTATCAAATATTAACATGTATTTACCTGTACTTGATGTTTTTGAATAGACAAATAACAAAATTTTATCAAATGGTAAATCTGAAATACTACCATTAAACCATTGAAGTAACGTAAGATATATGGGAAAGAATTTTCTTTGCATAATTATGGGTGTAATAGTTTCATCAACACACACGCAATATAACAAAACTTTCTCATAGTAGCTAGGAGCAGTATTTAGTGTAGAAAACAACTCATTAAATCTTCTAAGAGCTACTGCTGATCTATAATTCTTGATTTTAAATCTGTTAATCAAAGATTGTAAAGCGCCTGTATAATCTAGAAAGAAATTTCTCGGTGGAACTTTAGAAAACTCACCCAAGAAATCTGTTATTGGTATTAATCTAAACGATCTTGCTGCGTTTCTATAATCGGCAGTTAATCTATGAGGATATAATTTAGTAATTAAAGGTACAAAAACATATTTAACAAAACTTGGTAAGATTTTTAATCTTGGATATACACTCAAAAAATCAGAATTTTCACAAAAAACAGCTAAACAAGTGAACTTACCTTCTGTTGTTTTGAGAGGTACAATTAAACGTTTATAAAGTTTGTATAATTTCATTAAATTAAGAATCATAACTTAATCTCTTTTCCTCTTTTTCTTGAGTTTTATTGAACTAAAGATTCACCAAACAAAACTCTTTCTAAATTACCTGTGTAACCTTTCTCTGATATAAGTCCAAACGAAATAGACTTTGTAAAATCTTCATAGGCTAATCCCAAAGGCCAACTTATGATACTAGGTAATGTCTTAATACTAAACATAATAGGTTCATATGGATATTTAACTCTTGCTGGATATCTTGGATCTTTTTTCCATCTCAATATTGTACCAATAATAGTTTCTAAATGTACAGAATCCCAATCTGAAAATGGACTTAGTATTTTATAAAACTTCATAAACAAACTTTCTGGTGTGCTCCAAGGAGATTTACCTCCAACATATGAATCAATCATAGAAGCTACTTTTTCGGGTGTTAATGATTGAGATGGTACCCTAACTATAACACTATTTTTTTCATATTCAATAGCTATTTCATTATCATCTTCAATAAGAGCTTTGGAATTTTTCAAATATACTTCTACTGGTTGTTCTATTGTTACATTGATAGTTGTGTTTAGTTCTTTTATTAGTATTTTAAAGTATCCTACTGGTAAATACAGTATATCTGTTGTTTTCTTGTATTTCTCCTTATCAAAAATAGCTTTATTCACATAAATTATTACAGGCGTCTTACAACTAAGTTCATCATCTTTTTGATCAAAATATGAATCTATTATGTATTCATAATTTGTTTCGAGATTTTCTTTAAGACATTTATTGAAATCAAGAAATGACATTGTTAGTGCACCACCAGTATGAAATGCTTTCATAATTTTTTCACTTAAACTTGTACATTCTTGAGCAGCTAATAAACCAACTTCTGTTGTTTTTATCTGTTTTAAAAGTTCACCATAACATATATGACAAATTTCCATTGATTTGCAATAAACTGGACTTCTTAAACTTATAACTTTACCTATCATATCTTCAGTAACAGGTAGTAACTTTCCTGCTGGTCCATTTTGTACATAACGTCCACTCATTTTTGAAAACAGATCTTTTGTTAACTTAACTTTCAAGAAGAGTCTTGTTTCACAATCTCTTAAACTTCTACTTGCTAAAGTGTTACTCATTACGTAAAGCATTTTTCTATATGAATAACCACCCTTTGATGTAGTATGAACTCTATTAATTGTACCTCTTCTTGCTGCAGAAGAAGCGTTGAAATATTCTCTCGTATTATATCCTTCTGTTAACGATGTTGCAACTGGTGGTAATACTTTTCCTTCTGGATCTGTAAACAAACCCTTTGCAACCATAAGTTGTCTTAATTGAGTTATACCTTTGGCTGCACCAGAAACTATATACGCATATAAATCTGGTTCTTTTGTTTTAAGGTATTCTATAAGTTGTTTTTCCATCTCTTCTATTATTTTGTACTGTTTATCAACACTCTTTTCTTTCATTAAGTTTTCTTTAAGTTTGATTATAGATCTGGGTAAACTTCCCAGCAAATCAAGACTAATAGTTTTGGGATATCTAGTAGCATATTCAAAAGAAAACCTCATTAAACAATCGAATGTTTTTGTGAAATCATTTTGATTAGTTTTTAATACATCAGATAATATTTTCGATGCGACTTTCTTATCTATGTATTTATCAACAAATTCATACCATTCTGGCAAACATAAATTGAATAAATATCTTCCTGCTGTACTAACACTAGTTCTTTTGTAGACGTAACTTACTCTTGTACTAGGATGTAATTTTTTTAGTTCCAAAGGATCTGTTATTTTTACAGGATAATTATCAGATACACCAAATGTAGCAGAATGTAAACCTAATAACATTTCATTTGTTAATTTATAATTTGATGAAAAAAGTTTATTGCTTGTAAAAACTGAAATCAATTTTTCCTTAGCCTCTTTTTGTGCTTGTTTACTTAAAGGAACAAACACAGCCATCTGATCACCATCGAAATCTGCACCAAATCCACCTACAATACCCGGATGTATTTCTATTGTTTCACCACTTATAATTTTAACATAAGCTGCTTGTATTCTATCCCTATGTATATTCGGATCTCTCTTGATCAACACAACTCTTTTTTTATCTTCGACCTCTTTCTTAGCTACTTTATATATCACATCATATATAATTTCAGGTACTTTATACCCTCTCATTATATAAAATAATATTTTTCTAAGTTCATCTATCGTTGCTTTTTGCATTCTTGAAAGCCTTTTGTTTTAGTTTCTATTTATTGGAGTTGTATTTTTGTCCTTTCGTTATTCTCAATGTTACAAAATCAAATTTGAAAAACAAAAAGACCGGCTTTCACCTGGAAAAGCCGGTCTACATACAAAAACTTTTTTTGTGTTACAAAAGATCTAGAAATTAGTAAAGATCAAAATCGGTAGGAAAATCGGACAAATCTTCGTCTTTTACTGATTCTACTCCAACCTTAACTGCTTCTTCATTTGCAACATCTTCAGCTTGAGACTTTAGAACTTCAAGACGTCCAACTGCCTTCATAATCTTACTCTTACAATCTTCATTATCACCACAAGAAGAAACCAAAGATTTCAATTGAGCAATTGCATCCTCAAAAGCCAAACTTTGACATCCAGCAACTGTTAGCAAATCTTCATCTTGATTACACATCTCTATTTTAGCTTTCAAACCAGTTAATATTCCGCCAAATGCAGATGCAACACCCAAAACCGTATTATCAGAGCCAACTTCTTTCGATTCTGCTGATTCATCAGAGTCGGATGTTGTAAATTCATCTGTTTCTGCTAAAACTTTAGTTGTAATAGCAAGAAAATTTTCAACCAGTTTTGCATTTTTCTTTGTTGGTTTAGAATTGAGTGCGGATCTTAATTTCTGATTTTCTTTAATTAACTTAAGCATATTCTTTTGAGCAGACAGATTAATATTCTCAAAAAGAACAGGTTTCCTATTAGTTAGAACCGAATTGTACAACTCTTCAAGCACATCAACATAATTTTCTATAGAGTAGCTAGAAATTGGCATACTTTCTAAAAGCGAGATCTCTAAAAGATTACGAGTTAGAAGATCAACTGCTTTTTTGTACTCTTTTTTACTCTTAATCATAAACAAATCCTTTCTTTTTTATTGTTAAATTGTTTATTTTTCAAGTTTCTTTTTACCTTTATCATTATACCCTAAGAAATTCCTTAGATACTCATTTGCTGGTTTAGTCCTATTTTTCAAAGGATCAACAGGAAACTCATACGATTTAACCTTGTTTTTAGAATCACCTGATAAAGTTAGGTTTGTTAGATTTCTATTCTTAATCATTATATTAACCTTATTTTCAGTAGTATTTTACTATCTGTTTTTTTGTCCTAATAACTACTATACAAAAAAATCCATATAGTATAAGCTAACTATAGTACTTCTATTTCTTTCTCTCTTCCTAGAAATTCCTTAACTTGTTTATGAAACTCTTCTGGTATCTGATTGACATATTCAGAATTAACAAGACCATATAATATAAAAGGCTCGAATAATTGACAAACTTGTCTTAAAGGAATACCAACATAACCAAAATCGATTTTAGGATTTGGAGATATAACTGCTCTGGCAGAAAAATCAACTCTTCTGCCTAACATCTGACTTCTAATCAAACCGCTCTTCTTAGACAATTTTGTTCTACAAAAATCTAGCAACTCAGAAAATACTAATTGAAGTCTATAATTCAAAATATCTTTTACCAATCCAGCAGTCCTGCGAATTTGTTGAGATAATATCAAAATCCTTCTGTATATATCGTTTAATGGATCTATAGATACCTCTCCACTGCTTAGAACTGTAATTGGTCTAAAAAAAGGAGGTATAACTATTAGTTTATCAACAAAAAACGTATCATTTTTAATTGATTCCTCTATAAGTTTAACTAACTTGATTCTAAAGATATCAGAAAAAAATAAATCATCATCACCTTCTAAATTCTCTTTTTTTCTGAAACTAATTTTCCTAATGTTTTTGTAAAGGGAAGACATACCAAATAATTCACCATCTGGATCTTCTTTTAAATATCCATTTTTATCGACAGAAAAGGTTTTTTCAGACGATATAAGTGGAACAATATTACGTTCTATTCTTTTTTTTAGTAAATCAAAAAGAAATGGGTGTATAACATAACAATTTAGATCTATCCATGAATAATTCTCTTTGAATTCCTTAGAACCATCTATTCCAAAGAAAACTTCTGAAAATAAACCTTTATTATTAAAAACTTTTGATGATACAGACTCATATATTTCGGTACTTGAAACAGGACCTTTAGCTTTAACATCTCTTAAAAACTTGTCTACATCAATAATTTTCATAGACATTTCATGAATTCCTTCTTAATACTTACTTTATTTTATATACATTAATTTATGAAAGGAGGTGATTATCATATGAAGGTCAAAACAAAGAAACCCAGAAAGCTTACAAAGAAGCTTTTTGGGTTGTTAATTACACGTGTATAATGCACGTGTAATTACTGAAAAAGGGACAGGTATATAATATGTGTATGATAAAATAAAGTACCTGTCCCTTCGACCTTCATAAAGCCTCCTTTCTTTCTTTTTTTTATCAAAAACTATTTCAAGTTACAACTACCAACATTCAGTTTATTAACAACTAATTTATCGATATTTGAAGTTCTCACTGTTTCATTATCAATATTAAGTTTAGCTATTTCAACATTTGCTGTTGAACTACCTCTAACATAAACATCACTATTGAATAATGCTTGAAACCCCCCACCTATACTAATCTTACCAGGACCATTACTATTAATATTAACAGAACCAACAGCTGTTATATTTGTACTTTCACCAGATTGTGTATTTATATTTGAATTAGCATTAATGTTTATATTTTGTTTTGATTGCACATCTATATTACCATCAGCTTGAACTGTTATATTACCTTTTGTTTGTATAGATATATCACTTTCAATATAGATATCGAGAGTTCTCTTTTCTATAGATAATTTCAAATAATCACCTTTGTATGTTTTCACTAAAACCTGTTCTGAACCTGGTGTTTCCTCCAACAGTATAGTAGTCATGTTACCTTCAATAGTATATGATGATGCAGGATTTCCTGTCGGAGGTAATGGTAGTAATCTCCTTTTTCCTGTTATTTCTACTCTGGCATGTTCTGGAGTATCAGAAACTATAATAGATCTGCCTTCTCCTGTTTTTATTATAGTGTATACTTTATGAGGAAAAACTACATTTTTATTTTCTGGAGGTAATTCTGATGCTCTGTACTTGAAAGCACTGAAATAGAAAGGTCTAGCTGGATCTCCTCCTTCAAAAAAGACCCAAACCCATGAACCTTTTGGTGGAACATATACTGTAGTACAATATGCAGAACTAATATCATCCATATTGTATCCACCTAATGGATCATTAGCAGGGTAGGCTATAATTCCTGATTTACTTTCGTTAAAAGATGGATCTGATTTCTTAACTGTTTCACTTTCCATTATATCCGGAATAAATACTCTTACGGCACCATATTTGTTTCTCTCTATATCAACTTCAACAACTTTAGCTCTATAAAAACCTAGTAACTTATCTTTATCCATAACGTTTCCTTTGTGTTCCTATTTAATATTCTTTATGTATTGAATAATCTTTTGTAATACATCGCTTCTAATTTCAAGCCAACGTTTACTAAACAATAAACTACTACCTCCAACTGAAATAGTATGAGCTATAAATCTACAAACATCTTCAAAAGTAACAATTGAATAAACATCAAACCTTTGAACTAATTCAGAAGTAAATAACATTGAAGAAATAGACATAATAGAGTTATCATTCAAGCACTTAAAAAACTCTCTTGGATCACTTAGATCATAATCAAGTTTTAATTTTGTTGGATCAACCATACAAGCAGAAGCTAATTTCAAAACTAGTTTTTTATCATACTCATAACCAAATAAAGAAACAAAAACATATAATGAACAAAAAAATTTCAACTGTTTCAACAGTTCATCAAAACCCACTAGGCCTTGTTTTTTCCTAAATAGTTTAACAAATAAAGAGTAGAAAAATTCAGAAACAAGACCTTCTAATCCATACAACTTGTTTTTCAATGCCAATTCTACAGTTTTTCTGAGATAGAAAGAATATAGAAACAAAGTAATAAGAACTTTTGTGGGGATCATCGAGACATTCTCATTTGACAAAACAGAAAAATTAATAACCAAAATACCATCAGATGTAAAAACAGCAGGTAAGAAATCATTACTTCTAACTACTAAATAATCATCCTTTTGTATTTGATTTAACAAATAACCAAAACTTATATCTGATTTTAAAGGCTCTAGAACCATTGAAATAGATCTCTTAACAAAATCTAATTCATTGTTAGTTAAAGAGAAAGATTTATATGTAGAATACGAAAAAGGAACTATATTATAAACTTTATTTGAATCTTGAGTTTCTAATAAAATATAATATTCTTTAATGGGTATTGACATTTATTACTCCTGTGTATCAACAATCGTATACTTGATTCTTATTTTTAAACCAGCTTCAACTAGTTTATCCAAAGTTGAAGCTTTGTTTAAACACTGATTTGAATCCCAAATTATTTTACTATTTGAAACTATGTAATCATAGCCATATCTAAATGGTATGTTAGAGTTGCCTATAAAAACATAAGCAGATGTTTCATTAGATATTGATTTAGTTAACTTAACATATTTGTTTTGCACATCTTTATCAGTCAAGTAGAATATATCAATTACTTCTCGTAATGTAACTGCTGATTTATTTTCAGAATCATCTGTTTTTGTTTTTAAGTTTTCTTTAAGTTGATTTGCTAAATTTTGCACCTCTGGTAATACTGTTTTGTTTTTCAATTCATCAAAAGGTTCTTTCATAAAAATACTCAAGTCTGTTCCTAAGTAAATTGGATGTGATCTTACGTCGGACATAGGAACTTTTTCTGATATAAGATCTGAAATCACACTTCTAAGTGGAATTATAACTTTGTTTAAACCTTTGAAATCTTCTATAGTTGGTATCGAGTTTGCAAACAATATTACATACCAAAAGATAGGAGTCTCATACATATCAAAACTAGCATAATCTGGTCTCATATGCCAGCTAGCCTTGAAATCAACTAGTCTGCTATTAGCAACAAGCCTAAAGAAATTCTGTTCTAATGTTTCATATTCATATGAAGGATATGTAATTGTAATATCTAGTTCTGGACAATCTATTTTATATCTACAGCAAAAACTATCTGGATTACCAGGATGATTAGAGTATTTTAATATTTCATGTTCCAAAGTTTCCATAATTAACTCCCAGTTTTAATCTTAGGCCACTTTAATTCCCAATTACAATTGTTAAAATTAACAGATAAATATTTGTTTATCATATTTAATTCAGAATCAGAAGCATATTTTAAAAATCTGTCTAATAAATAAGTATAATCTCCTTTAATCAATTCCATAGGTAAATCTAAAGATCCATTATGAAACTTTTCATGAAGTGTTTTAACTAAAAGTATGAAACCAACCTTCATATTAAAATGCAAAAACATAATTTCTGAAGCTATATCAAAAGTAGAAAACTCTTCATTTAAACTCATCTTTTCACTTATTAAATATTTCGATAACAGAAAAAGACTAAAAGGATGGTGATGCACTTCAACAGAAACATCATCTAAGCTCTCTTCTGTTATTTGACAAAATTTATAGTTTAAAGACTCTCTAAGATAGTTTATCCACAATCTATATTCATTTGAAACTCTTACCAATCTTTCGCTGTTTTTTATAAATGAGTCAAACTCTTTTTCTGTTTCAAAATCAATCCTTTTCAAAGATAAAGAATAATGATAGTCTTTTGTTTGAATAACATTCTCTTTAACACTACAAAATAAATCTTCAGAAATATCGGATAATGTTATTTGTTTTTTATATAAATCGGGAATTAATAATGTATCATCATTTCTAAGTGCCTGTTCAAGCATATTACTTCTCCACAGTTTTCTTTAAAAAGTTAAATAATGAATTACTAGGTATTCTTTTACGAGTTTGAAAAATCGAAGTAATACTAGATGGTTTGCTTGAAGTTATGTCTATAACTTCAGTTGGATCTTTATTTAAGATACTAGCAGCCACATTAGACAAAACTCTAGCATCACATATACCAGTTTTTGTTGTACAATATGTAATCAAATCCCTAGATGGATCTACAATAACGATATCACCTAATATCCCACTGCTGCATGCACTCTTGTAAGAAACATATAAATCATCAATTTGTTCTTCAGTTAAATCATATGACATAAAAGATATAGCATATGACCACATAACACTTTTTTTCGAACCAATATAGTCAGATAAATCATCTGAATTCATCTTACTTTTGTATAGTAAAGAAGATGTTATTGTTTTTAATATCTTAGAACTATAAACATCTTTATGTAAAAACTTTGGTAGTAAAGACAAAGTAATTCTTTCTAAAAAACCTCTGTTCTTAGATTTGTTAACTATTTCTATCAACATATCAGAACTTTCAACAAAAACAGGATAAGCTTTAATTGCTATATACGTAGCATAATTATTCTGACCAACTCTGCATCCTACAGTTAAAACTGTTGGTTCCATACCTAGTGATTTGTAAAACGATATATCTCTAGTTGCAATATCGTTTGTTGTATTGTTAACTCTGCTATAATCCGATTCTTCTACATAGTTCTGCTCAAAATATTTTAACACTGCTTCTCTGAATAAAGACATATAAGAAACTACATGAAACGTTTCTATCATTTTTGTTACTACAAATGAAATTTTTTTATCATGACTTTTGCTCATGAATGTTGGTATAACAAGAAAAAGATCCATAAATATTCAACCCTTTCTAAATTAAGACTACATAATCCACTTCACTTTGTTATTAGTAATCCAAAAATCTAACTCTTCCAAAGAATTCACTGAAGATACTGTATTACCAGATTCATCATTGCTAAACAAAAGAACATTATTATTCTTAGTAATAGCATCAGTTATCAACTCTTCTTTTTTTACTTGTGTTTCTAATACTTTTTCAGTTTTTTGGGATTCTATAAAAGTAGAAATTGCAAAATTATTAGATGATAATTCTATATCATTTTTTAATTGCTTGCTTAAATTGTCTATTGTTATTATTTGAGGTTTCTTCATAAACATGAGCTTTTGTTCCTTATTTACTATGAATATTCAAGCAGTTTTTCTCTCATAAGTTCGTAAGATTTTAGTAAAACACTGTCATAATATTTTCTTTTAAGTTTTTCCTTTGATAGATTCAGATTATAAATGGGCATTTCTAATAACAAGATATCAATGCTATAAGACTTGACGTATTTATCTAACACGTTTAAAGTTGCACTTTCAAAATCTGTGTCTGAAAATTTCTGTTCATTCAATATTTCATTAGATATTTTGAATTTCATTTTCTTATTATGTAGCAACTTAGATATTACCTTTTTAGATTCAGAAATAGCTTTTTCCGATAAAACAATTGAAAACTCTATTAGAGTCTGCTCAGAACCAATTTTAATTTTTTTTCGAAAACCTATAGA
>ERZ795060.4502-NODE-4502-length-11693-cov-4.981612_pt1 | contig 11693 bp, 10 predicted proteins | sample MGYA00375144_ERZ795060 | MGnify/ENA primary metagenome ERZ795060 (study PRJEB30189, sample SAMN05720157) | activated sludge metagenome | isolation source: anaerobic digester from wastewater treatment plant | place: Japan | collected 2015-05-15 ... | reverse complement strand
CTCTATCTATATAGTCTACCATATCTAAATCATTTATAAGTCTTTCAGCATATTCTGTTATTTTTAGCATCCATTGATTTTTAACTTTTCTTATTACCTCTCCGCCACATCTTTCGCAATGGCCTCCAACTACTTCTTCATTCGCAAGGCCTATTTTACAATTAGGGCACCAATTAATTGGCATCTCCTCTTTATATGCTAATCCCTTATCAAAAAGTTTTAAAAATATCCATTGTGTCCATTTATAATAACTAGGATCAGTAGTATTTATTTCTCTCGACCAATCAAAAGAAAAACCAATTGATTTTAATTGGGATTTAAATCTCTTAATATTTTTTTCTGTGACCATTTTAGGATGAATTTTATTTTTAATAGCATAATTTTCTGTCGGTAGACCAAATGCATCCCAGCCCATAGGAAATAAAACATTGTATCCTTCAAGTCTTCTTTTCCTAGAAACGACATCTAATGCTGTATATGGTCTAGGGTGTCCTACGTGTAAACCCTCCCCTGATGGATATGGAAATTCAACTAATGCGTAGTATTTTGGTTTATCACTGTTGTTATAAGCTTTAAAAGTTTCTTCTTCATCCCAAATTTTTTGCCATTTTTCTTCAATTTGTTTGTGATCATATTTTTTCATATTAAAACCTCCGTATACAAAAATTAAACCTCTCGTCCTAGAGACGAAAGGTTCTTTCCGCGGTACCACTCTTTTTGATAAATCCACTCATTTATATAACGAGATATCCCGTCCAATTAATTGGAAACTCAAAGACGAGTTCAGATACCTTAAATATTGCCTTTCACCAATTGACAACTCTCTGGAAATTAAAGCACATCTTACTACTTCTTCTCATTGTTTATATTTAATTTTATATCAGTATACCAAATGCTAATTCAAATTACAACATAAATCTAAAAATCACAGCTATTCACAGTTCTTGGGAAAGGAATAACATCTCTTATATTTGACATTCCCGTAATATACATAACTGCTCTCTCAAAACCAAGTCCAAATCCAGCGTGTTTAACTCCACCGTATTTCCTTAGCTCTAGATACCACCAATAGTCATCTAAATTCATCTTGCTAGCTCTCATCTTTTCTAATAATACATCTAGTCTTTCTTCTCTTTGACTACCACCTATTATTTCTCCAACTCCTGGAACTAATAAGTCCATAGCTGCAACAGTTTTATTGTCATCATTAACTCTCATATAAAAAGCTTTAATCTCTTTTGGATAGTCAATTACAAAGATTGGTTTTTTAAACTCCTGTTCTGTTAAATATCTTTCATGCTCTGTTTGTAAATCCATACCCCATTCCACAGCAAATTGAAACTCTACACCTGATTTCTTTAACAATTCAATAGCTTCAGTATAAGTAATAACCCCAAAATCTGAATTTACAATATTCGTAAGTCTTTCGATTAATCCGTTTGATATAAAAGAATCAAAAAACTCCATCTCTTCTTTGGCATTTTCTAAAACATAATTAATGATGTATTTAAACATTTCTTCAGCTAATTTCATATCATCAGCTAAATCTGCAAATGCTATTTCAGGTTCTATCATCCAAAATTCTGCTGCGTGTCTTGCAGTGTTTGAATTTTCAGCTCTAAAAGTTGGCCCAAAAGTATAAACATTTTTGAATGCTAATGCAAATGCCTCTGCCTCAAGTTGGCCACTTACTGTTAAGTTAGTTTCTTTCCCAAAAAAATCTTCTTTAAAATCAATTTCACCATTTTCTGTTAAAGGCAAATTATTTAATTCTAATGTTGTCACTCTAAACATCTCTCCTGCACCTTCTGCATCAGATGCAGTTATAATAGGTGTGTTTACATACACAAAGCCCTTTTCTTGGAAGAATTTGTGAATTGCATAAGCCATCATTGATCGCACTCTAAAGACTGCATTAAAGGTATTTGTCCTAGGTCTTAGATGTTGTAAAGTCCTCAAATACTCAAGCGAGTGTTTCTTCTTTTGAATAGGGTAATCATTGTCTGAAGGTGCTAATACGCTTATCTCATTAGCTCTTATTTCAAAGGGTTGTTTTGCATTAGGAGTTTCGACGACCATTCCGATTACTTTTATAGCCGTATATATTGGCAATTTGTCTATATGATCAAAGTCATTAATATTTTCTTCATAAATAACTTGTAAATTCTTGAAAAATGTACCGTCATTTAGCTCAATAAATCCTAATTTTTTTGATGATCTTTTAGTTTTAATCCATCCTTCAATCTCTACTTCTTTTCCAATAAAACTCTCTTTAAATTTGTAAATATCTCTCACAGATGGTTTCATATAATCCTCCTTTTGTAATTTATTCTAGTTTTTATTTTTTAAAAAATTCAACCATTTTTTAATTAAAGCTTCATGCCCTAAGTCAGTTGGTTTATAATATATTTTATTTTTAAACTTATCAGGTAAGTAGTTTTGATTTACATAGTGATTATCGTAATCGTGTGGGTATTTGTAATTAATACCTCGACCTAAACCCTCTGCACCAGAATAACTAGCATCCTTTAAATATGATGGTATCTCCCCAGACTCTTCATTTTTTATATCTTCAAGTGCTGAATTAATTGCAAGATAAGAACTATTGCTTTTTGGTGCACAAGCTACGTAAATAGTAGCTTGAGATAGTATTATCCTCGCTTCAGGCATACCAATAGCATTTACAGCATAAAATGCATTTGTAGCTATAACTATCGCATTTGGATCTGCATTTCCTACATCTTCAGATGCAGCGATCATAATTCTTCTCGCTATAAACTTAGGATCTTCCCCTGCGTTTAACATCTTAGCAAGATAGAAAACCGCAGCATCTGGGTCTGAACCTCTCATACTCTTTATAAAAGCAGAAATTGTATCATAGTGTTCATCTGAACCTTTATCATATTTAAATGATTTTATTTGTATTGAGTTCTTAATATCATCTAATGATATGTGCCTTATTCCATCAGCAAGTGGTTCTGTTGACAAAGCACCTATTTCCAATGAATTCAATAAAACCCTTGCATCGCCATCAGCAACAGTAAGTAAATAATCTATTGCATCATCAGCTATATCAATATTTAAGTTGCCTAATCCATATTCTTTATCATGTAATGCTCTATCTAATAATACATTTAGTTCATCTCTGCTTAATGGTTTAAGTTCTATCACCATCATTCTAGAGAGAAGTGCCTTGTTAATCTCAAAATAAGGATTTTCTGTAGTAGCACCTATTAGAATTATAATTCCTTTTTCTACAAAAGGCAATAAAGCATCTTGTTGTGCTTTATTGAATCTGTGAATTTCATCAATAAAAAGAATTGTTCTCTTGTTAGATGATTTCAAAGATTCTTCTGCTTTATTTATTACCTCTCTTATTTCTTTTACTCCAGAAGTAACAGCAGATATTTTTTCAAAATTCATTTTAGTAGAATTCGCTATCACCATCGCTAATGTTGTTTTTCCAGTACCTGGAGGGCCATAAAAAATCATTGAAGAAATTCTATCAGCTTTTATTGCTCTTGTTAAAAACTTTCCTTCACCAATGATGTGTTCTTGCCCTACAAAATCTTCAATTTTTCTCGGTCTAAGTCTATCTGATAATGGAGCATTTTTTTCTAAAAAACGTTCCATCGATATTGAAAATAAATCCATAAAATCACCAACTAAAATATGATTAATATAATTACTTTATTATATCATAAATAAAATGAAACAATTATATAAAATCATAATCCTATCAATTTAAGTTAAAATTGTGTATAATAAGTATGTGAAATAATCTTTTTTACATTAAGGAGATGTTTTTATTGAATATATTAGTATGCCTAGACTCAAATTATATTAACCCGCTAAAAGTAATGCTTTATTCCCTATTTACTAATAATGAACATAATAATTTTGATGTTTATTTAATGCATTCCAAAATACCACAATATGAACTGAACTCACTAAATGATTATATAGTTAAAAATTGGCCAAGCAATTCATTTAACCCAATTAAAATTTCAAGTGATGATTTTAAAAATGCTCCAGTTGTATCTTATTATAGTGAAGAGATGTATTATAGGTTATTTGCTCATAAATATCTACCAAAAGACATGGAGAGAATTCTTTACTTAGATCCTGATATACTAATTATAAATGAAATAAATGAACTGTATAATGTAGATTTTGATAATAACCTTTTTGCAGCTTGTCATCATAATAAGATTTTCATAAAAGGTATTAATAAGATAAGACTCCTACAATACCAGATTGAAGAATACTACAATTCAGGCGTATTGATGATGAACCTGACTGAGCAAAGAAAAAGAATTGACGAAAGCGAAATATATGACTTTATTGAAAAAAATAAAGCTATACTAATCCTTCCTGATCAAGATGTTTTAAACTCATTATATTCTAAAGATATAAAAGATGTCGATGAGATTTTGTACAATTATGATACAAGGTTTTATACTTATTATAAGTTCTTAAGTAAAGGCAAAGTCGATATGGATTATATCTTTGACAACACTGTCATACTTCATTTCTGTGGGAAAAAGAAGCCTTGGAAAAAACCATATAGTGGTGAATTTCATTCATTGTATAAACACTATCAAAAGCAAGTCCAAAAATTAGAAATAAATAAATGATTAGGGGGATTATTGTGAAACCCAATGTTAAAAATACTATCTTTATTTTGTTTATCATGTTTTCGATATCTTTAACCGCATGTGTAAATGAAAATTCTAAAAATGGAAATGATCCAATAATAGATGAGAATAAAAAAGAAGTAATATCTTCTTCTATAAAAGAAGATATCTCGCAGTTGACTCTGTTGGAGTCTTTTAACTATGATTTTGATTTTGATGGAACAGAAGAGGCAATAAATTTATATACATCTGCACAAAAAGATAGCAAGGGTGAAATAATGTGGGATGATGGACAAGTGTATGAACTAATAATACACGATGATGATAAAGACTTTATTTTGTTTAATGAATATGTACAGCTTGGTCATATTAATTACTATGTATACCTTGAAAATAACGTATTTACTGTAACGATCGTTAGCCCAAGAACCGCAAGCTTAACAGTTACTGATTATGTGTTTGATAAAGATTCAAATAGCTTTTTAGTGAATAAGTTAATAGAAAAAACAAGAGATGTGAATATGTTAAAAATGTAAGAGGCTATAGCCTCTTACATTATTATTTTCTCTATATATTCAGAAGTCATAGCTCTTAACATGCTCACATAGTGAAGATTAAATGATAATATATCTCCAACGCTATAATCTATCATAGAATCTGAAGCATCAATTATGGTATGATCTGAACTCCCCCCCAAGATTATCAGATCTTTGTCTAAAGGATATAAACTATCCAAATCAATGTCCTGTTTTCCAACTGCGCAAATTAATCTTTTTCTTATTCCTCTGTCTACAAAAGTTGGTACTTTCCCAAAAGCGTCTCTACCTATTTCTTCAGTTGGTACTGATGGCTTTTCTTTGATCTCTATAATTTCAGCTTCTAGCTGAAATGCAGTGCTGTCAGTTCCATCGATTTGTTTACCATATGCTGATTCTGTCCCGAATATTATTGATTCACCTAGTCTTAGGTTGTTAATTCCATTTGGAATTTCCCCTGTACCTAGCAAATGAACTGTACTAGAGTTGCCTCCTGATAACATTTCTATTTTAATTTTAAATTTTTCTTCAATCTCATCTTTATAATCTACTAATTTTTGTAATATATGCCTTTTTGGTATAACTCCACCATAACAAGTTAAGTTTACGCCAAGCCCATAAAGCTTTATATTTTTTAATTCTAGCACTTCATCAACCGCATTAAAGAGCTCATCTTTCTTGAAATACCCTTCTCTTAAATCTCCTAGATCGACCATCAAAATTACATTGTGTATCTTTCCTACACTCTCGCTAACTTCATTTAGTGCATATATGGTTTCTAACTCAGAATTAAGTGATATATCGGCGTATTCTACTGTTTCTTTTGCTTGTGAAATCATTGGTAATCGAAGCATCATCTTCGGTATATCAAAATGTGCAATTTTTTTTAAATTCTCTATTCTAGAATCTGCTAGAAAATCTACACCTCCATTTATATAAGCTTTTACAATTTCTGGATTGGCACAAAAACCTTTAGTTACACCAGCAATTGTTATCCCCTCTTTCCTTGCAAGTGAGACTATTTTTGATACATTTGATTCAACTTTCTTCGTATCTATTATTACTCTTGGATAAGACACTTTTATTCCCCTTTCGTATTTATGCCTAAACTATCACAAAGCAATTTTATTGCAGCATCAGGATACCTATATGACATGACACCTAAAGATGCCATGATGTAATTATTATCTATCAAAACAGCAACATCAGGATTAGGTAACAACTCCATCCCATTATTAGAGTGAGGAATATTTTTCAATATTTCTACTCTATGTGGAAGTCTAGTTAAAGCACCGCCAGTACCTATAACATATTTTACACTTGTTAAATCTTTGCCTTCAGCAAATGTCATCTTGCCAGAAGGACCATATAGATTCTTTAAACTGCCAGCATGTCGTTTTATTGCTGTAACACAAGCATATTCTGTTAATGCTTCAATAAATTTTATCTAGTCTTCACTCTCCGGAATTGTTTTAATCCCCGATATTAAATTGTCTAATTTTTCTTTTGATACCCCTAATTTTCTAATTAAATCATCTTCACCCATACCCTCAATAATGTTTTTTGCATTCACATATACCCCAAGATCACCTTCGACAGTTCTCTTTGCTTTTGGCTCTGGGCTTATCAACATTCTATTGATTTCTTCGCTGCCTTCTGTGACTGAATGGACATCAGTAGTTGCTCCTCCCACATCTATTGTGACAAGATCCCCTATATTGTCATACAACAATTCGCTAGCTTTCATGACTGCTCCAGGGGTTGGTACTATATTACCAGTTACCATTTCTCTAATCTTTGTCATTCCAGGAGCATGTATAATATGTTTTTCAAATACTTGTTGTATAATTTTTCGAGTTGGTTCTACGTTTAATTGGTCAATCTCCGGATATACATTTTCAACTATATATAATTCTGTTTTTGTGTCTTTAAATATCTCCTTTATTTCATCATGATTTTCTATATTGCCTGCATATATAACCGGTATATCTAAATTTAAATTTGCTATTAGTTGACTATTGTAAAGAGCTGTTTCTCTTTCTCCATAGTCTACCCCACCAGCTATTAAAATTATATTAGGTTTTATTTCTTCGATCTTTTTTAAGTCTAATTTTCTCAATCTGCCTGATGTGATAAACTTAATATTCGCTCCTGCTCCCAAAGCAGCTTCTTTTGCAGCACGAACTGTCATATCGTAAACTAAGCCATGCACAGTCATTTTTAGTCCGCCCGCTGCAGAGCTAGTCGCAATAAGTTCATTGTATTCAAGGTCTACAATACCTAAGCTTTCTTTAAAATTAGTTATGGCACCTTTTAACCCAATATTTACGTCTCCTTCGATCACCGATGTAGGGGCTTGCCCCTGTCCAATAAAAACAGGGGCTGTTTGTATGTTGTCAAATGCATTTATGACTGTTGTGGTACTACCTATCTCAGCAACTAGTAAATCAATTTTCATTTTGCATCTCACGTCTTTTCTTAACAAGGAATGTTGCAACATGAGAGCCTTTTGTTCCTCTGCCAAAACCTGCATCCATCCCATATTTTACTGCCATTTCATTAGATACTTGTGTACCGCCAGCAACTATTATCAATTTATCTCTGACACCTTTTTCAATAGCATAATCATTTAACTTCTTCATGTTCTTATAATGAATATCATCATGGGAGATAATTGTCGAAACTAATATTGCATCAGCATTTAATTCAATTGCTGCATCGACTAATTTTTCAACTGGAACAGAAGTCCCTAAAATATGACACTCAATACCATATTTTTCTATACCACCATGTTTAATATCTATGATTTCTCTTAATCCTACTGAATGCTCATCCTCTCCAACTGTGGCAGCAACGACTTTCATTGGGTTACTTGATATAAAAGCTCTTATTTCATCTTCACTCATCTCCTCAGGCTTTGGAGGAATAACCAATTTAGATACGTCTATTGTAAAGTCAACCCTTCCTTTTAGCTCAATTCTAGTTCCTTCTGCTTGTTGCATGATTTCCCTATGAATAACTTCACAATCTTTTAAGTTCAAATTTTTACCAATTTCAAGAGCTGCAAATTCAGCAGTTCGCACATCTGTCGGTAAAAACATAGTCAATAGAACTACTCCATCTCCAAGCCATTCCATTTCAGGCTTTATGAGATTTGTGTTTATTAAATCTTTGACTTCTTCTAACCTAACATTTACATTGTCAGTTTCATCTAGCTCATCGATAAAAATTATTTTTTCAGGTTTCTCAAAAGTCGAACCATCAATCAATAAAGATGGATTGTCTACATATTCTTTTCCATATTGTTCAACGTTATTATATCCAAAATGCGCTGTTATCGGTGCCATATATTCTTTATCTCTTTCGAATACTGTACCAACACCTACTCCTCCATCTATCTTTCTTACTATTCCATCTCCATTTCTTTCAGGATAATATCCTGAGTCTACAAAGAAACCTTCTTCAACAGCTTTAAAGTATCCGCCAATTTCTAATATTTCTTCCATAAATAATACTGCTCTTTCTTTAAGTTCTCTAACTTTTGTAGATAGGTATTCACCATCTCTATCCACCTTAATCATTTTCATCAATCCGTCCATCCCATTGAAAGCTTGTTTTGCTGTATCTACGGCCTCAATATTAAATATATGCCAAGGAACATTTCTGCCTTCATCTGGCGTTATTGTAGATTGAATATCTGCAGATGTCAATTCTGAAATCAATAAGTTTAAAACATGAGTCACAGTAGCTTCTCTAGTTGATGATTCCATGTATTTAGTATTCATCTGTGCACGCATTCTGTAATCTTTGAATAATTCTCTCAACGCAATAGCATATGGTAAATCTAGCCTCATACAAGGTGCTGGTGGTGCAGTTGGCGGAACAGTTGACAAACATATATTTGACTTCTTCATACCTATTTTTACAGAATACATTGAATTTAAAGCATGTTGTACCATTAGTTCCGGCATAACTTTCCAAGCTTCTCTTGCAGTTGCATTAGCATTGTGAGCACCGTCGATCTGAGCTATATCTGCCCAAGTCATAACTTTCTTAGCTTCTGCTGCATCAACGAAAGATCTTACCATGTTTATATTTCTATATAAGACATTGTATTGAGGATCTTGATGTGCTCCATTTACTCCCTCTTCAGCAAACATTACAGCAATTTCAGGCCCAGCTACCCCAGAAACATATGAATGATAATTAATTGGTCTTCCTACTTCTTCTTCAATTAAATCTAAAGCTTTTCTCTGTGCTCTTACTTGTTTTCTACTAATAGGTATACCACCGACTCCTTGAGGTGTGCCTTCTATTAAACTTTCAAAATGAGACTGCCCTGCTGTACGTATTACCATAATATGATCAGCACCATGCCATGCAGCCATTCTCATTCTTCTTATATCATCCTCAAAACGCCCTGAGGCTATCTCTGTGGTTATTACAGGAGCTGGTTGAGGATCAATGTTATCAAAATACTTTGCTGCTGGAAGCGGTTGACTTTGTATTAAATTTTCCGATGTTTCATAGTAATCAAACTTACCTATTTTCCTTACTTCTCCAACTCCCTCTCTCCAATGCCAGCCTCTTCTTTTTGGTCTATAGTTCTCCAAATCTTTTAAAATCTCTTTGATATCTAGTTTTTCATTTGGTTTAAGTTCAATTATTTTACACCTCCATTAAATAGAGGTTTAACCTCATCCCATGAATTAGGATCTATTAATTTTAATCCTGCTTCCCTTATTCCTAAGCTTTTGTGTTTTGAGTATTTATATACAATATTGCCTACACCCTTGCCTATGAGACCTCTATCTATTGCATTTTCAACAATGCTTTTTGCTTCTATACTTGAAAATCCCATTCTCAACAATACGCTTCTCTCTATTGATGGAGTTGTATTATTGTATGCCAAATTTACCAATGGATCTACTATTTTTTCTGCTAACTCCCAAAAATAAGTTTCTAATTCCGATTCTGACAAATCCGCTAAATGTTTTCTTCTTTCCTCAAAGTCGTCTTCTCTTCTCATTTGTACACTACCTTTCTACATTAACATTTAGTTCTTTTAATACATTAACAACATATTCTATGTTTGATTTAGTATCCTGAGCTAAAAATTCTATGTCACTTTCAGTCACAGTTTCAATTTTATAATTAGCAATGCAATTTTTAATATAAGATCTCTTAATTTTATCTAAGTCAATATCTGTAATATGCATATATCCTGGATCTCTAGGTAGTACTATGTTTTTGCCCGGGATTTCTTCTTTTGGATCACCGATTATTAATTCTATACCATTCTCTTTAGCAAATGTGAGCTGTGGTAAAATATGTTTCCCAGCACCTGTGTACTCAGTTTCTTGAACGACTATAATCTTATCTTCATCTAGCTCTTGAGCTAAGCTAAATGCAGCTGCTAAAGCTGTATTACCAGCTGGACCTCTTTCAAGACCTTCCACTTGTGCTAATAATTCTGTCATATAAAATACAGACCCTTGATTTACAGTTACATATCTATCCATATATCTCAGTGGTCTTGCTGCAGATCTAGGTACATCTGATCTATCAGGCCATGTTGCAAAAGGTATCCCAAATCCAGTATGTCCAGTAGTAAATGATTTCTTGTTAAATTGTTCATCACTTGCCATGTGAAGACCTTCTAAGTTTACGCTCGCACCTACTATTTTGGTGTCAAATGCTCCTGCTTTAATTAATCCCCTAGCTGTTCCAGTTAGATTTCCCCCTCCTGCATTCGTTATAACAACAACATCAGGATCCTTACCTTCTCTTTGCCTAAAGTCCATAGATAATTCATATCCCAGTGTTTCTACTCCTGCTATCCCAAAAGGAGTATATAATGATGCGTTGAAATACCCAGTCTCCTCTAATAAAAGTAAAAAGGAATAAAATAATTCTGGGCCAACAGTCAATTGTACTACCTCTGCTCCATATGCCTCGCAAGCTCTTGCCTTTTCGATTATTTCAGGTTGCCCTACGCCTCTTGAGTCATAACATTCCTGAACAATTATGCAATTAAGTCCTCTCATGGCAGCTTGTGAAGCGACAGCAGCTCCATAATTTCCTGAAGTTGCAGCTATGACACCTTTATATCCTAATTTTTGTGCATGATATACAGATGTAGCAGCCCTCCTAGCTTTAAAAGAGCCAGAAGGATTGCAAGCCTCATCTTTTATAAATATTCTAGCACCTTTTCCGGGGCTCGCAAATTTTCTAGCAAGTTTAGTTATATTTTTCAACTCATATAGTGGAGTAGAACCTACTGAAGTTTGCTTTTGGATTTCTTCTATTTCTTGTAAAGAATAGCCAGTTTCTTTCATCATTCTCTCATAATCAAACGCAATCGAACCTGATTCAAATATGCTGTAATCAATCCCTACAGATTTCTTCATTATTTCACTTTTTCTTGCCATCACTTCATCATAACTATTACTCAATGTCTTCACCTTCTTTCAATAAAGCCCTAGCTTGTCTGCCAATATATAAAATCTCTGGAACACAT
>ERZ795060.4496-NODE-4496-length-11706-cov-4.265728_pt1 | contig 11706 bp, 10 predicted proteins | sample MGYA00375144_ERZ795060 | MGnify/ENA primary metagenome ERZ795060 (study PRJEB30189, sample SAMN05720157) | activated sludge metagenome | isolation source: anaerobic digester from wastewater treatment plant | place: Japan | collected 2015-05-15 ... | reverse complement strand
CAGTAGCAACAACTGAAGAGAAACCACAACAGGCACCGCCACCCCCTCCCCCAGACGATAGACGCAGAAATGAAAGATGGCAGGATCGTGATCCGGCACAAATAGCAGAAAACATGCGCAATCGTTTTGAAGAATTAAAGAACAGTGATCCCGAAAGATATAATGAAATTATGCAAAGAGTAAATGAATTTACACAGAGAATTGATAACGAAGTGAAAGATAGAATTGATTATTTAAAGAACCTTAAAATTGATGAGTCTTATATGACTCCAGAAGAAATTGAAGCTTACAATAAACTAATCTCAACACTGGAAAAGAATTAAAAAACACTTGAGTATCTTGTAAAAAATCCAGAAGCTGATGACGCGACAACGCTAAGAATGGAATTATTTCAAAGTGCAATGGAAACAAGGGATTTTATGGAGAAAACTAGGGCTATTGCCATAAAAAATATAGGTATACAAAACGGATTATCAGGGGAAAAACTGAAACAATTCCAGGAGGAAATCAATAAAGCATATGAAATGACTTCATTTAATGTGGGCAGATTCGGCGGACGCCAAAACCCAGGAAGAGGAAGAAGGTAACTTCGCTTTTGTATTTTTAAGCCCGGTTATTTCACAAAACTACCAAGACACTATCCATTAAGACAATGCCATAGAACTACTGCAACTTGCAGGTAAGAAGGCAAATATGACGTAAAATCTTTGTCCTACAGGTGAAACAATTGAAAAGTCATCGAGTTGCATTAATTTTCAAGCAAATTTATAAACCCCCATTAGAATATATGAAAAAATCTATTGAATATTTGTTATAAGTGGAAATTTCTCAAGCAGATTGTAAACTGCACCATCTGTTTTTAATTCACTGGAATATAGAGAAAAAGTATTTACTGTGAATTTTGCGGAAAAATTTTTGGCTCGTTTTGCGATTTTCGTAATGTCATGCTCAGTTATTTTTGATATCCTTGCGATAGTAATATGCGGTTTAAAAGGTCTGTTTTCTAATTCTATAGAACAGGATAAAACTGATTCGTCAATATTTTTTTTTAATGCCATCAGAAATGGATTTAATATTACTCCTATCCAGAATACCGAAGGTCTCTTAGGTGAAGGAAAAAATCCGCAGGAATCGAGAGATATTATAAAATTATGAATTTCTATCTTTTTTAATTTGGAAATCAAGTTTTGAACTGTCTCTTCAGAAAGTTCTCCAAGAAAATTAAGCGTAAGATGAATTTGATCTGAACGCAACCATCTGATTCCATCACATTTATATTGTAGTCTCTGAATTTCCTTTTTTACGTCTTCATCTATGTCGATGGCAATAAATGCGCGCATTTTTTTTCACCATATTAAGCGCCAACTTTTTCCTGGAACGGTCTATCGGTATCCGTTTTAAGACACCATTCTATCATTTTCAACATCAATTCTGATTTAACTGTTTCCAGTTTTGGGTCACTGAAATTATACAGATTATGTAACTCATCAGGGTCATTTTCCATATCATACAACTCGTTTCCGCCTCTAAGTCTAATAACAAGTTTCCATTTTTCGGTTCTTACCATTTTAGTTCTCGACATTGTCTCAGGGAATTTTGCATATACTTCATGTTTTCCATGTGTTGAAGGGATAATTTTTCCGTCTTTCCTTTGATATGTTGTCTGAGTATTAAACCTTTTTATCATATCATCTTCATGTCCCCCATCAGCAAAAACAGCATCTTTTTTCTTTTCTCCTCTTATTATTGGGAGGAGGCTTTCTCCGTGAATCACCCATTGAGGTGGAATTTTAATATTGAGCATTTCGAGGATTGTTGGAGCTATATCTGTGTGTTCGGTAAGACTATCTATTCTTTTTCCACAGGGTAATTCAGGGGCATATATTATCTGGGGAACATGTAATATGCAATCCTGCATTGCTGTATCCCATTTCTCTATCAGGCCATACTGTCCTGCAAAGTCTCCATGATCCACCCAAAACATAATTATACTGTTATTAAAAAGCCCTTCCTCTTCAATCGCTTCAAGCACTTTCCCGATTAGGGAATCAAGTTTTGTTACCATTCCATAATAAACACACTGAATCCGGAGGAAATCTTCCTCAGTGGCATATTTTCCTGAACGTATTTCTCTCATTTTTAATATAGGCATTGGAGCATTTTCAGGAATTTTATGAGTAAAAGGTTTTATTTTTTCAGGGGAATACATAGAAAAATAAGGCTCTTCTACTGAGTAAGAAGGATGCGGAGCTCCAAAATTCAAGTGCATATAGAAAGGTCTTGATTTATCCCTTATATTTTTGATATAATGTATTGCCTGTTCGGCTCTGCAATTGTCAGAAAAGCCAGTAAGATCTGTCTTCTCACTAACTTCCATGTTAATAGCATTATCATTTTTTAGAATTTTCGGTAAATTATTTGAAATTTTCCTGCTTTTTTTTACAAAATGATCAAAGTAACCTTCAGTAAATGAGTGGTAATCTGGAGTGCTTTCTCCCTTTTTATTTCGCCCGTGATAAAGATTTTCAAAAACATGATTATGCCCAAAATAAGCTGTCTCATATCCATTTTCTTTTAGTGTTTCAAGCAAATTCGGATCGCCCGGTTTAAGGAGATTGGTTTCATTTACGGTGCGTATTCCGTCGGTATGCGGATAACGTCCTGTCATCATTGCAATTCTTGCCGGCACACATTTTCCATGGACAGAAAAATGTTTTGTAAAAACAACACCTCTTTGGGCAAATTTATCTAGATATGGCGTTTTACAATCTGGATTCCCCATAAATCCAGGAACATCTCCCCTCATCTCATCAGAACTTATAACTATCAGATTTTTTCTATTCATAATTCTCCCAGAAATAATTCGATAATTTATCATAATTCCTTTGTTATTCAATTGCATGCGATTCATTTTTTTGCTTCAGATTTTTGGCTGATTGAATCCGTAAGGGTTTGACCATTGCGGCACATCTCCTTGCGGAGAAAAGAGTTGGAATATTCTATACACCGGCATTCTTCTCCGCTTTGCCTCATCACACTGGCTAAACGCAAAATATAGATTAACGTATTTTAAAGAAAATTTTAAATTTTGACCCGAAAAGTACTCGTAAATTCAAAAAATTATCGAATAAGAGGGATAATTTTTCTGGTTGAAAATCTTATTAATTGCATTATTATCATTGTAATTTTAGATTTTTTATTTCGCTACTTTATTAAAAGAATGTTCTATGAATTTCAGAAATATAAAACCTTGAAAAGCCATTATGAATTCATTGCAAAATCTTAGGATTGAGGCGTTTTATTTGCAATCAACGATTCATAACGTATTTTGTCAACAAATCTCATCTTGCAGAATATGCCAGAATCATTTTCACGAGTTCGAAGGAATTCATAAAATAAACAGGTTAATTTATAAAATGTTCTAAGAGAATTTCTTTATATGTCCTAAGGAAATTATGAGATATAAATATATCAGAAATATTATTCTTATTACTGCGGCGTTTTTTCTTTTAAATTATTTTTTATCTGATTTCCTCTTTCCGACCTTAATTCAAGGATTTATCCTGCCAAAAATAAATCATAAAAGTCAAATAAAGGTAGATTGCGAAATTCGCAAAGCAAGTTTTTTCAGTTTTTCCGCTTATAACATCAAAGTTCATAATTCTAATACTGAAATTATAAAGATAGATCACTTATGTTTGGATTATTTTCTATTCGGTCTTTTTGGGATTAGCGAAATTCGCATTTACGGCCTTGAAATCTTTTTTCCTTTTTCAGAAAAAGTATCTTCAAAGGAAAAAAATGGATGGACAAATTATGTATTGCCAATCAGGCATTTTCTGAACAAAATAGAAGAGTTTACCCCGTCTTTTTTTATAAGAACTTTGAACTCTAATATTTTCTTCAAGAAATTTAAGGATTCTAAAATAAGTATAAAGAACTCCAAAATTTTTCTGAGAAATCCTGAAGGTAGAATAATATATTTTCCATTTGAATTGGATGGATATATATCACAAGGTGAAAAGTCTGAATTAAACCTCAATGCCAATACTCTATTTGGCAATAGCATAACTACAATTACGATGACTAACTCTGGAGAATTTTTCTTAAAGACAAAGCTCTTGAATTTACAACTAAATGAATTGAGTGCTGATTTTTCAGGAAAACTTGATGCTGATTTTTCAGTATATTTATCTGATAGAAAAAAAACGATTGACATTTCATGCGACATTCGCAATTTGTCCACTTCGTCGGGGAATTTATCTATCAGAAATTCTAATGAGAAAATAACTTTATCATTTAACTTTGATTTTTGTAATGAGAAGGCAAAATTTGAATTAACTAATATGATGTTATCAGGAGATTTTCATGTTCTTGTAGATTTTTTATCTGGAGAGTGTTCTTTTCCTGAGTCTGAAAAAATAACTATAAATCTTTTAGCCACCCTCAGACTTGATAAATCTAATGATAATTTTTCTTTTAGTTCTGAAAAGATTTCTTTTAGAATTGATGGAGAACTTAATCAAGATATTTTAACTTTTAATGTCAAAAAAATAAATAATCCTAATAAAGTTTCCATGAATTTAGGAGATTACAGATGTCAATATGAGATTAGTGCTTTTGACTTAAAATCTGAATATAAAGATAATTTTAATATAAAAACTTCTCTTTTTCTCTCAAACTTAGAGTCAAAGATAAAAGATGGCACACTTAAGATTCCTGAAATTAAGATTTTTAGTGAATTTAATAATGGAGAATTTTCGGGATTTGCGAAAATCGCAAACGCAATATATGAAAAGGGCATTATTAAGATTATAAACATTGAAGGAATTGCGAAAATCACAAATACAGCTTCCATTGAAATAGATGGAAATGCCAATAATATAAAAGTGGGGGAAACTGATTATGGAAGAGCCTCTGTGAAGGGAAATTTCGATTTATCAAAAAGAGAATTAAAAATTAGCGGGAATTACTTTTTAGAAAAACCTTCTTATAATTTGCCTTTTCAAGGGATTTTTGCTTTTTCAGACAAAAACAAAAAATTCAGAATCACTGCTAAAAACGATGATTATTTAAAATTGGATAAGTTTTCATTGGGTAGATTTGCTCATCCTCTTCAGGGATTTTCCGCAGAAGGGGAGTTGAAAGTAAATTATGAATTAGATTATGATTCAGGTATTTTGTGTAGTAATTTCGAAAAAAGACTTAGGAACTTTTATATAGAGAACCCATCAAAAGAATTAAAAATTGCCGGGATTGATGGAGAATACATAAGCAAGGATTTATCTCTGATGAAAACTTTGCCATCGATGAGATTTTATGCAAAGGATTTGAGTTTTGGAAAAGTTAAATTGAATAACATCGAACTCTTATATACTCTCGAATCACCAAAATCATTTTATATAGAGAAATTATCGGCTGGATGGTGTGGTGGGAATATCTACATTTTTTCTACGAGAATAAATAATTCTCTTAGAAAAGACTTTACTTTATATTTTGATAGAGTATTATTAGCTGAAATGTTGTCTGAATTTGGTCTATGCGAAGGAAGCGGTGATGGACGAGTAAATGGTAAGGTTCCCTTTATTATAGAAGGTAATGATATTGAATTTAAGGATGCATTCTTCTATTCGACTCCAGGAACAGGCGGAAATATAAAGATTCAAAAGGCTACTGCCTTGAAAGACAGTATAAATTTACAAGGAGAACAGTTGTCGCCGGTTGACCTGACTTTTGAAGCATTAAAAGATTTTAATTATGATTGGTCGAAAATTACTTTAAATAGTGAGAAAGAAGATATTCTGATGAAAATTGAATTTTTAGGGAGTCCAGCGCATTCGCTTCCTTTTCATTTTAACCGTCAAACTGGTACTTTTTCTCGAGTAGAAGCTGATTTCCAGGGGTCTGTTTTTAAGGAAATTAAACTTGATTTAAATTGCAGGTTTCCATTTAACGCTATAATGCGCTATATTAATACATTTAAAGATTTTTTAAAAGTTAAAAATGATAAAGGAGGTGATCTATGATAAAAAGCACATTACAGTTATTGTGTTTAGTTTTATTATTTCCCTGTTTTTCTGCCTGCACACATCATAAAGTAGAAACAGAGAGCAAGGTTGAACTTGCTCCAGTTGAAGTCAAACCTATTCATATAGTGCTTGACGTAAATATCAAAATACAGGAGGAGCTAAAAAAGAAGTTTGAGAAAGAAGATGAAATAGCAAAGTCTATTTCTGACGAAGAAGCCCAGGAGGCTTTGAGAAAATATCTTGAAGAAAAAAAATAAATTGGGAGGAAAAGTATGAAAAAAATTTTTAGCATTCTCTTATGCTTTGCGTTCTTTTATAATTTTATGGCCGTTATTCATGCAGAAACAAGCCCTGCTCAACGTCTTGCAATAATAAAGGCATTAAAAATGGAAGGTATCGTTGGTGAAAATAACAAAGGATTGCTTGAATTTAGGGGCCCTGTAAAAGCAAAGGAAATTGTTGATGAAGAAAATAGTATAAGATTAAAAGCCTACAAGGCAGTGGCAGAAAAGAATAATGTTTCAGTTCAGGATGTAGGAGCTCAACGAGCAGTTCAACTTGCTTCTGAATCTCCTTCGGGCACATGGATTCAGTTGCCTGATGGACGTTGGGTAAAGAAATAGATCGTCTTATGAAGAAATTTTCGAGGATATTATTCCCTTTATATGAGACGCATATTGTAGTTACGATACTGCTTTTACTTTTTCTTTTGTTTCCTATTTTTTGTGGAGGCCGCTTTGCTTCAATTTTGAACGAATTATCGTGGACGAGTACAAATGATATATTTATTTTATCATGGTCTTGTGGTATAACTTCTTTATTTATTTGTCTTATTTTCTTTGAAATTTTTCGAGAAACATTGCGTTTTTCTTATTTGTATTTATTTATTCTTTTTTTCACTCTCGGTATTTCAGATATTGCTTATTCGGTTTTTTCTATGGAATTTAAGAATGCTATATGGTTTAAAGCGGCTGGTGCATTATCTGCAGGGATGCTTTCAGTTTTGTCACTATTTTTTCAAAAGAAGTATTCGTATAATTACCTTTTTGACATTTTAAAAAGTTTACTTTTTGCTTTAATTTTACTTTTGTTGCTTTCTTTTATTCCTTTTTCTGGTATTAAGATTTTTCTTCCAGCTTATGATTTTTCGGGTTCTTTCAATTCATGTGCAATATTTTTCTTTTCTCTTTCAGCTTTATTTTTCATCATTGCAGCAATACCATGGTTAAATAATTATCTAAATCAAAAACAAACTGGAAGAGACGACTTGGTTATAGGCGTATTTTTTATATTTTTAGGAGTTCTTTTTGCATTTTCAAAACATTTAAATTACTCTTCTTTTTTTTGGTGGTTATGGCATTTTTCATTTCTTATTTTATATCTTTTTCTTGCCTTGTACCTGACTGTAGCCTGTATCCGTCGTTCATTTGTATGGAAGATCGTATTGTCTGTTTGTTTACTCTTTTTTATAGCGATTCTTGCTTCTTTTTGGGCAGTACGAAAATATTATGATAATCGTGAACGTATTGTTGCAGAACAATTTATTTTTTCACAGATTTCATCTAAGCATGAAAAGTACATTGAAAGAATTGATAATACATATGATGTTTTACAGTTACTATCTAAATATATAGATGGTGATGAGCAAAAGGATTTTCAACATTCTTTATTGAAGAAATTGTTAGAATTTTATTTCAATTTGATCTCATACTCACACTATGATTCCATCGGGATTGTCTCACCTTTAGAAATGCATTCTGTTGGTTCTGAACTTTCCAATAATTTAAAAGAAAATATAAGTAAAATTTTAGGGGAATTAGATTCCGGGACTATCTTAAAATTTATAGAAGAAAAAGATGGTTTGACAAAAAGGAAATTTTTAGTTTTTTTTAATAAAGTAAATGAAAATAATGGGTTATTTTGTGTTCTCGATGCTTCTTTTATTACAGCCAGACCTTTGATAGAGAATTACAGAAATTTCCAGCAGGATTGGGGAAAAATTATTTTTGACACTAAAAAAGCCAAAATTATATATTCAAACCATCCGCCAATAGTTCTTAAGAATTCTAAGGAAATTGAATCGGAATTTACTTCCACAATAGTTTCTCTTGCATACCAGGCAAAGAAAAAGAAAAATAAAACCGTTGCCGAATTTTCCCCACTTGCTAATTATATGTTTTTTGCCATTTTTGAACCTAATACTCAGTGGTTATTAATAGACTATTCATACGGTGAACCAATTTCAGATAAGAGTGCACTAAAAGTGCATATGATTGTATCAATGTCTGCTATGTTATCAGGTCTTGTTATAATGCTGTTATTATTGAATTCGCTCTTAAGTAAACCTCTTAAGAAAGTTATGATAGCTGCGACCTCTCTGCAGAATGGTAATTTTGATTATAGGACTCATACGCGGAGAGAAGATGAGATAGGCTCTCTTGAACACATTATTGACCAGACATCTGAAAGATTAAAAATTTTATATGATAATTTGAAAATGACTATCATAGAAAAAGAAAATGCTTTATTAAAAATACAAAAAATAGAGAAAGAGAAAAGAGATTTCTTCAATGGTTTAAGTCATGAGCTAAAAAGTCCTATTCATTCTATAGTTAATTTTTCTAAGTTTGGTATGAATTCAACAACTGCTACAATAAAGGAATATTTTGAAAAGATTAATGAGTGTTCGATGATTCTTTTAAACATCATTGAGGAACTTCTTCAAATTTCACGACTTGAAGCTATTCCTAAATCAATAATAAGCGCTTTTTCTATGAAAGTGGCTATAAATGAATGTATATGGAATCTTTCTACTCAAAGCAGGGTAAAAGAAGTAAAAATAGTAACTAATTTTGAGCCAATGAATGAGGAATTTACAATATTTGCTGACAAAAGTCAAATAGCTATATTACTCTCAAATATCATTGGAAATGCAATAAAATACACCGAAAGAAAGACTGTTATTTCTGTATTTTGTAAGAAAGAAAATGATATGATTACTCTTAGAATATCAGATCAAGGACCTGGAATTCCACCAAAGGAGATGAATAAACTTTTCAGGGAATTTGTCAGGTTATCTCATAGTAAAGAAAGTGGTACCGGACTTGGGTTATATATAAGTAAGAAAATTGTTGAAAATCATGGTGGCACGATTTATGCTGTAAATAATCCTAATAAGGGTGTGGCTTTTATTATTACGTTACCGGTGCGAAATGAGAAAAAAAACTGAGAGGATACTTGTCGTTGATGATGACAAGTATAATTTATTTATCTTAAAACAGGTTCTTTCTGAGAATTACAATATTGCTATAGCAGAGGATGGCGCTTCTGCGCTTTCCACTCTTTCGAAATTTCAGCCCGACTTAATTATTCAGGATATTATGTTACCGGATATGGATGGTTTTGAGCTTTGTCGTCGTTTGAAAGAAGCCGCAAGCCCACGCCTTGTCAAAATAATATTGATTTCCGCAAGATCTGATATAAGTGATAGACTAAAAGGATATGAATGTGGTGCAGATGACTACATTATAAAGCCATTTGAAACAGAGGAACTTCTCGCAAAAGTAAAGGTTTTTGTGAGGTTGAAACACGTAGAAGAAGTTGAACGGCTCAAAGAAGATGTTATAAATCTTTTTGCCCATGAGGTTCGGACTCCTTTAAGTTCTATTCTCGGTTTTGCTGAACTTCTTGAAACTACAACAACCCTTGATAAGAAACAGCATGAACTTATTAATCATATTATTCTTAATACTAAGGATCTTTTATTTCTTGCTGAGAAAAGTATATTTTTAAACTCCATTGGTGATAGTACTCCAGAATTAAAAATAAATACAGTTTCAGCTCAAAATATTGTTGAAAATGCATTAGAAAGTAGAAAACCTCTTGTGGCAAGGAAAAAAATACGGCTTTTGAAGGATATTCACGGAGATTTTACAATAGAATGCGATGGCAAGCTGGTTACTGATTCAATTGCGGCACTTCTTGATAATGCGATAAAATACTCATCTTCAGGTTCTGCCGTTTTAATCTCAGCAACTAAAGAAAATGGTTCAGCTCATTTTATTATTAAGGATTCAGGTACTGGCTTTCCACGTGATTTTGATACAATGGCTCTGAAAAAAAATGGTCTATATGATATTAATTATCATAGTAGAGGTTTTGGAATAGGGCTTACATTTGTAAAATGTGTGGCAGAATTGCATAGAGGTAAGTTATCTCTTGTTAGCACAGGTGAAAAAGGTAGTACTATCGAATTGAGTTTGCCTCTAATTTTTAAATAACCAATAACCATTTATCCTAAAAAAATTGGTATTTAGGTTGAAAACGGAAGTGGCATCTGTTTTCCCTCCGATGCTGGGGGATGTCGCATTTTGCTGTAGAATTTTCTGAAAACTCGCGGAGGGATCTTCGCCCATCTGGCTTTTTGACTTAACTGCGCGGAATAGAAGAAGTTCCAGTTCAGAAAACAATTTGGTGAATACGCGATTTTCTATATCTCTTTTTTTATAGCGATATTATGATGTAGTGACAATTCTAACTGCACCGTATAGGATAAATTTACATCAGGGAGTAGTCTTTCGGTAAAATATGGGATGGTCCATTCGTTTATGTTTATATGCAGTGCTTGATGTTCTGGTATCACTCCAAGGAAATGATTTTTCTTTTCAGCGATATTGGTTCGGAATAGGAGTATTTCAGAAACTGCCATCAAAAAAGAAGCGTTTATGTTGTTTATTTTTCATGACTCTGGTTTATTCTTCAGGGAGCAATACAGTGATGGAATCAATCCATGGACTTGGTTTGTCACTTTTCTCGAATTTCTTCAGGAATATTCCGCTCCATTCCGCATCGGTTTCAACGGGAATATCAATATTGACAAAAGTATTATTCTCAGCATCTTCCGGTATTTCGATTTTTTTTATAAATTTCTGACCTTCGAGATTGATATAGACTGCGAATATTGCAGGAGAATTACCGTCATGAAAAACCCGAAGACGAATAGTGGATTTGCCGTCCGGAGTCGGGATTCCCAACCAGTAGGAAACAAATCCCCATTGGTTCATTGATCCTTTGACTCTGGCGACTTTACCTTCTTCTGCCCCCTTTACTTCCTTGATTTCCATCTTGTTTTTTTCGTTTGTTGGATTTTCAGCTTGTACCTTTTGGTGCACTTGATTTCCGGCATTGGCGAAAATCGCCAAAAGCAATGCGATTACATACATGGTTGATTTTTTCATTTTATTTTTTCCTTATCTTTCGTTAAAATTGTTTTTTTTTGAATTACAAACATATTTCCAAGGCACCAAGTCATTTCAGTTTCAGCGTTTTAAGTGAATGTTAGAAAGATGGAGCGGAAACTCCCATCTTATTTAAGTTCAATTTTACATTCAAACCAGTCTTTTACCGGGATTATGACTGCGCCATCGTTTTGCTGTTCTAGCGGGATTGTGTTACCGGCATTCCTATGAGGGCGGGTAATTTTCGCATGCCATTTTTTTCCACCAGTCTTCAGTCCTTTGATTGTGATAGTTCCCTTATCGGTATCCTGCCACTTTTTATCCAGGGTGGTCCGGCTAATCAAAATTTCTTCTGTGTCTTTTAGTGACTTCCCGTCATTAGTGATCATGATGATGGTGGCGAAACAGTCGGTTTCGCTGAACTGCAAGTGGTCAAGAGT
>ERZ795060.4489-NODE-4489-length-11718-cov-4.786247_pt1 | contig 11718 bp, 21 predicted proteins | sample MGYA00375144_ERZ795060 | MGnify/ENA primary metagenome ERZ795060 (study PRJEB30189, sample SAMN05720157) | activated sludge metagenome | isolation source: anaerobic digester from wastewater treatment plant | place: Japan | collected 2015-05-15 ... | reverse complement strand
AATATTTTGATATCTAGCGTTCAATTCAACTTTTGCTTGTTGCCATTTACCATATTCTGTAGGGTATTCTACATCATTGAGGACGAAGCTTTTAATTTGTATTTCTGTTGTTTTCGATCGATATTTATCCATGAATTGACCTATTTCAGATAGCATATGCTTATCTTTAGGCTCTGATATGAATTCTAAGTATTTATCGTCATATAATTGAATATTATTATTTGTTGATTCTTGCATAATTTATTTTGATTTGTTAACAATTACGTACCTAAATGTGACCAAATTAAACAAACGTCCGCACTATTGCTTGTATTTCCGGCTCCACTTAAGGCTAAATTGATACCACTGGCAAAAGTATTATACATACTCGATGTAAAACATAAATCTACATTATATATATGTCCAGCAGTATTATGATTTGTTGCAGTGGTTCCCTCTTGACCTCGAATAATAGTAAAAGTATTTCCACTTAAAGCAGTACATCGTACTATTTCTCTATTTGTATCAAATATTACAGCTTTTTCATATGTATCCCAAATAACGACATTAAATGCACCTTCGGTATTTGGATTAGGAAAAACAGATGCATCAGTAACAATCATGTTAGTAACGGAATCATTGATTCCGCTTACTAAGGTTGTAGTTGCAAAATTTTTTACTGGATCGAAGTTCATTTGTCATCTCCTCTTATATATTATAAATATATGCATTTTTATGGTATAAGACAAGTGAGAAATGGATTTCTCTTTAATTTTTTTTATTTAATTAATTTTTAATTAATTTTTAATTTAAAAACCAAAAATAGGAGTAAAAACTATGCATTTACAAGAATTAATTTTTATTGGAGAATTTATGAAATTTTTGCTAAAAAATGGCATGTCGCTTCCGCAGTCAGAAAGAGATGTTGACGGATTTATTAAAGATGTGATTAAAAAATATGCAGTTGGGACAAAGAACCAAATTGACCTAGAAGATTTACCAGATTTTGGCGAACCTGATGAAATTCCAGATTTTCCAGATGACGATTATATAGATGAAGATGTTGAAGATTTACCGGATGATTTAGGTAATATTTTTCTTAATAAAGGGGAGATAAAAGAACAAGCAAAAGAAGATAATTTTGATCAAATGCAAAAAAAGATAAAAGAGGCTCAAAGAAAAATAGAAATGGGGTATGGTACAAAAATGGAATTAAATGAGTTAGCTAATTTTTTAATTGATGCTTATAAAAATGGGTTAATAGATGTAAAATGAAAAAATTTATTTTTTATTGTACAAAATATACGTATAAAATTTTAAATAAAATAAATATTTTTTCCTTTTTTTATATACAATATTTTATTTAATTTATTATTATTTTATAGAAATTATTTTTAGAGGTATACCTATGCAACTTATTTATCGTAGTACATATATTTTTCAATCATTATTAATAATGATATTAGTATTAATATATGCATTATTTTTCGCCCCTCATGGCGCTTATCCTCCTGTGTTTTATTTAGCATTATTTATATTCTATAGATTGGCATTTAATATTTTCGATGTATTAGGGTGGGGCCAATTAATACATAAGTGGAAAATGGATTGGATAAAACCGAGCTATAATATAAAAATAGAGATATATGATATCAGCAGTAATCAAACAATTAATAACTCTAATTATGTATCTGAATTTGTAAAAAGCAGTATTATATCGTATAGAATAATGCAATTTATGTTTCAGTTTTTATTAATTGGTTTTATCGTATATTTATCTAATTTTTATATGCTGATTCCAATTTTGGTACCTTGGTTATTAGGTACTGATGATTTAATATATTATGTTTTAGCTAAAGAAAATTTTCCGACTGGATATATTACGTGGTTAAATTGGACTATTCATGGTATATTATGGAAAAATAAAGTAACAACCACAAAATTCGTTATAGTTGGATTAATTGGGCTAATAATAGGTCTAGTTTCATGTTTTTACATATAAGGTGATAAAAATATGTTAGATCAAGATACAATAAATAAAATAGTAATATCGATAATTACATTTTTATTAGTAGTTATTTTAGCTGCATTAATTCGTTATGGATCATTTGTTTTAAAAAGTAAAAAAAATAAAAAATAAATTTGTGGGAAGATTATTTTAATCTTCCCAATTTAATATTGAGGTTTTTTATGAATGAGGATAAATTAACAATTAATAATTTAATAAAATCTACTACAGACGAAATAATAATTTATAATCTTTTACATGATATTCCTTATAATTTAAGGAATGAAAAATTTAAGCAGTTAAAAAAAGATAAATATGTTTATATTATGGGTGAAACTATAGGCGGTATTAGCAGAAAATTATTAAATGAAAAATTTCTGAAATTAACAAAGGAAAAATATATTTATCTTGCTATTAAACATTGGAATGGTTTAACAAATAAAAACATAAATAAAAAATTTAAAGAATTAAAAAATGAAGAATATATTTACAATTGTATAATTTCTGTACACAACTTAAATCCAAAAGTTGTAAAAGAAAAAGCACTATCGTTGAAAAATGAAAAATATATCTTTTATTTAGTAGGTATGAATATTTTAGATAAAAAAACTACTAATGAATTATTTTTAAAATTACAAGATTATAAAAACATTATTAGTGTTGCAGATGAAAATGATTGTATATTAAATAAATTTAAAAATCAAAAATTGAAAGAAATACTTGAAAAAATAAAAGATGAAAAAAAGATCCTATCTATTGTAGATAATTATGAGTGGTTAGATAGGAAATTATTAGAAGAACAGTTTTATAAGTTAAAAAATGAAAAATATATATTGAAAGCTATGATGATTTGGGATCTTGATGAGAAAATTATAAATAAAAAATTTATGGAATTAAAAAATCCAGAAATAATTTATAAAGCAGAAAGTATCATTTCGTCAATTACGCCAGAGAATAAAAATAAAAAATTAATGGAAATGGATGATATATCTTATACAAAATTAGCACTAGTTAAATGGTCAGATTTAACAGAAGAAACAAAATCGAGTAAATTGAAGCAATTGAAAAATAAATAATTTATTTGTGTTATGGAGATATAGTAATGAATGAATTAGAGAAATTAAAACAAGAAAATAGTGAATTACAAAATGAATTAAATAAGTTAAAATATGAAAATGGGAATTTACAGATTGAATTAGAAGCATTAAGAGACGAAATCAAGTTAATAAAAGAGATCCCCATGAAAATTATAAGAATATGTTTTGTTATAATGATTATATATCTATTAATAAGAATTATTACTGGATAAAAAAATGAGTAAAATAAATATTATTTTTAGTTGTGTTGGATGTTTTAAAGATGTAGTAATTACGCATTGGGGATATAACTATCCCCAAGATTCTTGGATTAAAAATTATGAACAAAATTTACATAAAAAACATACATATGATATAAAAATAACTTTTAAACGATTTGATTTTATTGGAGAATTGGGGCAGTCTGTAATAAATTATAATTATAAAGGTGAATTTGATATCAAAACGATCGATGAAATTAGAATTCATAGAGAGAATGAAATAGTAAAAGAGCAATATTTTTATCATTTTATCAATGATGAAAATGGTGAAGATAATGTTAAACATATCGAATTTCCAGAATATAATTATCTTGATATAAATCCCAGAGATATATTAAAACAAATTAAATATGCAGCATATATAAATACTGGTGGTATTATAGTTAATAAAGAAATAGAAAGTATTAATATATTAAAAGATTTTTCAAAGAGTTATATTTGTTACCCAAATTTTAAACAATTTGGTTTAAATGATGTAATTATTTTATCCCAATTTCTTAAAGAATTCGACGAATATAATATTGAGAATAAAATTGAAAAAATTGGAAGTTCTAACATCAAAAAAAGATTAAACGATTTTAGAGAATTTAAAAATTATTGGATGAAAAAATATTATGAAAATAATAAATAAGACAATATTATATTTTTATTGTAATATATGTAATAGAATTAGAAAATATTACTATTTGAAATTTAATACGTCGATATTTTTTGATGGCATTAGTTAAAATATTATAATTAAAAGAAAATTTAAATTATTAAATAAATTAAAGGTTATAGATTATGGCTAAAATTATAACAAGGTTTATTTGCCCCAAATGCGGAATAATTCAAACTTTTGAAACATGGGGGATAAGTGAAATGGTTTTTAATAAAACTGAATTATTAAAAGAAGCAGTAATTAACAATCATAAAAAAACTGGATGTAGAGAATTAATAGAAAAAAAAGTAGAATATTATTATCCAAAATTATGTTTAAATGAAAATATAATATATTTTGATCGACAATATAAAGAATTTATTCTGAATAAGATAATTAAGATAGAATATGATAATGAAAATATAAATTATTTTATAAAGGATAAATATATAGGCTATTATAAACCTATTTATTTAAATTTTGAATATAACTATATTGAACATCCAACTGAAGACGAAGTTTTTAGTTACAATCAATTAGCTTATATAGATGATACATGTGATATAAGTTACGGTGATATTATTACTATCGATAACATAGTAGAAAATAATAATATTATAAAGCACGTTATGATAGATACTACTTTTGTTAACAAATGAAGAATTAATTACATTATTTGGTGAGCGGATAGATGATATAAATATAAAAATTGAAAAATTTAAACAATTGAAAGAAAGTAATTGTATTATAAAAGCAGGAATAAATTGGGAATTACCTACATACATAAAAATAGATAAAATAATTGAATTAGAAAATGAAAATTCTGCAGTGGCAAATGAAGTTATTAGATATTGGATCGATAAATCAGATAATTTTAAATTTGAATGTATAAAAAATGTGGATAAATTTAAAAATAGGAATATAAAAAATTATTTATTAGATAAACCTTTTAAAAAACAGGAAACAAAAAATTCCGATAATGTATTGCATTTATCTGATAAAGAAAAAAATGAATTATTTTTAAATATGACGCATGAACCTACAATAAGAAGAGTAGCTATAGAATGGAGAGGACTTAGAAGGGAAAATTTAGATAAAAAATTTCTTGAATTAAAATCGCACGATAACATATTATTTGCGGGAAAATATTGGAATGTTTCCGATGAAGCGAAAAATAAAAAATTTATGGAAATAACAGAATCCGATGCTATTTATAATAAAAATTTTATTTTTAATATAGTTGAGTCGTGGAGAGGGATAAGGGAAGAAAACTTGGAAAAGAAATTTATGCAATTAACTAATATACATTTAATTGATAATGCAGTTAATGACTGGAATCTATCTGATTCAATTGTAAATAAAAAATTTCTATCATTTTGGGATGATGAAAATCAAAAAATGAAATATGATGAATGCCACATTTATGCATTTGGTGTAAAATGGCGTAGCCTTTATGAAGAAACTCTTAATGATATGTTTACTAAATTAAGGGATAAATATTATATATGTATGGCATGGTTATATTGGAGAGGTATAACAGATGAATCTAAAAAAATACAAATAAAATATTTAAAATCAATATGAGTAAGAAGAAATTAATTCAACGATTAAGAAATTCTGACTGGAAATTTCTGAAGAAATGGAATATAACAGGTTTTCATGTATTAGTTGAGGAAAATAAAATTATTTTGCTAAATAATTTTAAATTATTAGGCATGACTATATTAGAAAATGAAATAATAATATTTAATGATAAAGGTGATGAGATAATATTTAAAAAAAATAAATAAATTTTATAGGGATATAAAATGGAAAAACAAAATAATAAATATGATGTAGAATTTTTTAATCTTTTAACAACTGAAGGCCTAATAATAACTTATGGAAATAAAATCACAGATACTGAAATTAAGGTTAAAAAATTTAAAGAATTATCTGAAAATCATAATATTTATACCGCTGGACTAAATTGGGACTTACCAAATGAAGTTAAAAATGAAAAAGCAAAACAAATAGTTAATCCAATTTATAGAGAAAGAATTTTAGCAAACTGGAGTGGCATAACCGAAGAAACAAAAAACATATGTAGAGGGTTAAAACCGGGGCAAACTTTAGAAGAAAAATTTTTATCATTAGAAAAAGATGAAGAAATTTATATTGCAATTTTATATTGGGATGTATCTAATGATGCAAAATCTGAAGCATTTAAAAAATTAAAAGATGAAAAAATAATATATAATTTATTAAATGATTATAAAGGAATCGAATATGATATTAACGACGTAAATAAAAAATTTTTAGACTTTAAAGATCCGTTTTATATAATATTTTTAGGGAAAAATAAATTTATATCAGACGAATCAAAAAATATAAAATTTTTGGAAACTAATGATGAATCATTAGCTATGGAAATGTATGAAAAATGGGACGGTTTAACACAAAATAATATAGAAAAGAAATTTCTTCTTCTTAAAGAGCCAGAATATATTTATAGAGCGGGTGTTAATTGGAAATTAACCGATGAAGTCAAAAATAAAAAATTTTTATCTTTATGGGATAAAGAAAAAAATTGTTTTTATGATGAATATTATACATTTTTATGTGGAACGGAATGGGAAGGGCTAACTAATAAAAACAAAAATGAAATATTTATAAAATTTAAAGAAGAATATGTAATACAATATGCTTGGATGTGGTGGACCGGGATAACTGAAAAATCAAAAAAATTACAATTAGAACGATTAAAATGTTTAAAAAGGGATCAAAAGTGTGCTTATCTTTAATAATTTATTTTTTAAAAAATATGGTATAAGAAAAATGTTAATAAATTGTGGGATATTGTAAAATATCTGCAATTCATTAACATATTTATTAAATAATAAATAAAAAATTAATTAATAATTAAAACAGGAGGGATTTTATAGGTAATGTATTTTACTGGTTTTGCATGACGTAATTTATTTTTTATCATTTATTATTTAATCAAAAATTATTTATAATGATGGAGTTAAATTATGATAAAAAATAAATTAGTATTAGAATTTAAGTATATATTTAAAAAAGAGTTGTATAATAACGAAAATGGACTTGTTCCATTTCGTTACAGAAAGAATATCTCTATCGCATTAGAAGATGCCTATAAATTAATTGATGAAACGTGCCCTTTATATGATTTTTTAGAATTAGTGAAAAAACATAGATTATATAAACTAGTTCCAAAATCAATAAGGAGAGAATTTGAAGATATGTGCCGTGATAATATAAATTCTTATTACGGTGATCTTGAGGGGTATATAATATATTAGTTTATAATAGCGATTTAGGAGGAGGTTGAGAAAGTTTTTTAAGGAGGATAAGAGAATTATATATTTTATATATTTTTTATATTTTATATATTTTATATATTTTATATATTTTATATAAATGTGTTTTATGCCTAAATCGCTAATAATATAAGGATATTTTAATATGTTGAAAAAAATTATTTTTAAATTAAAATCATTATTTAATAAAAAAAATAAAGAAGATAATGACATTCGAGGGGTTGAAAATAATTATTATTCTATTCCTAAAACTGAATGGATTTATGTAACATTTGATGCATTTTTTAGTATTTATTATTATACTGATAAAAATTATTTAGTAAATAAAAATAATATATCAGTAATCCGTGTAAAAATGGAACCTACTGAAACGAAATTTTATTATGTATTGAAGATGATTATTGATAAATATAATAAAAAATATACTATAAGCAGTGTTTCTGCTTATTCAAAAAATTCTCATAAATTTGTAGGTGAATGCAAAGGAGATATAATACTCCATGATATGAAAGATAAAAGTATGATGAAAGATTTAATGTTACTTATTGAAAAATATAATAATTAATGGAGGAAAATAATATTATGTATGAATTATTAGAAAAAATTAGGTCAATGGCAGATAAAAAAAAGTTACAAGAAAAGATAAACAATCATGAACCAGTATTTGGAGTTTTTTATAATCCAAAAAAAGATAAATTAACAATTTTACCAATACATACTGCAGGATACGTACTATGTGCATTTTTATTTAGTAGTGAAGAGGAAGCACAAAAAGCAATTAAAATTATTGAGGGAAATAAAAATTTATTAGAAGAACTATTCTCTTTTCCAAAAAAAGAACAAAAAGAAAAAAATAATCAAATAAATGAAGAAGAAATAGAGAGGGTAGTTCGTTGGTTATCTCAAAAAGGATATCAAATAATATTAATGAATGGGGATTAAAAAAATGAAACGTAATTTTATTTTATCTGTATTATTATTTTTATTCAGTTGTGCATTATTTGCACAATCGAATAATAAATGGTTGTATTGTGTGACCAATACAACGAATGACAGTAAATATTATGTTGATAAATACAGAATAGAAAAAAATAAAGATTTATACATTGCCTGGATTAAAATAGTACCGGCAGATGAGGCTTTTTATTACATATCTAAGATGGCTTTTGATGAAGAGGGTGGTAGATATGTAGTTGCAACAACATCAATGTATAATAAATATACAGATAAATTCATTTATAGTAATGATGAAGTATCAGGTCCATATGATTTGATTCCAGGTTCTGTAGCAGAATATATATTATTGTTTATTAAGGAAAAGTTAAGAAATGGTAGATAAAAAAGAATTAGAATATATTATTAAAAACATACAATTAAATAATTCTGAAGATGTAATATTTGTATATCTAACAGATTGGTTAGATGAAGAACTAAAAAAAGTTATTAAAGAAGGGATAGAAGATTTCTGCAAAAAACGAAATGTAAAATATTACATTTTAGATCCAGAAAATAATCAAGTAGAAGAATTATTTAAAAAATATGATATGACATTGCCGAAAATGGTACCATGTTTACATTATTTTAAAAATAGAAGCAGCGCCATGAGTATGCAATTTATTAGTGGATTAAATAAATATACTGACTATAATATATTATCATAAAATAATAATCATTATAAATAATTGGAGTGCATTCTTAAATGCACTCTTTTTTTATTCAAAAAATTTAGTAGGAGATGAAATGAATTTTAAAAAATGGTGGAGAAGGATAAAAATAAAAATAGGAATTCAATTATTAAAAGGATTCCCACTTATTACTGAGGAAGCAAATTATTTTATGTCTGATTGTTTAACAATTACAATTCCATCAGATATAAATTATTTAAACAAATTACGATATGAGATAGAAATATATAAAACGATATTATCATTAATGGAATCTAATTGTTTGCCACAAAAAATATCTAAAATTGTAGATATTACAAATGGTAATATTGTGATAACAATTACATATATTTCTAAAAATACTTATGAAAATTTATTATATTGGGTATCTAAGAAATTTAATACTGATGATGCAGAAATAAAAATTGAAGACTTAATGGTACCTGAAGAAAAAATAAAACCAAAGAATTCAGAAAATATATATGTTAATTGATAATAATTTATTATGTCTGCATAAAACCAGTGAATTTAATACAAGGATAATTAATTATTTTTACAATAGATTAAAGATGTTTTTATTACTAGATTATAGAGTAAAAAATCCCATAATCTGTTTTACAACAAATAAAAAAATTATAAATACTTATTTTAAAGAAGCTGCAAATGGAAATATTGTAGCATTTTATGATCATACTACTTTTACAATTGTAGTTAATGCAAATAAATACATTTATAATAAAAATCATATTTATTATAAACAAGATTTTATTCGCAATATACCAGATAATATTATTAATTTAAAACCAAAATTTATAATACCATTACAGGATATATACCATGAATTAATACATCACGTTCAATTTTGTTGTAATAATTATAAATATCCTGATATATTAGAAGGTACGGCAGAATTATTTGCAATTATGATTACCGGTCAATTAAATATGGTATATATTCGCGAAAGTATAGCATTATGGTATATTGCAAGAAAAATATTTAAAATGAATATACACGAATTTTATGGATTTATTGCTAATACCATTCTAGATCCAATTTATTTAATTGATTTAATTACATCGAAAAAACAAATTAATAATATTATCCAAAATAAATATAAAGGTAATATGAAAATATTTTTAAATAATATAAAAAAAGAATTTTATAACCAAAAATATTATTCTATAATGGTAAATGATTTAAATAAAATACATAATATGGTATTTTATAAGTATTAATCAAGATAATTTATGAAAGAAATGCCTGTTTACGTCCCTAAAAATACTTCTAACGAATCAAATGTAAAACAGGAAACAGTTGAATACATACAAAAACAAAATTTAAAAATTAAACAGATAGTAATATTAAATTATATAGATAGTAAAATTAAAATCAAATTACTAGATCTCGATAAAGATAAAATTTTGGATCAACAGATAATAAATATTGATCCAATTTTAAATCTAAATGTAAATAAAATTAATTTTTTTAATAAACCCGTACATAATGTGCGTAGACATACTTTATTAACATTATTAAAACCAGAATCTGATTTATATAATTTTTTTATAGATCGAGAAGAAGATGGGTGCGTAGCATTAAAAAAAGATGATACATGGGGATTTTTATTTTATTATGAAAAAAATAATAAATTTACATTTAGATTCGAACCTGTACACAATACATACAATGGGACTAGATTAAAAGAAACGGATAAAGGATACCGAGATTTTGTTTATATCTTACGTTCCGAGGCCTTACCAAAAGCTTATAAAATTGGGCGTACTGATAATCCAGATAAAAGATTGGCTCAATGGAGAACAGCTAACCCACGTGAAATTAATAGATTAGTAGTTTTACCCGATGGTAGAAATGAAAAAGTATTATTAGCAAAATTTGATTATTGCCGTATACCTGGTAAAACAGAATGGTTCGAAATGGATAATGAACTTACAAAATTTATTGAGGAACAAAAATCACATAGAAGGTGCATAATCGATAAATATAAAAAATATTTAAAGGAAATATAATATGCTTTTAGTTTCAGAAAAAGGATTATTATATGAAGTCGAAGATTCTGAAGAATTTTTAAAAAAAAATAAAAAATATGAATTAAAGGTTAAATTTATTTTAAATCCATTGGACCGCGCACAAATTGATTTTTTTAAATTTCAATTAGATGATCCATTGGAAATAATAAAATTAAGTATCTTACAAAAAATAAAAGAATTATTACATCTTGATGATAAAGATATACCAAATGATGAAATGATACAATTATATGATCTATCAAGAAAGGAATTATACGATTTATATTTAAATTATATAAATTCAAAAACAAATAAGGAATAATAAAATGGATGATTTAGGAAAAAAATTAGATCCAAGAATGGCAAGAAAATTAGTATCAGGTCATAGCGGGCCTCCATTAGATTTTACTAATGCAGAAATATTAAAATGTAAAAATGCATTATGTAATAGTGATATTTTTGAATATGCGGTTAGATTACGACGTATAAGTCCAATTATGTCTCCAACAGGAGAGGAGGTAATTGGAGTGGAACAAGTTTTAATTTGTAAAAAATGCGGTGAAGAAATGAAATTAGGTAATTAATTTTAAATAAATCAAGAAAGAGGAAATAGGAAATATGAAAAAGAAAACTTATAATTTTATAAGAAGAAAATTACAACATGTAACTAAAAATTCATATTTATCGTCTGGATTAATAGATTTAGCAACTGATATAAAT
>ERZ795060.4488-NODE-4488-length-11718-cov-17.131956_pt1 | contig 11718 bp, 6 predicted proteins | sample MGYA00375144_ERZ795060 | MGnify/ENA primary metagenome ERZ795060 (study PRJEB30189, sample SAMN05720157) | activated sludge metagenome | isolation source: anaerobic digester from wastewater treatment plant | place: Japan | collected 2015-05-15 ... | reverse complement strand
CAGAAAATACATTTATAAACTTAATTTTTGGTCCATTTTTTGTTATAATCCCCAAAACAGTTGATTTATGAAAAATTTTTGATTAAGTTTGAGGCAAAATAAAGTATTATGGAATTTAAAAAAATTTTGGGTTTAGATTTAGGCGTTACATCAATTGGTTGGTCTTTAATAAAAGAATTTGAAGGTAGGCCTTCAGAAATAATTTCAATGGGGGTAAGAATTATTCCACTTGATACAGATGAAAGTGATGAATTTAGAAAAGATAATGCTATTACCAAGAATCAACAGAGAACAAAGAAAAGAACAGCAAGAAAGTTATATTATAGATATGTTTTAAGAAGAAGAGCCTTAACAAAGGAATTGAAAAAACACGAAATGTTTGATGAATCATTATTTAATCTACCTCAATTAAAACTATGGGAACTAAGAGCAAAAGCCGTCACCGAAAAAATTTCACTACAAGAGCTTGGTAGAATACTTTATCATCTAAATCAAAAAAGAGGATATAAATCATCAAAACAAGAAGATACACAAGATAAAAAAAATACAGAATATGTTGAACAAATTTTAAATAGATATGAAAAATTAAAATTGGAAGGTAAAACAATTGGCCAAAAATTTTATGAAGAACTTTCTAAAAATCATTATTATAGAACAAAACAACAAGTTTATCCAAGAGAAGCTTATATAGAAGAATTTAATACTATAATGAAAAAACAACAAGAATATTATCCAGATGTGCTTACTGATGAGTTTATTTCACATTTAAGAGATGACATCATTTATTTTCAAAGAAAATTAAAATCCCAAAAAGGATTGGTAAGTATTTGTGAATTTGAAGGTTTTTACATAAAAACAAAAGAAGATAAAGAAGTTTTTACAGGGCCAAAAGTTGCCCATAGAAGTAACCCAATTTTTCAAGTATGCAAAATTTGGGAAACGATAAATAATATAAAAATCGAAAATAAAAGAAAAGAAAAATATCAAATTTCTATAGACCAAAAACGAAAAATTTTTGAATACCTTGATAACAATGAAAAACTCACTAAAAAAGAATTATTCGAAATATTAGGCTTAAATGAAAAAGATGGATGGCTTGGAAATAAAATGATAAATAAAGGTATTCAAGGAAATATCACAAAAGTAAAAATTATAGAAGCACTTTATAATAAAGACCTGATTGATAAATGGACAAAATTTAACCTTAATATCATCGGTATGGGAGAAACAACATATTCCTACGATTTAAAGAGCGGAGAAGTAAAGAATGAAACTATAAAAGAATACATTACATCAGAATTTACTAACGAACCATTATACCAATTGTGGCACACCATTTATTCTATACCAGACATTGATGAATGTAAAAATGCTTTAATGAAAAAATTTGGTTTTGATGAAGAAACAGCAATAAGATTAGCCAAAATTGATTTTACTAAACTTTCTTATGGTAATAAATCCGTAAAAGCAATTAGAAAAATTTTACCTTATTTAATGAAAGGTTATGATTATAGTGAATCTGCACAATTTGCAGGATATAACCACTCAAATTCAATGACAAAATCTGATATTGAAGCAAAAAAACTTATTGACAAAATTCCACTATTAGCAAAAAACTCTCTAAGACAACCCGTTGTAGAGAAAATACTTAATCAAATGATACACATTGTTAATGAAATTATTGATGATAAAAGAGGATGGGTTACAAAAGAAGAGAGAAATAAAGGGCTATTTGAAATTAGAGTAGAATTAGCAAGAGAATTAAAATTAAACAAAGAAGAAAGAAAGAATTTCTTTGAAAACATTAATAAAATCGAAAAAGAAAATAAAAAGATTGAAAAAGAATTAATTGATTTAGGATTAAGAGCCAACAGAAAAAATATTATTAAATATCGCTTGTTTAGATCTGTCAGCAATGATGATGCAAAGGCAAATGGAATGTGTATTTATACAGGTAAATTATTTTCTCTCTCTGATGCATTAAATGGTAATGAAGTTGATGTAGATCATATTATTCCAAAATCTCTTTTATTTGACGATTCTCAATCTAACAAAGTACTAACTTTTAGATGGATAAATCAAGAAAAAGGAGATATGACCGCTTATGATTATATGGCTTCAAAAGGCAAACAAGCTCTTGATGAATATATTGAAAGAGTAAATTCATTATTTGAAAAAGGTGTAATTACAAAGGCAAAAAGAGATAAATTATTAATTTCTGGAAAAGATATTCCACAAGATTTTATAGAAAGAAATTTAAGAGAAACCCAATATGTTTCAAAAAAGGCAAGAGAGATATTACAACAAATTTCAAAAAATGTATGGGTAACAAGTGGTAGTGTTACTCAATACTTAAGAAGGTTATGGGGATGGAACGATATTTTGCAAAATTTACAACTCAAAAGAATTAAAGAAATTATTCCCAATCCATTAGAAGAAGGAATTACAGAAATCAAAGAATTTGAAACAATTGATGGCCAAATACATCATAAAGAAGTTATTAAAGATTGGGATAAAAGAGATGACCATAGACATCATGCTATTGACGCATTAGTAGTAGCATGTACTAAGCAAGGTTATATTCAAAGATTAAATACACTCAGTGCTAAAACAACAAGAGAAGAACTTTACAAAAAAGTAAGTGAGAGAAAAGAAGAATTTAGAGAATCTCTTTCTTTAATAGACAAATACTTTATTTTAGAAAAACCATTTTTAACTAATCAAGTTGAAGAGAAAGTAGAAAAAATTATTGTATCATATAAACAAGGCAAAAAAGTGGCTACTTATGGTAAAAGATTTATCATTAAAGACGGCAAAAAAATTCCTGTACAAAAAAACGTACTAGTTCCCAGAGGACCTTTATCAAAAGAAACTATCTATGGAAAAATAAAAATTCTTGAAAAGAATAAGCCACTTAAATATATTTTTAATTACCCACATTTAATATTCAAAGATTATATTAGAGCGCTTGTTGAACAAAGATTAAAAGAATACAATAATGATGTAGATAAAGCTCTTGATTCTTTGAAAAAAGATCCAATATACCTTAAAGACAACAAAACAAAGTTAGAATATGCAACATGTTACAAAGAAGAATACGTGGTAAAATATCCTCTTGAAAAAATTACAAAAAAAGATTTACCATATATCGTTGACTCTAAAATTAGAGAAATACTTGAAGATAAATTAAAACAACACAACAATAACGAAAAGGAAGCATTCAAAGAAGTTTATTTTAATGAAGAAAAGAAAATACTAATTAAAAGTGTTAGAATATTTACAGGATTATCTAATGTTGAACCTATCAAAAGTAACGAAAACAATTATGGTTTTGTAAAGCCAGGAAATAATCATCATTTGGCTATATATTTAGATAAAAATGGAGAAAAACAAATTCATATATGTACTTTTTGGCATGCAGTAGAAAGAAAAAAATATGGTTTCCCAACTGTAATTGAAGAAACAAATTTAGTTTGGGAAAAAATAGAAAATAATCCTAACTTATATCCTCAATCTTTCATCAAAAAGTTACCTGAACCTAACCTAAAACTTATTCAAAAATTTGAGCAGAATGAATTATTCATTCTTGGAATAAAAGATTTTGATTTAGATTTTAATGACAAATTAAATGTATTAACTAAACACATTTATAGAGTCCAAAAAATATATTCAAACGGTAAAGGACTTGACATATACTTTAGACACATCTATGAAACGAAAGTTAATGATGACGATTTTACAAAAAAAACTTTAAAATATTATCGAGTTAGTAGTTTAAATGCGTTAGAAGATATAAGACCAATAAAAATAAGAGTAAACCATCTAGGTGAAATAACAGAAATAAATTTAAAATAAAAAGGGCGAGTTGCCCCGCCCTGTCTGTTTTCACAACGGTCATAAAGACCTTATTGTGAATAGGATCTGCGGCAAATTTAATTGTTTTTATTTTTAGTAACAAATAAAAATTACCATCAAGCTTGTTTTTCGTAGAAAAGTAAAAAAATTCATGATAAAACAAACCATATACTTCGGTAACCCCGCTCACATTCGTACTGAATTAAAACAACTAAAGATAACTATTAAAACAGATCCTCCACAAGAAAAATCCATACCCATTGAAGACATCGGTGTTGTTATTATTGACCATCCTCAAATAAGCATTACAAGTGGTGCTATATCGGAACTAATGAATAATAATGTAGCACTTATTTCTTGTAATGCAAATTATTTACCACAAGCACTAATGCTCCCTTTTGAAGGACATCATATTCAAACACAAAGAATGCATGCTCAAATAAAGGCAAATGAACCTCTTAAGAAAAATTTATGGGCTCAAACTATTCAACATAAAATATATAACCAATCTGTTTTGCTTGAAAAACAAGGTGTTCACAATCATCCTCTGCATCAATATATGAAAGAAGTAAAAAGCGGTGATTCTACTAATAGAGAAGCGGCGGCTGCCAACTATTACTGGTCACATTTGTTTCCAGATAAACCTCATTTTAATAGAGGGCCAAAAGGTGAATATCCAAACAATTTATTGAATTATGGTTATGCCATTTTAAGATCTGTTATAGCAAGAGCACTGGTTTCTGCTGGTTTATTTCCATCAATTGGTATATATCACAAAAACAAATACAACGCCTACTGTTTAGCAGATGACATTATGGAACCATACCGTCCTTATGTAGACGAATTGGTTATTAGATTAATGAAAAAATATCCTGATGAAGTAGAAATAAATACAACCTTAAAAAAAGAATTACTATCAATACCTGTATTAGATGTCATCATTGATAATGAAACAAGTCCTTTGATGATAGCAGCACAGCGAACTGCCACATCATTAGCCCATTGTTTTTTGGGAGAAAAAAGAAAATTATTGTACCCAAAACTACAATAATGAAAACAAAACGATTAAATGCTTATAGAATCATGTGGGTTATTTGTTGTTTTGATTTGCCTGTGGTTACCAAAAAAGAACAAAAGATTGCTAATGCATTTAGAAAATTTTTGAAAGAAGCAGGATTTATGATGATTCAGTATAGCATCTATGGCAGACATTGTCCAAGTAGCGATGCCGCAAATGTTCATATAAACAAAATCAAAAAACACATACCAGAAAATGGGTCTGTATTTATTTTAAAAATCACAGATAAACAATTTGGAGAAAGTATTTTATATCAAAATGCCAAGAAAGAAGATCCTCCAAAGGGTTATCAGCAATTAGAATTATTCTAGAAACATAGAACATATTAAACATATTAAATAGAAATAAAAAAATCCCCCTTCAAGCGGGGGATTTTAATTTGCAACAACAATTTTTTTATTCTAAAAAATGGCTAAATCCATTGATAAATAAGCAACACAGAGGTTTCTGTTGTTGCAAATTTATCAAAGTTCCTTTTTGAATCCTATTCACAACTAGTGGATACTATATTCCCCCAAACAATGAGTTGTTGCAAATTTATCAAAGTTCCTTTTTGAATCCTATTCACAACTTATTGCTTCATTATCTTTTTCAATTTCAAGTTGTTGCAAATTTATCAAAGTTCCTTTTTGAATCCTATTCACAACGTGGGGGTTGGAGTAGTTATACAAAAATCAGTTGTTGCAAATTTATCAAAGTTCCTTTTTGAATCCTATTCACAACAGCCCTTCTTACTATTGCTATTTGTTTTTTGTTGTTGCAAATTTATCAAAGTTCCTTTTTGAATCCTATTCACAACATAAGCTCTCTACTCTTTTTAGCCACTTTTGTTGTTGCAAATTTATCAAAGTTCCTTTTTGAATCCTATTCACAACAATCCATCATCACTTGCAGAAGTTACTTTTGTTGTTGCAAATTTATCAAAGTTCCTTTTTGAATCCTATTCACAACCTTATAAGAACTTTTAACTTCATCAACTTTGTTGTTGCAAATTTATCAAAGTTCCTTTTTGAATCCTATTCACAACCATAGAGCAATGCGTTATCATCGCTGATCAGTTGTTGCAAATTTATCAAAGTTCCTTTTTGAATCCTATTCACAACAGAACTGCGTAATAGTAGTTTGCGAATTAGGTTGTTGCAAATTTATCAAAGTTCCTTTTTGAATCCTATTCACAACATGGCGACACTGATTGACATAAAGGAGTTAGTTGTTGCAAATTTATCAAAGTTCCTTTTTGAATCCTATTCACAACGCAAGGGGTTTGAGATGATGTTGAATAGTTGTTGTTGCAAATTTATCAAAGTTCCTTTTTGAATCCTATTCACAACAGCAAATATCATTGATATTTCTAACATTGTGTTGTTGCAAATTTATCAAAGTTCCTTTTTGAATCCTATTCACAACTTTTTTAAGGTTATTGATTGGTTTGTTTTGGTTGTTGCAAATTTATCAAAGTTCCTTTTTGAATCCTATTCACAACATATCGCAGATGGTATTAAATCATTTGATGGTTGTTGCAAATTTATCAAAGTTCCTTTTTGAATCCTATTCACAACATATATTTCTGGGTGTTTTATTTTTAAGTTGTTGTTGCAAATTTATCAAAGTTCCTTTTTGAATCCTATTCACAACACAGAGGAGGAGAAGGATATCATTGACGCGTTGTTGCAAATTTATCAAAGTTCCTTTTTGAATCCTATTCACAACGATAAAACAAATCTGACGTCATCATTTCTTGTTGTTGCAAATTTATCAAAGTTCCTTTTTGAATCCTATTCACAACTACCTCATAAAAATCAAGATAGAAAATACAGTTGTTGCAAATTTATCAAAGTTCCTTTTTGAATCCTATTCACAACCGGTGTCCAGGTGAATATAGCATCGCCAATGTTGTTGCAAATTTATCAAAGTTCCTTTTTGAATCCTATTCACAACATATAGATGGCACGATTCAGATAGATGATTGTTGTTGCAAATTTATCAAAGTTCCTTTTTGAATCCTATTCACAACTGGATACGTGATAATGTATTAAGTAGATTTGTTGTTGCAAATTTATCAAAGTTCCTTTTTGAATCCTATTCACAACATATGGAAGGCAAGTTGCTGAACATATCAAGTTGTTGCAAATTTATCAAAGTTCCTTTTTGAATCCTATTCACAACTAAATCATATTGTTTTTTAATTAAATCTCTGTTGTTGCAAATTTATCAAAGTTCCTTTTTGAATCCTATTCACAACTTAAGATTATTGATATTCCACAACTTGAATGTTGTTGCAAATTTATCAAAGTTCCTTTTTGAATCCTATTCACAACTTGGTTTTTTAAGGTTATTGATTGGTTTGTGTTGTTGCAAATTTATCAAAGTTCCTTTTTGAATCCTATTCACAACAACGAAGCAATAGTGTAGTTAAATGCTTTTGTTGTTGCAAATTTATCAAAGTTCCTTTTTGAATCCTATTCACAACGGAACTCTTTATCTGGTGAATAATGAATATGTTGTTGCAAATTTATCAAAGTTCCTTTTTGAATCCTATTCACAACAAAACAAATGTGTTCGGCTGTGCTTCGTAAGTTGTTGCAAATTTATCAAAGTTCCTTTTTGAATCCTATTCACAACTCTTCTACTTGCCTTCTCCCTGTCAGTATCGTTGTTGCAAATTTATCAAAGTTCCTTTTTGAATCCTATTCACAACCTATCGCTCTTCACATATACACGAACAGACGTTGTTGCAAATTTATCAAAGTTCCTTTTTGAATCCTATTCACAACGATAATAGCGTTGCTTTCAGCGAGTTCATCGTTGTTGCAAATTTATCAAAGTTCCTTTTTGAATCCTATTCACAACTGGTAAAATAAATCCAAATCCATCTGTTACGTTGTTGCAAATTTATCAAAGTTCCTTTTTGAATCCTATTCACAACAGAGGGCACGCCAATTGCGGCGCACAAGGAGTTGTTGCAAATTTATCAAAGTTCCTTTTTGAATCCTATTCACAACTAGTTGTCTGTCTTTACTGTTATAACTATCGTTGTTGCAAATTTATCAAAGTTCCTTTTTGAATCCTATTCACAACAACAGTTTGAAAAGAGAAATGATTGCGATAGTTGTTGCAAATTTATCAAAGTTCCTTTTTGAATCCTATTCACAACTCGTTTTTCCAAATACAATAAAATCAACTAGTTGTTGCAAATTTATCAAAGTTCCTTTTTGAATCCTATTCACAACTAATGAACTGAAGCAATTAAATTCCTATAAATTTAAATGCTCAAAATTAAATTTCAACACAACATTTTTTAATCATCATCATCCATTTCCCTTTCCAATCTTCTCCATATAGGTTCAATATCTTCTAATGCAGTAAATACAAAATTTTCTTTGTATTCACCATTCGCATCTGTAATGATAAAAGTATGTTTTTCTTCATCAAAGTAAATTTTTAAATCATCATAAGGCACATGTATCAAAACTTCTCCCAATAAATAATTCGCATTAAAATAACCACCAAAAGTATAATTATATTTATTCTCTATTTCAAAAGTATAATCTCTAGAAATTGTATAATGTGGTGTAAAGATAATATTACCTTTATTTATACCTATAAATATTACACGAACCCCTTCATCAATAAAAATACAATATGGTATATTATAAATCAAAGCGTTTGTAAAATCTTTTTTATTCAAAACAATATAATTTTTCCCTCTATTCATATTCAAAATCCTTCTATATTCATCAACCTCGGATTCATAATAAGATACAATTTTCAACTTATTCTTTTTTATACAAAAACTTTTACTAAACTTTGGATCATCGTAAAATGCAAAATACTCAAAATTTTCATTCTTGAAAAACTTTTTCATTTTCTTCAAAACAAAAACATCAAACAAAAAACATTTTTCATTCCATTCATTATTAACATTATTAAATTCCACAAAACATGCTTTTTCTTTACCAAATTGCAAAACAAAAAAATCTTGATAATTCCTAAAAACTAACATTACTTTTCTAAAAACACCATTATCCCCTCTAAAATTAAAAAAAGCATTTGCCCAATTCAAAAACGAAGGCAAATTCATCTTAACATCAAAAATATCTACATCATAATCTTTATATGGATACTCTTTCAAAATTTTTATATCTTTATTTATTAAAACACTTCCATAATTATCTGTTCCTGTATTAAATGTCATTTCCCTTTCACTATCAAAATAGATATTAAAATCATTTCCTGATTCATTTGTAAAATTTCTTATTTGGTTGAAAAAATCTTTTATCTTGAAAACAAAGGGCGTAAGATATTCCCATCCTTCACCTTCCAAAATACAATCTTCTCCTATATTAAGAGATAATTCACAAATAGTAGAATGATAATATAAGCAAATCCTTATCCTTACTGAATTGTCTTTTATGTAAAACAAAGCATCATCAATATCTTCAAATGAAGATAAAAAATATATGTCTTTAATAAAATTCTGAAAATTAGAAATGTAAATTCTTTTCATAGCCATAGGTTTTTTATTTAAAGAAACACATCATTTTTCAAAAAATTACTTCAAGATAAAAATTCTCGGTAAGATACCTATAAAATCATTATAAATAAATAATCGCAGTTTTTGAAAAAAATTATACCAAAATTATTTTAATTCCCGAAAAAATTACGAGCAGGAACATAATTAGAGATAAACAAGCTATTGTTTAATAAAATAAAAACAAAAAAATCCGCTTATTACATCCTGCGTCAGTGGGAAAGCGTGAATGTTTTTTGTTTAGAATTTCGGCAAGGGCGCTTGCGTTGATAATGCTGAATAAACTTTTGATATTCTAAAAGTGTAGAAAAGCGGTTAAACAAATGGAACTCTTTCAACAAAGATGACAGCATTATCCATACCTTGCCTGAAATTCTTACAAAAAACAGAGCGGGGAGTTAGCTCGCAGGATGAGATTTTTTGCTTACTTTTTTCTAAAAAAAGTGAGAAAAAAAATATTATCACTCTAAAATTTTCAGGAATATGAGTTATTTTGGTATGTAATAGAAAAAATTTTTTCTCCATTTCCATTTTTCTTAAAAACTTTTAAACGCTCTGCCATCCTTCATTTAAGGAACAATTTTTGATAATAAATTTGCACCAAAATTTTTACCTATGAAAAAGTTTGTTCCTTATTTTGTAGTGGCTATTTTAGGAGGTATTATCTCTACATCATTAAATCATTATCTTTTTCCTCCTGCTAAAAATACTATTGTTCAAACAACTAATATCCCTGTCAAAACAGTTTCCTTTAGTAATGTTCCAGAAGTGCCAAATTTTGTGGAAGCCGCTGAAATGAGCATCCATGCAGTTGTGCATGTAAAAACAAAATACACCTATCAACAAACTTATTACAATCCATTTCAAAGTTGGTTTTTTGGAAATGGAATGCAAGTCATTCCTCGTGAAGAACATGGGTCGGGTAGTGGAGTTATAATTTCTCCTGATGGATATATTGTAACCAATTATCATGTTATTAGCAAAGCAGATGAAATTGAAGTAACCTTAAATGACAAAAGAACATTTTCTGCTACTTTAATAGGAGCAGATCCAAGCACCGACATTGCAGTATTAAAAATTAATGAAACCAATCTTCCGTTTTTACCCTATGGAAATTCTGATAATGTAAAAGTGGGTGAATGGGTTCTTGCAGTGGGCAATCCTTTCAACCTTGCATCTACTGTTACTGCGGGTATTATCAGTGCAAAAGCCAGAAACATCAATATCATTTCAGGCAATGGAAGTGGTCCTTCTGCCATTGAATCTTTTATTCAAACCGATGCGGCTGTAAATCCCGGAAATTCTGGTGGCGCATTAGTAAATACTTCTGGACAATTGATTGGCATCAATACTGCCATTGCTTCTAATACAGGAAGTTTTGCAGGATATTCATTCGCCATTCCTGTCAATATCGTCAAAAAAGTAGTGGCAGATATTATAGAATTTGGCTCTGTTCAAAGAGGTTATTTAGGTGTAAGTATTCGTGAAGTAGATGAAAAATCTGCTAAAGAAAATGGTTTATCATCACCAAAAGGAATTTACATTGAAGCTGTTGTAAATGGCGGAGCCGCAGATGAAGCGGGCTTGCAATCAGGAGATATCATTACATCTGTGAATGGTATTGAAGTCAATAATATCCCTGAATTTCAAGAGCAAATAAGCCGTTATCGTCCGGGAGATAAAGTTGTTTTGAATTTTATTAGAAATAAAGATAACAAATCTGTTTCAGTGATATTGAGAGATTTAAATAATTCTATCAAATTATCAAGTAAATCAAGCAAAAATACAGCAGTAGTAGAATTATTAGGTGCTTTATTTGAACCTGCAAGTAAAGAAGAATTGCAAAGATTAAGCATTACCAATGGATTAAAAGTAATTAAATTAAGTGCAGGAAAATTAAGATCAGCAGGCATTAGAGAAGGATTTATAATTACAGCTATTGATAAAAGACCAATTAAATCTATTGATGATTTGAAAGAAGCGTTAGAAAATAAAAAAGGTGGTGTGTTAATAGAAGGTGTTTATCCAAATGGTATTCGTGCCTATTATGCTTTTGGGATTTAATATTGTATTTCATTCTCCCTAATTCAAAATTCAAAGTATTTCTAAAGTTTTCTATCTTTTTATATTATTAAAAGCATATTAGGTTTTATGAAAATTAAAAACGCACAAAAAATCTTATTTATGTAATGCTTATTGTGTAAACTAAATTCAACTAATAAATGCAACTTTTGGAGTAAAAAAATTATATTTT
>ERZ795060.4482-NODE-4482-length-11737-cov-4.291388_pt1 | contig 11737 bp, 10 predicted proteins | sample MGYA00375144_ERZ795060 | MGnify/ENA primary metagenome ERZ795060 (study PRJEB30189, sample SAMN05720157) | activated sludge metagenome | isolation source: anaerobic digester from wastewater treatment plant | place: Japan | collected 2015-05-15 ... | reverse complement strand
CCAGATATCAACCCGTTTCTTATCTAAAAGAAGAACATTCGTAATCAGGGTGGAGCGGGTTTTTTCAAATAAATCCTGCTTCATGCAGGCCGGTATAACCTGTGAATCTTCCATAATGTGCAGGTACAGTCACTGGTATTGACAATAAAACCAGAGGATGTGGATCGTCCGCAAAGAGTTTTGAGAGTTCCCGCTCATTGAGTAAGGGGTATAATATGCGTGTTCCGATCAATACCATTACTCCTGATATGCCTTCCGCCGAGGTCGTCGGATGGGCACATGAAATTCGAGACCTTGGGGGTCTTGCTTTCCTCTTAATACGGGACAGAACAGGAATCATCCAGGTTACCATACCAAAAAAGAAGGTTGCACCAGAGATTGCTGAAACTATCAGGGCAATATCCCGTGAATCCGTTGTTAGAGTGAGCGGAACGGTAAAGCCGGAAGGAAAAGCACCGGGCGGAAGAGAACTCATACCGGATGCGATCGAGATTGTGAGTCTGTCTGCAAGTCCTCTTCCTCTCGATGTTGCAGAGAAAGTGCCAGCAGAACTGGACACCCGGCTTGATAACCGGTTTTTAGATGCACGCAGGCCACGGGTCAGTGCGATATTTAAGATACGAAACGCCGTGCAGCATGCAGCCCGTACTTTTTTCTTTGATAACGGGTTTATTGAGATAAATACGTCAAAAATTGTTGCTGCAGCCACTGAAGGCGGGACTGAACTCTTCCCGATCGCATACTTTGAGAAAGAGGCATTTCTCAATCAGAGTCCCCAGCTTTATAAACAGATGATGATGGCTGCAGGGTTTGAGAAGGTCTACGAGATTGGTCCAATTTTCCGCGCTGAAGAACACAATACGACTAAGCACCTGAATGAAGCCACATCGATTGATATTGAGGTCTCATTCACCGACCATCTCGGGGTCATGCAGATCCTTGAGGACCTGATACGAAATATCTACCAGTTTGTTGACAACACGTGCAGTGATGCCATCGCTGATATGGGTCTTGACTCCTTCGCCGTACCGGAAAAAGGGTTCCCTCGTCTTCCCTACAGCGAGGCCATCGAGATAGCGGCTGCAAAATCCGAGGAGGATATTGTCTATGGTGATGATATCGGGACCGCAGCGGAGCGGGCAATTGGTGAAGAGATGGGACAGATGTACTTTATTGTCGACTGGCCAACCTCAATCAGACCGTATTATGCCATGCCGTATGAGAATGATCCCGAGATCTGCAAGGCCTTTGACATGATGCATCCGCGGATGGAACTCTCATCCGGTGCACAGCGGGTCCACCAGCATGATCTCCTCGTCGAGCAGATTGCAAAGAAAGGATTAAATCCTGAGAACTTTGAGTTCTATCTAAACCCCTTCAGGTTTGGCATGCCCCCCCATGCAGGGTGGGGACTTGGAGCCGAACGGCTGGTGACGACCATGCTTGGTCTTTCCAATGTCCGTGAAGCAGTCCTCTTCCCCCGTGACAGACACCGGGTTGTTCCCTGATCATGCAGCCATTCATCCCAGACATCATTCTTCCGACAACGGTCGTCGGCAGCTATCCGGCCCAGCCAAAGCGGACGCTGAGAACCCTGTTTGATCCTCTGCACGCAGCGGTTGAGGAGGCGGTATCTTCCCAGAAAAAGGCAGGGATAACAATCATTTCGGACGGGCAGGTCCGGGGTGATATGATTGGGGCATTTGCTTCAAAAATTCCTGGTATCAGGGGCAATGACGTCATTGGCAGGGTTATGCCTCCTGACCAGGCGATTACCATACGGGATACAGCATATGCAGTAAGGCAGCACCGTTACGTAAAGGCAATCATCACCGGACCTTCCACCCTTGCCTATGGATTACATCTGGGAACGCATCAGTACAGAAACCGGGATGAACTTGTGCTGGATATTGCATCTGCACTGGTTGTGGAGGCACAAGGCCTTGCAAAGACCGGGGCTGTTATGCTCCAGATCGACGAGCCAATCCTGTCTACTGGAGCAGCCAACCTTGATGTTGCAAAAAAGGCTGTTGCTACGATAGCAGAGGCTGTCTCTCTTCCGGTCTGCCTGCATGCCTGTGGCACCATTGAACAGATCATCGATGACCTCCTTGCCATGCCTGTACAGATCCTTGATTTTGAAGGGAGCGTGAATGAGGGGAATCTGGCATCGTTCTCAGGAAAGGATCTGCAAAACCGGTATATCGGGTATGGTATTGTGGATTCTTCAACGCAGGTTCTGGAGTCTGCTGATGACGTCAGACGAAGACTTCTGAAAGGAATAGATATCCTGGGTCCTGAACGAATCCTTCCTGACCCGGATTGCGGGCTTCGGATGCACACACCGGAGAGTGCATTTGCAAAACTGACCCGGCTGACCGGGGTGGTATCTGAGGTCAGGCGGGAACTTGGATATCAGTGAAAACTATGATGATTCAGCACACACCAGATAGGTAACCTGATGGCACCTGGCATTCCTCCATTGAACGGAAAAGAACTGTTTGCGGCAGTGCTATTCATTGCATCGGTTTTCATCCTGGGTCTGAAACTGATGAATCCGACTCCGCTTGTTATCTGGTATACTGGTGAGGATTACATCATCCAGACCGAGCGGATTGGAGATATCTATTCGGCAACAGATGTCGTTGTGCTCATCGTGTCATCCCTGATTATCTGTGGAAGCGGCCTGTATCTCCTGCTCTATGAACAGATCCATCCGGCTCCGGTTGCCCAGGGATCAGGACTTACACCCCTCCCGGTTCAGGATGCGACAGTCCCATTCTCACCGCTCGAAGAGAGAAAACGGAAGTGGGAGACGGTTCTTCCTACGTTAAAAGAAGATCAGCAGCTTATCTACCAGACCATCCTTGAGGCAGACGGGATCATCCCCCAGAGTGATATCGTGGAAAAGACCGGCCTTTCCAAATCAAATGTCAGCCGGTCACTTGACATGCTTGAGAGCATGGGACTTATTGAGAAGCGACGGAGAGGGATGGGGAACCTTATCCTGCTGAAATGAGGGGTATATGGACAAAAACAGGATCATATTTCTTGCTCTTCTTCTTATCTGTGGCATTCTCCTCTCCGTAGCCGGGAACGTTCTGATGGGTATCAGGGCTCCGGTCAGGGAACAGAGCTCACTTCTGGAAAATTACCTGATCATGCAGTCAATGGCTGGAAAAAATGCATCCTATGCCAACCAGACATATATGATTGGTAATTCAGGAATCGTCGTCAGTTTTAATGATATACTCAATATCCGTGAAAGCCCGGTCCACGAGACAAAAGGGGTGGTCAATGCCACCGCTCCGCTTACCCTCTCCCGTGGAGGAGGGCTTATAAACAGAACGACTCCCTAAGTTCTCTTCTCAGAAGCTTCCAGCCCCCGACCCGTGGCAACTGATCAACCACCTTCAGACGTCGTGGTATTTTGTATCCTGCAAGGAACTCACGGGACCAGCCGGTAAGTTCCTCAAGGGTGAGAGTATCATCCTTATTTCTCAGCACCACTGCCGCTGCCGGTATCTCTCCTTTCTCTTCATCAGGGCAGCCGAATATGGCAACATCTGCGATCTTCGGATGATTGATAAGGACGTTTTCTACCTCGGTCGGATAGATCTTCCATCCAGACATGATGATCATGTCCTTTTTCCGGTCGGTGATTACCAGCATCCCACGTGAATCGATATATCCAATATCGCCGGTCAGAAACCACCCATCCTTAAGAAAGACCGCCTCTGTCTCTTCCGGCTGATTCCAGTACCCGAGAGCAACCCCTGGCCCGCGGAGCGCTATCTCTCCGGCATGCGGCGATGTCAGCTCACGGTCTGGATCTGCACTATCGACGATCTTCACCTCAGAAAATCCGACTGGTTTTCCCACACTGTTGTACTCATCAGCCGTCGGATAATCCTCTGGACGGATGACAGTCCCGCACCCGAGTACAATCGTCTCAGAGAGACCGTAGGCATTAATCACGGGAATCCTGAACCGTTCATTGAACTTTTTCCAGGTCGGCGAGTGCATCGGCCCACCTCCACTGATGATCCTACGAACGGTGATAAAATTGTCCTCGGTGCCGGGGGGTGTTTCGGTCAGGGCATGGATAACCGGGGGCATTCCTGAAAGAACCGTTATCTGATACTCCCGGATCAGACGGATGTATTCATCAGGATGGTACCGTTCCATAATCACGAATGTACCGCCGATCCGGAGAACAGACAGGCCCCATGAGATCCCCACATGTGCCATCGGGTAAATTCCAAGATAGATATCATCGCTCGTCAGATCAAGAGCCTCAGCCTCAGCCTGGAGAGCAGCAAGCCATCCGCCATGAGTAAGCATAGCCCCTTTCGGCCTGCCGGTCGTTCCGGACGTGTATTGGATCTGACAGACCTGATCCCCAGAGCAGGGAGTGGGACGAAGCGGGGCATACGAACTGCTAAGGTTCTCCCATGAGTGAACACCACCGCCGCCAACCTCAATGATATGTGTCAGATCCGGGCAGATTTCCTGTATTGAACCGGTGATATCCTGGGACCTCACCGATGAGATCAACAGTTTTGCACCAGAATCACGGATCGCGTAGGCCAGTTCCTCCCTCCGGTAGACGATATTTGTCGGGACAGCTACCAGACCTGCACGCCATATGGCAAAATAGCTGATCAGGTACTCAGGCGAACTGTCCAGGTACAGGACTACACGGTCGCCCTGAACACATCCAAGCGTTTCGAACGCTGCCGCAAGGGAACCACTCAACCGGTACAGATCGGTATAGGTATAGGAGCGGTTTGATTTTGGGTGGATTAGTGCAGTTTTTTCTGGAAAACGAACCATTTGGTTGTCAAGAAAAGTTGATATATTAAACATGGCCTGGTACTCTCACACATGTACTATTTTGTACATATATGTACCATGGAACCATAACAGCTCACACCGCTGATGAGAAAAAAGAGAAGAGGGATTACTGATACTCCGGTGGTTCACTCTTCTTTGGAATGCCACCCTTGAAATGAGTTTTTACCCGGTCATATGCCTCACGAAGACGCTGGTTCATGGTCGGATGGACTTTTTCAAGGGCACGCTCAAAATGCACCTTCGTAACCGCATGCACCTGCTCCCTCATGGCAAATATGGCTGCTTCACGGCAAAGGCCTTCAAGATCAGCACCAACATATCCATCAGTCCGTGATGCGATATCATTAAATAATCTGTCAAGAACGGGGTCCTCGATGGTGATTCTGAGCTTTTCAAAGATCTCAACCAGCATCCTGCGACGCTGAGCCCTGCTGATGGTCCCTTGAGACGGGGTTACGGCACGAATCCGTTCCATCAGTTCCGGACCGGACGACCGGACCTCCCGTGGAAGGAATCCGGCAAGGATCTCAAAGTCCTCTTCAGTAAAGTTCTGGGTTGCATCCACCAGTGATTCAAGGGCAGACCCTTCAATCGGGATGAGCCGGGAGTGAATCCTGAGTATGTCAACCCGGTCAGCGGTGCCTGGTTCTCCGATGTAGATGAGCCGGTCAAACCGTCCGGATCTGAGGAGTGCCGGGTCTACGATATCCGGGCGGTTGGTTGCACCCATCACAACAACATCACGAAGATCCACAAGCCCATCCATCTCGGTGAGGAACTGGTTAAGGACACTCTCCATGGTGTGACTGTCACCGGCTGTTCCCCTGGCCGGTGTGAGGGCATCCAGCTCATCAAAAAAGATGATAGCCGGTGCAACCTGTCGTGCTTTCTTAAAGATCTCTCTGACCGCACGTTCAGACTCGCCAACCCATTTGGAGAGGAGTTGCGGGCCACGAACGGCGATAAAGTTCGCCCCTGACTCATTTGCGACTGCCTTTGCAAGGAGGGTTTTTCCGGTTCCGGGCGGGCCGTATAAAAGCACACCGCGTGGTGACTGAATACCAAGGTCATCGTACTTCTCCCGTCTGGTCAGGGGGTACTCGACGGCCTCCCGGATCTCCTCAATGGCATCAGACAATCCACCGACATCCCGCCACCTGAGATGGGAGACCTCCAGCATGACTTCGCGCATTCCTGACGGGGTGATCTCGCGAAGGGCCTGATGAAAGTCCTTTCCGGTCACCACCATGGTCTGGAGGACCTCGTCAGGGATGATTTCCTCGTCAAGGTTGATATGGGGGAGATACCGGCGAAGCGCCCGGATTGCTGCTTCCCGGGAGAGGGCGGCGATATCTGCACCGGTATATCCGTGGGTCCGCTCTGCCAGCTCTTCAAGGCTGACATCCTCAGAGAGCGGCATCCCTCTGGTATGTATCTTTAATATCTCAACCCGGTCCGGATTTGAGGGAACGCCAATCTCAATCTCACGGTCAAATCTGCCCGGACGCCGGAGAGCCGGGTCGATCGCGTCAAGCCGGTTTGTCGCCCCGATGACAACAACCTGACCACGCTCCTCCAGACCGTCCATCATGGTCAGGAGCTGGGCAACAACACGCCGTTCTACCTCGCCGGTCACTTCCTCACGCTTCGGGGTGATAGAGTCAAGCTCATCGATAAAGATGATGGACGGGGCATTATCCGCTGCCTCCTCGAATACCTCCCGGAGCCTCTGCTCACTCTCCCCATAATATTTTGAGATAACCTCAGGACCTGCAATCGGGATGAAATGGGCCCCTGATTCATTGGCAACCGCCTTTGCAATGAGCGTCTTTCCCGTGCCGGGAGGGCCGAAGAGCAGGACTCCTTTTGGCGGCTCTATACCAAGACGCCTGAAGAGTTCCGGATGTCGCATCGGTAGTTCTATCGTCTCCCGGAGCCGTTGCAGCTCATCGCGGAGACCCCCGATATCCTCATATGTGATCTGACTGATTCCCTCAAACCCGCTGATAGGACTGTCAGATATGACAATCTCTGTCCGCTGGCTGATAATAACCGCTTCAGGGGGATCCAGTTCGATAACCTTGTACGCCACCATCTGGGGCTGTACAAACGGCATTCCAATATGAATCGGTACCGAATCACCCATTGCAACCGGGAAATCGATGAGATTATGATGAATCGTAGAGGGATCGGCCATCGGGACATTTTTTGGAAGATCTTCCGGTGGTGCAAGCACGACGGTCGCAGCCGGGATGACCTCATCCACCTTTGTTACCTTGACCGTGTCACCTATCGAGACATTTGCATTCATCCGGGTGAAGTTATCAATCCGGATCTTCTGCTGATTCCAGTCAGCCAGCTGGGCACGCCAGACCTTCGCGACCGTCGTGGACCTGCCGGAGATACGGATGATATCACCAGGTGAAAGTCGCATCTGGTTCATAGTTTCAGGATCCAGGCGGGCTTTTCCTCCCCCCTGATCTCCGGGATATGCACTATCAACCCTGAGATACAATTCCATTACCTAACCATCATATATGCCGGGACTTAAAAGTATAGGAACCATGCGTCTTCTCGCTTTTGACCCCTTTCACGGCGCTGCAGGGGATATGATATGCGGAGCTCTCCTGGGCCTTGGTGCAGATAAGGAGCAGGTCATGCGAGCGATGAGTTCTGTTGTAGAGAGACCTCATATCGAGACGGTGACAAGATGTGGCATCGCTGCACTCAAAGTCCATACCCGTGCCGGTCCTGCTCACCGGACGCTTCATGAGGTGCTTGCTATCGTTCAGAGAGCAGATGCGCCCTCTCCCGTCATCTCACAGGCTGAACGAATATTCAGACGGATAGCAGCCGCAGAAGAGGCGGTTCATGGGACCTTTCATGTCCATTTTCATGAGGTGGGCGCTGATGATGCCATTGCGGATGTCATCGGAGCCTGCATGGCGGTATACCTTCTCTCTCCAGATATAATCGTCTCCCTGCCGGTTGCCGTGGGGAGAGGGATGCTGACCTGTGCTCATGGGACGTTTCCGGTGCCGGCTCCGGCCACTGCGGAGATCCTCTCATCAGGGCATCTTGTGGTGATGGCCGGGGATTATACCGGCGAGCAGCTGACCCCGACCGGTGCGGCGATTCTCACCGAGATATGCAGAAAAGGGATGAATAATCTTCCAACCGGAACCATCCTCAAGACCGGATACGGAGCGGGGACCAGGGATGATCCCACCTCTCCAAACGTGCTCAGGGCGTTTCTCATGGAATACCAGGGGATGTCTGAAGATCTTGTTGATGTGCTTGAGACCAATGTTGATGACATGACCGGGGAATGCATCGGCACAGTCCTCACCCGGGTGATGGAGGAGGGAGCACGGGATGCCTGTGCCATTCCGATTCTTATGAAGAAGGGAAGACCTGGCCATCTTATCAGGGTGATCGCACCACCCGCCCGGTCCGCATCCCTTGCTGAGATCCTTGCCAGGGAACTGGGAACACTGGGGATCAGAGTTACCCCCGCCGTTCATCGGTTTATCGCAAGGCGGGAGATTCAGCACATCCCCGTTTGCATTCACGGGGAGGAGATTGTATTTCCGGTAAAATTCGGATATATCGGGGATGCCTGTTACCTGGTAAAGCCTGAATATGCCTTTGCCGAAGAGTACGCCAGACAGAGGAATATTCCTGTCAGGGATGTACTGCACGAAGTGACGAAGGCAGGAAAGAGATATCATACGGGTGAAAGGAATTGAGATTGACCGGGGTATCTTCAGGTAATTCTGAGCTTGATGCACTTATGGGAACAGGATATCCCCGCAGGATGATAACCCAGATATTTGGGGAACCAGGGTCAGGAAAGTCCACATTATGCCTCATGGCAGCTGTGTCAGCCCTGCGGCTGGGAGAGTCTGTGGTGTATTTTGATACCGAGAGTTTCTCTGCCGAGCGGTTCAGTCAGATTGCCGGGGATGAGGCAGAGAACCTTGCTGAAAGGCTATTCCTCTATGAACCGTCAGATTTTACCCAGCAGGCCATGATGATTCATGATTCCGAGGAGGTGATACGGGAACAGAAGGCAGGTCTCATTATTCTTGATTCTGCAACCGGCTTGTACCGCACCGAACTGGAACATATCCAGGAAGCCCTTCAGAAGTTTAACCGTCAGATGGTCATTCTTCTCGGCTATGCCAAACGGTATGACATTCCGGTTCTCATAACCAACCAGGTATACATGGATATCAGCCGGGGTGATTTTGCTCCGCTCGGCGGGACCGGCCTGTATCATCTTTGCAAGATTATCCTTCAGATTGAGCGTCGGGACAGCATGCGCAGGATTCGGGTGATGAAACATCATGCACGCCCGGAGGGAGCATACATAGACGTTCTCCTCGTCCAGGAAGGAGTCAGAATTGTGGATACATACCCTGACGACATGCTGGCAGAAAAGCCATAAACGTTGATACAGCTCATCTTTTTGCTATATACAAGCAGAGTGATGATATGAACCATACAATTGTGTGTGCAGCTCTCTGCATGACACTGTTTTTTCTCTCCCCGGTGCATGGGAGCTCTTTGACATTTCCCCCTGAATCAGGGACATATAGAGGAGATTATGTTCTCATTGATGAACCAGGACGGTATACACTTGAGAATAATATCACCCATGCATATCCGGTCGGCATTATCATCACTTCATCGTCGGTAATTCTTGACGGGCAAGGACATTTTATACGCCCTGCAACGTCGAATGATCCCTCGGTTGGTATCTGGGTGTCGCTTTTTGATGCACACGGGAAAGCGATTACCGGTGTCCGGCTACAGAACCTGACTGTTCAGGATGAGGTGACCGGAATATACCTTGAAGGGTCTGATTCATCTGAATTTCCCTGGGGAAGGGATCACTCCTCTGATCCGTCCATATCAGAGATGACATCAGACCGTGACATTACGTGTAGTGATAGTACCATCACCGGTTCACGGATCGGGTTTTCATCGAAAGATGTGAAGAAACCGGTGCTCCTGTCGTCAAGAATCACCGGGAACGAGAAGGGTGTCTTCATATCAGAAGGGACTCCGGAGATCAGGGATCTCATTATTGCAGAAAATACCGGTTCAGGGTTACATCTGGAAAAGACGGAGGGCGGGGTGATTACCGGCTGCCGGATTGAAGGAAATCATGGACCGGGTATTCTCCTTGATCATGCAGAAGGTATTCAGATCTGGAATAACATCCTTGATAACCAGGTGAATATCAGAAACATTGCCAGTGAAGGGGCACTCCTCTTCCAGACCCTTTCAAATCAGACAAATATTATCAAGGGGCCAAAGACGGGGGGAAATCTCTGGGCTCAGGGGGGCATTCCTGTGTATGCAGCCCAGATGATCCCTGATGCTGACCAGGATGGTATTGGTGATATCCCGTATATTGATTCAGGTCTCATCGATCAGTACCCCTTAATCCCTGCAGGGACAGGATTTACCCCCCAAATGCCGGATGTACCTGAACCTCCTGTCCTGACCCAGACACCTGCTCCAGTCTCTACACCATTTACTATCATCACCGGTGTGCATGCCGTCATAACCGGGGATAGTATTCCCTCAGCGATGCAGGCAGGGAAGTCGTACCAGGTAAACATCACCCTGCTCAATGACGGTTCAGATAATTGGCTTGATATGCACGCCGTTGGAATCAGGGCACTTGGTGATGCTGCCACATGGGGGCCTGCCTGGCTGCCTGTACCTTCCGGGATACACTCCAAACAGTCATATACTATTCCTTTTGAACTGACAGCCCCAACCAAACCTGGAACCTATGAGCTGATGTACCAGGCAGTGCGGGAGGGTCAGGGTGTGTCAGTCACCTACGGACGGCCATATAAAAAGGTTGTAACAGTCAATTAAGGATAAAAAGATTAAAATCAAGATTAAAATCAGTAATTAGTAATTGCGCCCCTGACTGTATCCCCTGCCCCGGTTGTATCCACCGCCGCCTGATCCACGGTCATACTCCCGACGGGGCTGCATGGGCCGTGCCTCATCAATCCGCATGGTCCGCCCTTCAAAAACGGTCTGGTTCAGAGCGTCCATAGCTGCCTGGGCTTCCTCGCTGGTGGCCATCTCGACAAATCCAAACCCTTTCTGCTCAATAATTTTTACATTGACTACGTCACCATACTGCGAGAATAAATCCTTCAGCTGGTCTTCTTTCACAGAGTACGTCAGGTTGCCGACGTACAATCTCTTGCCTTCCATAAGATATCAGACACCGTGTCTCTATCCTTCCATAATCATACCGGTTATGGGAGGGATGTGTGATCATGCCCCTGTCACCCGGCAATCTGACCGATCATGATCGATTTCCCATGCGTAAATCTGAATGGCAGGATCTGGTATTCGCCAAGCCATCGAGAAGCTGATCATCAGAGAAAACGACGCTGATGTAATTAATGATTATGTTCCGGATATACGTCATATCGGGTGTACACCCCGCGATAATGATAGATTAGATTTCCTAAAGAAAACCCTTTGAACAGAGATCTCCTCACAATTAATACCGTGAAAAAGTTATACCTGGTTTGACCTGGCCTTTTCCTCTCCAGAGAATCATGAGAATATTGAAGGATTTTTGATGTTTTCGCCTGTTTCAATGGTTGCAACCAGTTGCAACACCTGAATTTTTAATGGAGATCTTCACCTTTGTAGTACAATAAATCACGGATTCTTTTTTGTATCGCAGAAGTCGTGTATGGTAAAGTAAAGGACGGAGGTACGGGTGAGAACTCAAGCTTCTGGCGGGTATTTTTCCAATTCCCTTTCTTTTCACAGCTTCTCATCTCCATCCGGACATGGAAAGAGATCCCGCACCATCTTCACCGCACACAGG